>JACCDZ011371372.1_pt1 | contig 14104 bp, 13 predicted proteins | sample 7449551 | NCBI WGS metagenome assembly JACCDZ01 (sample SAMN15323452, study PRJNA562643) | freshwater metagenome | isolation source: river surface water | place: USA:Blue River Watershed | collected 2017-08-18
CACGCACGCCTAACGGTTATAACAGTTCTGCGGCTAGTACAGGTGATTATTGGGGTTTTGGTTTGGCACTGCGTAATAATGCCAACGAGGTAGCGTTTGCTACTATGGGTGGTAATACCATTTGGGACAGTTTTAGCATAAACCGCCCACAAAACCATAAAAGTGATCCAATATTAATGCGTTTTAACAAACAAACGGGTACTGTTATAGGCATGCACGATATTATGGGCAGTGCGGGTAACTTTCACATGCTAACCGCCGTAGCGGTAGATAACGATGGTAATTACGTAGTAGGCGGTTGTTATTACGGCAACCTGTTTACGGATCGTCCACAAAACCAATGGTTAGGCTACATTGGCAAACATGACTTTTTTGTAGCCAAACTGGCAGCAAGCACTTGTGGCACAGCAGTAAGCACCGACAAGTTTAACAAACTAAACGTAACGGTGTACCCCAACCCAACTACCGATATTGTAAACATAGAAACCACAGAAACCCTGCACAACTATGAGGTGTATAACGTATTGGGTCAACAAATACAACAAGGCAACTTTAACAGCAATAACCAGATAAACCTGCACGGTGCAACAGCAGGTACCTACCTTATAAAAGTAACCACCACACAAGGCAGTACTGCCACGGTAAAGGTACTTAAGAAGTAGGTTTTATTGTTAAAAAGTGAAATGGTTATAAAGTTATAATATGTAAATAAACAAACTCCGATAGTGTTTCAAGACTTTCGGAGTTATTCTGCTTTTAACACCTTTTTTATTATTTTTATAACATCCCAACATTCCCCCTTTGAAGGGGGATTAAGGGGGATGTGAAAAACGAAATAAAACACACCGTTTGTCACTCCGTAGGAGTCTAAAGGATGCTTATAGCATGACAAACATAACGATTAACCGATTCAACAACTCAACAGATCAACGATTTAACAATATAACTATGAAAAATAAACTACACACAACGTTATGTCATCCTAACATGTCACTTCGAGCCCTTCGTCAGGCTCAGGACAGGCTAAAGTCGAGAAGTCGACAACTTATACCTAAATCTCACTCTATTTTCTATGTTCTATGCTCCATTCTCTATTCTCTCTTCTCTATATCAGCTACAGCTCAAAACTACAATTGGCAATGGGCTGTGAATGGCGGCGGTAGTTTAGGTGAAAGCGGTTGGTACTACCAGGTAGAACAGATATTTGACATACAAGTAGGAACCGATGATAATTACTACTTTGTAGCCAAAATAAAAAACGGCACGCCGCAATTAGGCGGTCAGCCTGTAACGGTTTATGGCAACCAAATGGGCGGTAACGATATTTTTATTTTCTCCACTACCTGCGATGGACAAGTACGCTGGAGCCAGGCAATTGGGGGGGGGGATTATCTGATGCAGCCTATAACATAGCCTTAGACAGTAATAACAATGTATATGTGGGGGCGAATGTAGTACCCCCTGGCGGTACGTATCCTGTCCATTTCAGTCCTACAGAAACAATGCCCACACAACCCAATCCAATAAATTCGCCAAGTGATTATTACAAAAGAAGTTTTTTAGTAAAATACAATAACAATGGACAGTTTGTTTGGAAAAGAGCCATGCAAGGTATTACTGATGATATTTTGGATAGGTCTGAGATTTTAAAGATATTGATAGATAGTAATGATGTTATCCACTTTATTGTTGGGTTTACAGGTGGTACACATTTAGACAATAATGTAACAGTACCCAGCACAATAACTGCTTTTCAATATTATTTAACAAAGTATGATGCATCAGGTAATTACGTAAGCAGTATGATGTTACCGATAGTGGATGGTACCGGTTTTGTAGGTTCAAGCTATACTTTTAGATACGACGAGCCTCGCAACCGCTATCTTATAGGTGGCTTTCGTTCAAGGGTAAATGCCAATGAAGACATTCCATTAACCTACGATGGCACCGCGTTTACAGAAAATGCCTATATATTAGCCATAAATGCGACCAACGGCAACGAACTATGGCGCAGGGAAATGGAATCTAGTGAACCAGTTTTCCAAGATAATCGCATCTACGATTTGGTGGTTGACAATGCTAATGGAGATGTTTACATAAGTGGTAAACTTGTTGCAACAGGTCAAGCAGGTGAATATATTAGAATAAAAGATCCAAAAAACTCGTCTGCAACACCCTATACATTTAATATTTCTGTGTGGGGCAACATGCCTTTTATTGCTAAATTAAACAGCAACGGGACCACTCAATGGGCACGTACCCCTACTGGATACCACGATAGTACAGCCCAGACAGGAGATTATTGGGGTTTTGGTATGGCATTGCGAAATAATGCCCAAGAAGTGGCTTTTGCTACTATGGGAGGTAATACCATTTGGGATGGTTTTAGCATCAACCGCCCACAAGGCCACCAAAGTGACCCGTTATTAATGCGTTTTAACAAACAAACCGGTGCGGTAATAGGCATGCACGATATTCAAGGCAGTACAGGTAACAACCACATGCTTACCGCCGTAGCGGTAGATAACGATGGCAATTATGTGGTAGGCGGTTGCTACCAAGGTAATTTGTTTACGGGTGGCGGTAGTGTTGGTTTATTAGGCGCTATAGGTAGGTATGATTTCTTTGTAGCAAAGCTTGGAGCAAGTACCTGCGGTACAGCAGTAAGCACCGATAAGTTTAACAACATAAAGGTAAAGGTGTACCCCAACCCAACCACTGATAAAGTAACCATAGAAACACAGGAAACTCTTCATAATTATGAGGTTTATAATATTTTAGGGCAGCAAATACAAAAAGGTATGTTTGGCAACAACAACCAAATAAACTTGCACGGTGCAGTTGTTGGTACTTATTTTATAAAAGTAACCACTACCCAAGGCAGTACCGCTACGGTAAAGGTTATTAAAAAGTAGTTGTTTTTGTTTAAAAGTGAAAAGGTTATAAAGTTATAACTTAACACCACTTATTCCCCCCTTGAGGGGGTTGGGGGGTGTAACAAATTAACGATTAACCGATTCAACAATATCTATAGCTATGCAAAATAAATTACACACAATATGTCACGGGAAAAAGGAAGAATAGGCGGAAAGCCTAAAGGATTGTCGGAACAAGCTAAATCAGCATCTATAAGTGCCTGTGATTTACGTTTAAAAAACTTGACACAGGAACATATTTTATCTGCATGGGGAATAAAAAGCACACGTACCTTGTATAAATGTTTACGTTTTGAAGCACAAAGGCGTGTAAGCTTTTTAATAAAGAAATTTCAGAAAATGGAATTGATTTAATTTAGTAGTATTTTCAAAAGACAAAATATGGATATTTATACTGTTATAGGTGCTGCTGTAATCTTCATACTTGTAGGACTTCTCATTAAAAGAGATCATGCCATTACGAAAGATTCTGAAAGGTTTTTTGATAATTTATTGGAAGATCAGAATAAGTTGTTGAAAAGTAAGGTAGATAAGATTTTGGAACTTGAAGATCAGAACAAGTTGTTGAAAAGTAAGATAGATAAAATTTCAGAATTTGAGAAGCAGAACGAGCTGCTATTAAGTTCTAATGAAATATATAAGGAAGAAATACATAAGTTAAAATCAGAAGTAACTAGGTTGAAATCTCCACAGAAGACAATTTTTATTGATAATTCAGATAGTTATACAGAAAGAATTAAAGAAAAACAGACACAAATTATTTTATTAGAAAAACGAATTGAAGTATTAAAAAATAAAAACTTCTATAAAGTTTCATTTGAGAAAGCAGAAATTGAGATTGAAGACCTCAAAACCAAAATTCGTAATTTAGAAAAAAGTATTGAGGCAAGGCGTAGAGAGGTATTAGAATTAAAGAGAGGAAAGAAATAAATTTAAAAAAAATACTAGTTTTGATTTTAAAAGTGTTTATAACAGATTTACTGTGGGAAGTATATTAATAAAACAAAGAAAAATTCTACAAATATCATATTTTAAAAAAAATATTTAAATTTATAAATGATTTTTTTTTCGTTAAAAAAAGAATTTTAAGTTAATACTAAGCCTTTGTGAGAGCAAAGGCTTTTTTTTGATATATAAGAGATTAATGGAAATAAAGGTTAAGCACCCGTTTAAAGAAAACAACGATAAACAGGAAAAATTTATGAGTAGTATTCCTGAGAAGGATAAAGAATATCATGCTCTTTTACTTTCTCACGGAAATGCAAGCTATTTGTATCATAATTTGGATATAGAACCGACGGAACAGGATTTCAAAGAGTGGTTAGACGGTTTGGAGGGGAGGGGTAAAACAGATATGGAATGATGCTTGTAAGAGTATTTGGTATTTTATCATTTACTAGATCTATTCTCATCTATTCTCACTTTAAGATATTCTGTCATACCTAAAGCAAAATATTTTGTTAGAGGTTCATCGCTATTTGTTTGCTCACATTTCATTATAGTGGTAATGTACTCTATTTGTTCTTCGGTAGTTTTAATTTCTGGAAAAATGGGAGGACAATTATTTTTCATTAAAATAGTGCCAATAATTATCCTGCATACTCTTCCATTACCGTCCGCAAAAGGATGAATTTCATTTAAAAATTTATTATGAAAATAGGCAACTCTATTTAATATATGCTTTTCTTCTATATTGTTATCTATATCTTCAAAGGCTCTATTAAAAAAGTCAATATTACTCGCCATTATTATTTCTAAATTAAAATGGGGAGCATATTCTTTATCTTCAAATAAGGGTTGTCTTGAACCAACAGTTGGTATATTTCGATAATTACCAATTAGCTCTTTTCTAAATTCCGCTTCCCATGCTTCCTCATCTTCCATTAGCGTTCTATGTATATTTTTTATAGAATCTTCGGAAAGATTAAATGAATCTATATAATCAATAATATTTTTTAGAATTGCTTGGTGTTTAGAAATACCTGTTAACGATTTAAAATTTGCCCCTCTGATTGTTTCTCCGTTCAAGAATCGGATAGTTTCTCCATATTGGAGCTTAGGATCTTCTACTCTGGAGGAAAAAAATGAATAATCATTTATAAGATTATCCCTAAATTCAGGAGTCCATTTATTTACAGGAAATAGTTCTCTAAATTCAGCTAGTGTATTATTGAAATCTTTGAGGTATTGAGGAACCATTGAGGTATAATTTTCGGAGTAAACTACTCGTTAAATTTGGCGTACATATGTTTAGCCCACCTTTTTATATCGTGCGGGTATGCAAATAATTTATCGTCAATTTTTACAAAAGTTTTACCAAAGAAAAACCATTGGAACTCTTTTATAAAATTTTCAGGAATGGTTTCCACCGGAACCAAATCTTTTGATTTAGATAAATTACTTAAAGAGATTATATCATTTCTTGTAACTAACATAATACAAAGATATTACTTTATTTAATATAAGAAATAATTTTGCGTATTTTTCTTTTCCATAGTAGAAAGTCAACCTATAATCACTATAACATTGAATCTAACTTGGCTTAATTATATTGACATTTTTGTCGTGCAAATTTGCTATATTTAACAAAATTAACTTTATTATGGAAAATATAATTGTAATCAACAATATTGAAGTTGAAATTTCTAAAATCTATCAACAAAAAACGTATTATACTTTAATTGAAGGTACACCCGGTGAAGAATTAAATGATAAGATTTTGGCTGAAATTAAAGAACAAGCTAAAAGCATCTTCAATAGAGATTCATTTTACGTTATGGATCCACGTGAAAATACCGATGACAATTTTCCTCAATATACCATTATTTTAGAATTAATGGTTCTTAATGATTTAGAAGACTATTCACCATTAACAGTTATATTTTTTCAAGATAAATATGCTTTCCCAATTACAGTGGAAAATATAGAATATTTAAAAGAAATACATATTGGGCTATTATGGTCAGCTGATAATTTGAATTCAAGAATGCATTTGCAATAAATCCATAATTTGAATCATCAACACAGATTTAGATTCCTTCCTGATTTTAGGTTTTATAATTGTATTTAAGTCTATTTCTGCGAATGTACTTACCATTAATTAATGCTTAATATTAAAAGTAGGTATTTAGTCTTTCAGAATTTATAAATTAAAACTAAAGAAAGTTCGATGAACATCGAACTTTCTCGTAATTATTGCTAATAAATATACACATTGTTGTTGGTTGTATGGGCTATAAGTCTAAAATTTTACTCATATCAACTTCAATAGATTCATCATAATATATGTTATCTGAATTTTTAATATATAATATCACCTCTTTCTTACTGCATATATTTCGAATTCTTTTTCAGTAATGTTTATCCTTCCTGTTGAAAGATTAGTAATTAATGTTTCATAAGATTCTTTATTTACAAATAATTCAGCATTTTCCGTTTCTCGTTCTTTTACATAATCCCGTTTTTTAGCTAATTTTAATTGTTCTTCTTTTTCTAATTTGTACCGGACGATTAATTCTTCTCTGATTTCCGGTAATTTCTCAATTTGCAAATTCAATTCTTCAATTTTATCTTCGGATGCTTTGGTTTGCTGTTCAATTTCGGTAACATTGACTCCTTTTTGAGAAAGTTTTTCAATAGCTTCGGTAACCAGATCTTTAGCCGAATCAATCCCTTTTTGGTAGTACGGAAGTTGTTTTTGCCAATATCCGTCATTATTATTTTCATCTTTAGCATAGCCTAAAATTCGATTGTAATTGTGTTGGGCTTTGGTTACTTCCTCTTTTACTTTTAAAAAATCTTCATATTTTCTGAGTACAAAAGCACTATCGGCAAGAAATCTGTTCTTTTCGCTTTCAATCCGTTTTTTTATTAGCTCTATTTCGATATTTGCTCTTGTCTCAGGATTGGTAATGATAGCTGTTTTTAGCTCTTGTGTACTGATGTCGGAAATATCCAAAACATCAGCTCCTTTTTTCATTGCTTCCAAATATCGGGCTTGTTTTGCTTGCAGTTTTTGAAGCATAAAAACATCGATGCTGTCGTTAGTCAGCATAAAATTAATCCGTACATTTTCATTTTTATTTCCCTGTCGCCACGCTCTGCCTTCTACTTGTCGCAAAGAAGTAAAATTGTAGGGCAACGAAAGCATATAAATATCCGTGGTATTTTCCTGAAGGTTCATTCCTTCCTGAATTGCCTCGCTTCCGATAATTACTTTTATTTTTCCGGAATTGAATTCATCTTGAATTTTTAAACGGTTCGCTTTGCTGGTTGCACCCGTAATCACACCAATTTCATCCGGTTTGTAACAGACTTGGTGTACTAAATATTCTTTTAGCTTCGGAAATTCGGACACAGCTAATTCCGAATAAATAATCTGTCCCGAATGGGAAATATCTTTTTTATTCTGCCGTATTAAATCCATGGTTTGTTCCAGCTTTGGCGAATTTTCCACAAACTCTTTTACCGTTGGATTTTCGCCTTCATAAAAAGGTGATAAATACGGAGAAATGGCAATTAACCGGGCATTCAAAATATGCGTAAGAATAGCTCCTTTCTGAGTTTCATTAAAACTTTCATTAAGCAAATCGTACTGCTGTTTCGTTAAATCATTCTGTTCAATTTTATATTCTTTGTTAATTTTCGTGGGACGTACCAGTTCCGGATTATCTTCTTCGCCCTTAATATCAATAAACTCGGAAAGTAGCTGCTGAAAAAGTGAATTATTCTTAAATCTGCGTACATTGGTTTTGAATTTTACGTCGCCTTTGGCATCAATTTCCATATCGTTGTCTGCTTCCATAAAGGTTTCAAAAAAGGTATTGACATTGAAATAACCCGATTCTTCCAAACGTTTGTTGGCAATCAATGAAAGTATAGAATAATATTCCAAAGGTTTGTTGGTAAAAGGCGTAGCAGAAAGAAGCGTAACATTTCGTCCTTCGTAATTTTCCTGAATATATTGAGCCGCCATCCATGTATTGATTCCTAATTTAGAGGTTTGCTGGTTCTGGCTTCTGAAATCGGATGCAAATCTTCTATCTTCAATGCGTACTTTTCCAATAATGTGGTTGGCGTTGTGCACTTCATCAAACGTTAAATGGTCGAATCCAAAATCTTCCCAATCGTAGATTTTACCCCGCTTCATTTTACCTTGAAGCTCCTTTTCTTTTTCCAATTCTTTCTGAATATCTCGCTCTGAATTAGTCAGACTTTTGAGTTCATTTGCGGAAATATAATTGAAATTTGATGCCAACCTTTCCGTTATTTGTGGAGAAAAACCAATATTATTAAAACCTTCATAGGTTACAATTGTGATTTCACCGTCTTTATTATCAAATTTAGAAAGGTCGTAATCTTTGCCTAAATTCCCTAAAATATTGACTTTAGCATTGGGAATCGTCTCAAAAATGGTTTCTACCCATTGCTTCAAAATACTGTCGTTGGGAACAACAATTAAAGGTCTTGCCGTAGTTCCACTCTGCATAGCTTCATGCATAGACAAAATTCCCGACAATGTTTTTCCAAAACCCACTTCATGTGCTAATAACCCGACACCTTTGGTGGTCATTCTTCCGATTCCGGCTTTTTGAACTTCGGTTAGCTGTAAATTTTTTCCTTTAAAATTTTTATGAATGTCTGAAAATAAGGGAAATTTGGAATAGTCGGGAACGTAAATGTTATTGTAATTCCGATTGAAATCTTTTACAAATCGTTCTCTCAATTCATCAGATAGTTCTTCCCTCAAAAATTTATAAAACAAATCATTTGCCGCTTCTTTTCGTCTTTCCCGAATCAACGCATTTCGTTCCTTATCGCTTCCCGTAACAGTTTCGTTATCCACAAAACTCCTGACTTCCCAGGATGACGAACCAGCAAAAGACTCCGAAGGTAGATTGCTGACAAAATCTTTAAACTTTTCTGCTAAATTGTACGCTTCTGTTACCGTTTCCGTTTTTCGCAACGTGCTGCTCCATCGCTCTTTTTCAATGGTTCCTAAATCAAATTGATGCACAAATTCATGATTTGGACTGATTATAATTTCATCTATTTTTTTGGGAGTTGGCAAAACATTCAGAAGTAAATTCTTTTGTTTTTCATACTGATTCTCTGTTCCACCAACTGAAAATTTATCTTTAAAGTCGATTTCTAATTGTTCTAATTTTTTATAAATGTTTCCTTCAGCATAATAAAAATCATGTACCCATTTTCCGTCAATATAGTTCGCAAATTGATAATGTTTATCGTAATTATTCAGTGTTCCGTCATAATTGGTATCCCGGAAAGCTTCTATTTCTTCTTTAGAAATATTCGGATTGTTCTGAATGCCGGAAGCAACAACCGCATCGGATTTTATAAAATGGTATTTGAGGATCTTTTTTTGAATATTCGGTTGGGTCTGAATTTTGTATTCCGTATTTTTTTCGTTTTGGGATTGCAGAATTTTATCTGCTTTTTGATGAATTTCTTTAAGCTTTTCGGGATTAAATTTTTGAGATTCATTGGTTATTTGATTTTGAAGAGTAAAATACTTTTCTATTTCTTTTAAAACCGCTGGAGATTTGAATTTTACGTTGTTGAACTTGGAAAGTACCTGATTGATTTTCTCCAAAATTTCGGTGGTATTGGAAATACTTTCATCCGGAATATCCTTTTCCGCAACGTTTTTTATCTCGGTAGAAACGTTAGTTTTAATTTGGATATCTTCGTTTTCCGGAAATAACTCGTCAAAAAGAGTTCCGATTTTTTGAGTCTCCTTTTTGCTTTGAAGCTGTTCCAGTTTAAATAAAGCATCTTCCAAACTTCCATAAATATAGTTTTCCAATCGTCCGAAACGGTTGGTTTTTTCTCTCGGTTCTCCCAGAATTTTATCGGAATTTTGCTCAAAATAATTAGAAATATCCTGCGATTGCTTTTGGCTGTTTTTCTTTAGAATAATAATATCTGTTCCTATTTGTGTCCCTGCAAAAGCACCGGCAGGTAAACGGAACGCATTGGAAACTTCAGCATTCTGGAGTTTTTTTTGCCTGTTTAACCAGCCCGAGGGAAGCACCATTGCAAGTGTTCCTCCGTCTTTTAAAACATCAAGGCTCCGTTTGACAAAATAGTCTTCATATTTTGAAATGTTCGATTCTTCGCCCAAACCTTTGTAATATGCCCTGTGTTCTCCATATGGTGGATTTCCGATGACCAAATCGTATTGCGAAACAAGCTCTTTTTTGTTGCCTCGTTCATCAATAAATTCGGTTTCAAAAGACCGGAAATGAATGTCGGTTTCAGGATGCAGAATTTTGGCAATTTTTGCCGTAGTTTCATTGATTTCAAAAGCGGTAATTTTCGTTTTTATTCCTAAATCTTTCGTAGCATACAGAAAATTTCCCGTTCCGACACTTGGTTCTAAAACTGAAATTTCACTTTTCCCTTTAAGCTGATCTTTGATTAAATTGCGTACAGCTTCCACAATTTTGGAATCAGTATAGTATTCATCTAAAATCCCTCTGCCTTGTTTTGCTGTTCCGCCACTTTTGTATTGATTGCAGATGTCTTTTAAATCATTCGTAATGCTGAGATTTTCTTTGAGGATCATTTGACTGCTGTGTGAAACAAAACAAGCTGCGGAAACGATTTCGGCAACTTGCTCGTTGGTCAGCTTCTGACCGCTGTATTTTGAAAGAAGTTGTTCTAAATTTTCCTCATTTGGAACAGGTACATTTAATCCTCCGTTGTTTTTATCGGATAAAGCTCTCCCGGATACGATTCTGCCCATGGAATGTTCTCCCGCTGCATTTTCTCCATCATTTTTCGGTTGTGTGCTATCCATGAGGCTTCTTGCTCGTCCTGCTCCCAAATTATTCCGTTTTGCGACTGCAAGTCCATTTCCAGCATCGTTGCCGCCCAGATTTTGTCCGATTCCGTGATTTCCGTTTTGTTCGGATTGGCTTTCTTTGAAAGGTTTTCCAATGTTTTGTTTAAATGTTCCGGATTCCACTTGCTGAGGATCGGATATTCTTTCGGGTTTAATTCCATTGACATCTGTTGGATTTTTAGGTTGCTCTAAAATAACATTTTTATTTTGAAGGTTCTGTTTATTTTCTAAATATTCGCTTAGATTTTGATGTCCTGTTTCAGAAATACCATATAGTATGCGAACATCTTTGATGTTTTTTCCGTTAAATTCCTTTAGGATTTTTTCCGTAGCCGCATCACCGGTTCTGTTTCCACTCAGACAAATAAATAGTTTGCCGTCAAAATGCTGGTATCTGTTAAGGAATTTCTTTACGTTTACAGGTGTATTCAGCGTAACAAGCGTTCTGTTATTACTTTGATTATTCAGTCTTAGAAGTTCTAAAAAGGAGCGTTGATCTTCATTATCCATAAACAGAATAAGTTCGTTTTTACTTCCTGTTATAACGGAAATATCATTGGAAAAGAGATCTAATACGGATTGGTTACTCATTTTTTCTGTTCTTTACAAAGTGGTTGAATTCAAATAATTCTTTGGCAGTATCGTCCCAACTTTTTCGTGGAAGAAGTTGAAGGGTAACAAAAACATCGTCTTCTTTGTTGTAAGAATCAATGCGTTCCACACGCCCTTCATAATCGTTTTCGGCATGTTTGTACAGCGAATAGGGTAGAATCGTATCGGTCTGATAGATATAAAAGCGGGTATAACTCCACGGAGAATTTATTTCAAAACGTTTGTATTTTTTTTGAAACAAAACAGTATCCGGTAAATTTATTCTTCTTCGATAGTTCGGAATTTCCTCATTTGAAAAGATTGCCCCTTCTTTTTTATTCCAGAGAGACAAAGGATTCTGCTTTTTTGAAATCTCTGAAAGAACAACGCTCGAATTTTGCATATCAAGTGCATAATAGAGGGTATCATGGATATAATGTATTTTTTGGTTGATTTCCGGAAAGGTAAAATCGGGAATCAATTCTATAATGGTATCTCCCGAATAATTTATTTTTGACACATGGAAGCTTTGAACTTTGTCCAAACCTTTAGAAGCATCAAAATAGACATTGGAAATAAGATCGATTCCGCCTTTTTCAGATGGGATTTTTTTACCATTGTGGCAGGAACTTATAAAGAAAAGACTTATTGTGCTTATTAGAAAAGAAAATGTTTTCATGTTATTTGATTTAAAAAAACGGCAAATCATTTGCTGACTTACCGTTATGAAATACTATTCGGTGAAATTTATCGTTTAAGGCTTTGTTCCCTTACGTTGTTTTTTTCGTGTTTGTTGTCTTGTTCCAATCCTTCTAACGGTTTATTGGTATTGATCCGGTTCATATCCTTATCGTACAAATTCAGGTTTTTGTATTGAGGATTCAGAGAAACTTTACCCTCTATTACATTATCTTCTAACTCAAATTTTGCTTTGACAACATTGCCTTTTTCCAGAGATTTAATGATATCGGCTTTAAATTCCGGTTTATCAAAAACAAGGTTGGACTTTTCTACAATGTCAGCGGTATTTACACCATAATTTTTGTAAAATGTTTGAAAATTATAGTTGCCGTATTGATTTTTTTCTTCGTCAAAATTCAGCTTTACAAAAGCAGGTTCTCTCTCATTGGTTTTCGGGTTGTCAAATTCAATTTTAACGCTGCGTCCTTCTAAAAGATTAACAGCTTCTTTTGCGGTAAACGAATCTTCTCTTGATACTCTGAAGTTTTGGGAAAGGGAGTCTCCTTTTTCATTTGTAAGGTTTCCATCATAAGAATTCAGAAAAATGCCGCCTTTTTCCGTTTTGTTGTAGTGTAAGGTAAAATCTACTTTGTTTCCCGGTAAGGTTTTATCGGAAGTGGTTTTGAGTTCAAACTGCAATTTCTTGGCATTAATGCCCTTTTCTAAATCTTTGTGGAGTTTTGAATCTTCCCCGAAACCAAGGTATTTCAGCTGGTCTTTTAAGTACTGTACCTGGTCAAATTCTTTTTGTGTTTCCATAACTTTAGGATTTTGATTATTGTTATTTTGTTCATTCTTAATTTTTTCTATATACCAGTCAAGCGAATTGGGGTTGTCCTCTCCATACTCACCATACATCAGGTCATCGACCTTTTTTAGAAGTTCCGGATCCCTATGTAATGTTTCGTATTTAAAGCCATTTGGATTGGAGAATAGCACCTCTTTTAAGGCTGTTAGATATTTTTCAGCTGAAGTGTATTCTACTACTTCTGCTATGGTTAAATCAAAATCCATGTACGAAATTTTTCCTGTCATTTCTTTATCCTTCAATGTTTTTTGTCTGAAATTATGTTTTGATAATTTATAAATCGGTATAAACTTTTTTCTGTACTTTAATAGAGAAGTATACTGCAAATCTGTCTATTTAAAATCACAATTCAAACACAATCAGTCTATTGAACACTAAAGACTACCAAATAGGACTAGATAAGACTTAAAGGATCACATAAATTTAAAACTGTGAAACCATTTTTGTTCTGTTCCTATAATTTCATTATATTGGTTCAACTATTATTCATTCATAAAATCATACAAAATGGCTATGGTAAACAGTATCAAACAAACCGGAATTGCAGTAATCAATGATAAAAGCCCGATTATAGATATAATATGCAATGATCTCGTAAAGTCAGGGATTGATATACTGTTCCGCTCCGAAAATATTGAGAGCGGACTATTGCAATTATCAGCATTAGAAGAATTGCCACAAGTTTGTGTTTTTGACCTTGATTTTTCAAATGGCACTATATTGACACAACTTCGCGAGTTAAAGTTAAAATACCCAACCATTAAATTTATTGCCCATAGTGATGATGATAGTGAAGAAACTGTAAGTGATCTTTTAGAAATTGGATTTGACAGCTACCTTCTTATTGGTAGTGATAAAGAAGATTTTCTAACTGCAATTGAAGGTGTTTGTGACGGTAAAAAATATTTCAGTACAGGAATATCTAAAATTGCAGGGGAATATTTTCAAAAGTAAATCCTTATCGTTTAAAAACATAAGGTTGTAAAAGTGAAATAATCTTTAAATTTTTACCAAAAGATTAGATTTACTTAAAGTAAAAGTAATTTATATGTATATTTAGATCTTCTACAAATTAGTATAAATGTTAAGAATAGAAAAGTCAGAAAATTGTTCCGGAAAGATATTTAATGAAACGAAGATTAAGGTTCTAAAAAATACAAA
>JACCDZ011323598.1_pt1 | contig 14097 bp, 12 predicted proteins | sample 7449551 | NCBI WGS metagenome assembly JACCDZ01 (sample SAMN15323452, study PRJNA562643) | freshwater metagenome | isolation source: river surface water | place: USA:Blue River Watershed | collected 2017-08-18
CCCCCATCTCCATCACCTCCCCCACCATCTCCACCCCCTCTTCCACCATCTCCATCCCATCCTCCACCATCTCCATCACCTCCTCCACCATCTCCATCACCTCCTTCACCATCTTCACTACCTCATCCACCATCTCCATCCCATCCTCCACCATCTCCATCACCTCCTCCACCATCTCCATCCATTAGCCCAAGTATTATTAATGATGAAGATGAATTTGATTATGAAATTATTTATGAAGATGGGAAGGAAACTTATAGAATCAGAGTAAAAAAAAATGTAAGTTCAAATTCTACACAAAATGTTGTATCTAAAACTATTTTAGGAATTATATTTTTAATTTCATTAATTATTCTATATTAATTTTATTATTTTAGATTAATTGATTAAATTCATATAAAAGTCTATTCTGACAAACTACAAATCCAGGATCAGAAACACTTCTTTTCCATTGTGTTTTAATTTTTTGACACGAAGTTATTTTCTTAATGACATTAATAGCATCTTCATCGCTAAATAACATATTAGGATTTTTACTTAAACCTTTCCATGACCATGGTAAATTGTTAGATTCAACAATTTCATGTGTAATATTAGGATTATAACTTATTAAATTATAATCTTTATAAATATTATTAATATTTTGTATAATTTTCCAGTTTATATTAGGATTTTTCCATATATATTTTGTTTGCCAAGGTAAATGTAAATTTTCTTCAATATTTTTCCATGTAATATTCGGATGCATACTTAAATGTCTCCAGGACCAATTTAAATTTAAATTATTTTTAACTATATCAAATGTAATATTAATATTTTTAGAATAAAATGGAATATACATTTTATAATTTGGTATAGTTATAAAATGTTTCCATTTTACATTGGGATTATTACATAATCCTTGAATATCCCAAGGTAGATTATTTTGGCAAATATCATCCCAAGAAAAGTTTTTATTTGAACTAATAATATACCAAGATAAATTTTTATTTTTAAATCTATTTAAAATATCGATATTTAAATCTTCATGACATGATAATTTATACCACAGAGTAAGATTATCATTTTCTATAATATTTAAATAATTATTATCTAATGGTTTTTTAACATCATGTATATTAATACAATTATTTTCAAATAATGATAAATTAGCTTCTATAATTTCACGTGTTATATTAGGATTATTTAATATGTTATACCAATTCCATTTAAGATTTGAATAAGTTTTGATATGATCCCATGTAATATTTTGATGTTCACTAATATTACTATAATTATAAGGTTTATCTGGATCATATTTAATTATGTCAAAAATAAAGTTAGGATTATGTGATAATGAATCATATTCCCATTTATTTTGAAATTTAATGTAGTTTTCTAAAATAATTTTGTTTTTTTCTTGAATAAATTGATCTTTAAAATTCATTTTAATTTTAATATTAAAAATCAATGAAGATGTAAAATTTTTCAAATTTTTATTAAAAATCCTACTAGAAAAATAATAAAATAAAATAAATTTTTGTATATTATATTCTATAAAAATTTATGCATTTTATGAAATATTTTTATTATTTTATAAAAATTTATACATTTTATGAAAATTATAATTATACTTTGTATTCACCACGAACAAGAAGACGAATACGGAAACGATTAAAACCATGAACATCTTGAGTTGGAACTGTAATTGTGAAGTTTGTACCAGGAATAGTACATACAGTTGATGTTTTAGTTAGATCTAGACGACATTGAGAAATTTGAAGTTCTAGACCACAACCAGTTTCTGGGAAAAATAGTTTACATTCTTTTTCTTCAACAAGAGGGGGGCAAGAAACACCACCAAATGCTGGATGAACAAGAATTGAACGAGTACGAGTTTGTTTACCACCAATACATTTAGTAAAATTAGACCATTGACCAACTACGCAGTTTACTGGAGGATCACAAGAACGAGTTTCTGTTAGTGGTAGAGAACAAACAGTATTTACTGGATGAACTGTAATATTACGAGTTCGGAATTGAGTTTTCTTAACTGTATCACATACAGAAAATTCAGACCAAGGTCCAACTTCACATAGTGTGCAGTCACGAGTTTCACTGAGTGGAGGACAAGAAGCACCACCATTTTGAGGATGAACATGAATTGTACGAGTTCGAGTTTGTTTTCCTGCTACACATTCAGTACTCCATTGACCCCAAGGAGTAACTACACAATCAACAGGAGGTGGAGTACAAGGTTGAACAGGAACTTTCCATTCACATTCCTTATACTCAAAATGTGAAGCACCACAATATGATGAAGAAGTCCAAGGACCAGATGGAGAACAACTTGCTGAACCAACACTGGCATGACCACAACCAGTGGTTGAACCATCTTTTACATGAAAAATAGCAGTTGAACTAGCTTCATAATCTTGGCAAATATGATGGTTTGGAGCCCAATGATTTACAACATTACCTTTAGGAGAAAGAGCACAAGCATAATCAAATAGATTTAGAAGAGAACAATGTTCCATACAAACTTTACGCATCATTTTACCAGTAGTAGCATGTTTGTAACATGAACCTTGTGAAAACTTGAGGACTTTAGATTGTTCATGGCAAGTATCTTCTGCAAATAGATTACCCCATGTTTTAAGTGTTCGTTCAGCATATGCTGAAGAAGCAAATAGTAGAGAAAGGAGAACAAAATATTTGAACATTTTAAAGTGTTTATATTATTATATGAATGAGCTTATAAATAAATTTATTTTAAATATAATTCAAATTTTTTTTATTCTCGATTTATATTATTTTATAAATAATTTAATCATAAACTAGGAATATAAAATAATTTTCTTAAATATTCATTACAAACAAATACTATTGTAGTCTGTGGTCCTAATCTCAAATAAGTAGTCCACCACCCTCTTAAAAATACTTTCATACCATTTTGACTATGTAAAATTCTAATACATTCAGAAATATTTTTAATATTTTTATTTGTATATAAATACGTTTTAATAACATCTATTGGATTAGTTATTGTTGTTGTTACAAGTCCTGAAATTAAAGACGAAGATATATGTAATTTAAAACCTTCACTAAATATATTATTATTTTTAAGTATTGTTTTCGTTTCATCATAAATAGTACATTGAGATGCTGTTAAAAGAATACTTCTATATGTACTTGCTTGAGATCCTTTCCATAACGAAAATATACCCTCATTTTTAATAATATCTTTAGTAAGATTATATGCGGATGTATATAATTTGTCTTTTTGCATTTTTGTCTTAATTAATTCGATAGGTGATGTTATTATTGATGATATTCCACCTGATAAACTACTTGATATTATTTTACCATATATGTTTATTTTAGAATCTGCATAAATTGCTGTTTTAATAGGAGAATATAAACCGATTCTGAGACCTCCAAAAGTTAATCCTCGTAAAATAGATGGATAAATTCCACTATATAATGAAAAAAAACCTTCATTTTTAATTATATATTTTGCCATAGAATATATACCATAATTAGTGTTTTTTTGTAATTGAATGCGAACTTTTAAAGTGTCAAGCGGACAAGTAATAATATTTGCCAAACTAACACTAACACTACTTATAAGAATTTCTTCCAACATTAATATTAATAGCGATTTAATTTTTCTATAAAAATAAACTCAATATATTCATCAATTAAAGGAATAATTTCTAATAAATACTTATTTAAATTTTTTTGATTAAGTATTTCTAATATCTGAGTATAAAATATTTGCTCATTTTCAAAAATTCTAAAGAAAATTGAGACTAATTTTGAATTATTAGATAATTTAGGAATATATAAGTCATTTTTATTAATTGAACAAGCTTCTTGATAATATAAATTTATAATAACTTGTATATCATAATTTAAACATTCTTGAATATATAGAACATCAGTATTTATATTACAATTAAGGTTTTTAAATAAATTAACTAAATCTTCTTGTGCGTTATTATTCATTATTTCCATTATTATTTTTTACTTTAACATAAATAAAATTTATATGAAAATAATTCAATTTTTAAATTTTTTATTAAAAATATTTTAAATTTTTCTACTTAATCATTAAATATGGAAGAAAAATCAAAATATTTAAATAAAGGAACATATGGCTGTGTTTTCAAACCTGGATTAAGATGTACAAAAAAACAAGATAAAAATACCATATCAAAAATATTTTCATCTCAAAAAAATAGTAAAAATGAATATGATACTTATATGAAAAAAATACAGCCAATTGATCCTGATAATATATTTACAATTAAATTATATGAAAAATGTGGTATTGATAAAAATTATTTTGATAATATAGAATATTATTGTAATGGTTTTTCAAAATCAAAGCCCTATTCACAATTAGTATATGAATATGGTGGTTTAAATTTAACAGAAGCAAGTTCAAAATATAGTTTTGAAGATTTATATATTAGTTTTGAAAATATATTTTATGGTTTAATGATACTTGATTCATCAAAAATATCACATCTAGATATTAAACCAGATAATTTAGTTTATAATTCTGAAAAAAATAAAACAAGTCTTATAGATTTTGGATTATCAACAAATTATTCTAAAATATATGAATATTCTAAAATTAATTTACTTAAACATCCCTATATTTATTATCCTCCAGAATTTATGTTAATTTATCATAAATTAACAACGAAAGAAAATGATTCATATAAAATATGGAATGAGTATTTAAAAGAAAATAAAAATATTGTAAATCATGATTTACAACAAAATATTAATAAATTACAAAATTTATTAAATAAATATACAATAGATGAAACTCATTCTAAATATAAATTATTTTATAAGTCTTTAATAAAATTAATATCACTATATAATTCAGAAAAAAAATTATTGAAAGTTTACAAAATAGTAAATGAAAATGATGTAGAAAAATATCATAATAAATTTGATGTATATATGTGGGGAATAACTCTTTTAATTGTATTTTTAAATGCTTATAAAAATCAAAAATTAAATATTATAAAATATCATACAATATATAATAAAATATTAAAATTAATTATGAATATGATAAATTTTAATCCTATAAAAAGAATAACACCATTTGAAGCATATGAATATTATATTGAAATATTAAAAAATATTAAAATTAAAATTAATAAAAATATATAAATTAATAAATGTTAGGATTTAATAAATGTTAGGAAGTGTATTAAAATCAAATGGCATATACACAAATATATCTAATATACAAAAAAATGACTATGTTATTAATGCAAACGGATTACCATCTAGAATTACAAATGTAGAAAAAATTAAAATTAAAAAAAATACTGAAATTGTTAAAATTAATCATCATAATTGGTATGAAGATTTATATATTTATGATAATTATGATATTTTAAATTTAGAAGCCAATCCAAGTTGGAAATGTCTTAATTTTCTTGAAAAGAAAAATTCAGTTTATTCTATGATTAATACAAATATTGAATGGGATTTGCCATATAATTTTGAACATAAATTTGGAAAATTTAATATAAAACCATCATATAAATTAGGATATTTATTTGGAATATATTTATTATTAGGATATACAAATAAATATAATGGTATATGTTTTAATATAAGTAATAAAAATAAATTTATTGTAGATAATATTATAAATTATTTTGAAGAAATATTTAATATTACTCCTATGTTAATATTACTAGAAAAAAATAAACATAAAATATCTATTCTCTCAATTGTAGATGAAGATTTATTTGATATATTTGATGAATTTTATTCCAAAAAAACATATATATTACCATTACTTTATAGATGTAGTTTAAAAGAATTTAATTTAGGAATAAATGAAGCATTAAATCATTGTAAAATTAATAACAATGATAAAGTACTAAGTAAAGAAATATATGAATTATTATCATTTACATCATTGAATACAAATAATAAAATATCTTATAACAATGTTATAACATCTTATAAAAATGAAAATTATTTATGTTGTTTGATTAATATAAATTATCATATTACAGATAGTCCAATATATTTTTATAAAATTTATACAGATAATAAAACAGATAAATCATTTATTATTAATAATTTAGGAATTTGTATAAACTAAGTATTTTGTATATCTTTAAGAACAGAACAAATTATATCTATAAAATTCAAATATTCTTGAACAGATAAATTATTAGTTTCCATAATATCTTGAGAAAACTTTAATACATATAATGATAAATTTTTTTTTATATCCAATAATGATTTTTCTTGATAATCATATTCTTTCCAATAAGATGAAAGTTGTAATTTATAATAAAAATTAATTTCATATAAATCTTTATTGTATGTATAACTCCACATTTTAAATTTATAAAAATAAATACTTAAATATTTTCAATTTTTTTCATCTTTAATAATATTTCCATTAGAAATTGTTAGAATTCTATCACCTTTTTTAACTAGATTATCATCATGTGATATTATAATAACAGTTTTATTTTTCATAATTGTTTTTAATAAATCATAAACAATTTTTTTAGTATTTTCATCAATACTTGAAGTAGGTTCATCTAAAATTAAAATTTCTGGATTAATAATTATAGATTTAAGTATCCAAATTATTTGTTTTTGACCTCCAGATAATTTACTTCCATGTATCCCAACATTAGTATCTAATCCATTAGATAAACTATTTATAAAATTTCTTAAATTATATTTATCTATATAATCATCTACTAAATCTTTAGTTATATTAAATTTAACACCATAAGTAATATTTTCATAAACTGTTCTATTTAAAAGAATAGGATTTTGAGGTATATATAATATTTTATCTCTAATAATTTTTGTTTCAATTTTACTATAAGGAATATTATTAAAGAAAATTTCACCTTTTTGAGGAATTTGATATTTCATAATTAAATTAATTAAAGTAGTTTTACCTGAACCAATTTCGCCTTTTATAATGGTTATTTCATTTAGATTAATTACTAAATTTAAATTATTGAAAATATTAATTTGTTTATTATCAGATATATATCCATATGTAATATCTTGAAAATTTATACCAGTTTTATATTTTGAATCTTTATTATATGGCTCTTTAATAATAGTACAATGATTAAAATCATTTAAAGTATTTTGAATAATACCCCATCTCATATACACATCTTTTAGAACTGAAAGATTATTAAAGAATATATTTAATAAAATAAATGCCACTATTAACATAGTAATAAATTTACCTGTATCAATTTTTTTAGCATTAATTAATTTATATGATCTGTATGTAAGATATATAATAAATGATATCATTAGAGGAATAATTATATATTTAGCACTTAATGAACATTTCATTGTTTCAGCAGTAAGATCAGCGTATAATTTTTGATATAAATCTAATCTTTCAAATTCTTTATTAGTATTATTAAAATTCATAACAACAAGAATATTTTGTAAAATATCATCGACATTGCTAACAATAGTAGTATAACTTTCATCTCTTTTTAGACTTGTAATTGTACATTTATCGAATGATATTTTTACAATTAATATAAATATAATTATTACTGATAAAAGTAATAAGAATAATTTAAAATCTATAAATATAAAGAATATTAAAGCAATTATAATTGTGATAATATTAGGAATTAACATATTTTTCCAATAATCAATATAGTTATATACAATATGTGGTAATTTAACAATTTTAGATATTAAATCACCTGTGGACACTTCAGAAAATTGATTTTCTCTAGTTTTAAATATATGATTCATAATTAATTCTCTAACATATTTATGAATATTAGGCATAAGTTTAATTTCAACAATTTCATTTGAAATATTAATAATTTGAATAACTATAATTGATAAAATAATTAAAATAAATATATATAAAATATTTTCATTATTTTTTATTTTAGTATATAGATTACCAACTAAATAAGGTAATAAAATTGTATTAATAGGAATAACAATTAATAAAATAATATATATTAAAAATAATTTATAATTTTCTTTAACTATACCATTTATAATTTGATCAAAAGATACATTATTTTTACAAGTTTTCATTTAAGTTTATGAAATAAAATTATTTATAATATTTCATATATGGTTTAAAATATTTCGAATGATAGTCTACAAGTTTCATTTTATTAAAATTAGGTAAATTACGATTTTTATCTCCTCCTTTTTGTAAATTTTCTTCTCTTTTACATTCGAAAAATGCTTGAATAAAATTATTGTAAATTACAAAATCATATATAAAATCTATTTCATATTGTGTAATATCATTAAAATCACCACCATTTTGTTCAAAATTAAATCTTCTTTTTTTATATTCAATATTAAAAGTATTTTCTTCATCAGAAGAATTATCTTCCAAGATTCTTTTATTTTTATTAATTTTTGGATGAGTTAATATATAAATATATACAGAAATTATAAATAAATTTATATTTTTATTACTATTATTTTTAATGATATCTTCTATTTCTATTTGATAATAATTAGTATTTAAATTTTGTTCATCTTCATAGTCATTAATATTATTATTTATATTAAAATATAATTTTATAATATCTAAAATTTCTTTATTTGATACATTTAAAATATGTAAGTTTTTATAAAGTTTAATATATAATGAAGTAATATTCGAATAAGTATAATACTGAGGTGTCAAATAATTTGCACTAAAATAGTTAATATTATTAAGTTTAATATTATCTGGTTCAGATTCTATGTTATTCCAAGTATTATTAATAATATCAACAATATTATCATATTTTTCAATAAAAATATAATTAGCAATAAAATTGATAAATTCATTAAATTCATTAAGAATATATTTGCATGAATTATTTTTAGCATAATATATTGGAACTGTAAGATTTATGTTCTTAATGGAATATTTTTCTATATTATCATTATTAGTATTCATAGAATTAAAATAACCTCCTCCTTCTATTTGTGGTATATTTTCGATTTCCATATTAGTATTGTTATTATTTTTTTCATAATCATTTTCAATATTTTCAATTTTATATTTTAGTGTGTCTATTAATTTAATTAAAGTATTATTTTGCTTAATTAATTGATCATTAATTATTCTTGAACAAATTTCTGCATCTTTAATATATGTATCTAAATATCTTATACTTATTCTAGTCATTTTCATAAATAATTCAAATCTTTTCCATATTTCATTAGATTTGTAATAATTTTTTTCACCTAAAACAGTAGAAATATCTGGAATATCAACAAAACTTAATGTGTAATTTAAAACAAGTTCATCTAAATTTTTAACTATATATGTATCTATATCTAAAATATCAGTCAATTTGATAATAAATTCAAAATCATCATCAACATTTGTTCTTATACAATCTATATATTGTTTAATATATTTTAATACATTAACGTTTTCTAAAATTTTAAGAGTATCAATTTTATTTAATTTTTCTCCACCATTTTGTTGAATTAAATTTATATTTTCATTAATTTTAACTTTTTTAAATATTGGAAACATATTATTAACTATACCTGTATATTTATTTTTAACTAGATTAACAATACCATATATTGTATTAGATATAATATTTTTATATTTATCAATTTTATTCTCTTGCACTAAATCAATATTAGATTCATTATCTATTTTATTATCTTGTAATACACTATTATTTTTTTCAACTAAATCAATATTAGATTCATTATCTATTTTATTATCTTGTAATACACTATTATTTTTTTCAAAATCAGATAATGCATTATAATATTTATCATCATTTGTATTATTTATCTTAATAATATTCGAATTATTACTAAAAATATTATATAATACCTTTAATGTATTTTTATCTGTAAAAGATTCATAAAATTTATTCAAGTTATTATTTGTGTATAATCCATTAAATTTATTTTTGTCAGTTAAATAATTTAAATATTTAATAATATCATTAAGATAATTCTTAATATTATTTTCAAGTAAAATTAAATTAGTAGAAAGTTCTTGAATAAATTTATTTTTAGCTTCTTTTAATAGGGGTTCAATATCATTATTATTATTATCAAAACTTGATTTAATGTTATCAATTTTTTGTCTTATATTTAATAATATTTTGTCAATATAAAAATTAATATTAAATTTAAGATTAATATTATTAATTCTGGAATTAAAATAATCTAATTCTACTTCTTTTAAAGGATTTTGATATAGTGTATAATATTTATTATAAATATTATTAGCCATTTCATTAGAAGTTAAACTAATACCTTTATAAAATTTAAATGTTTTACGATTAGTATATACAGCAGGAATATTCATTATTTTGGCTTTTAAATAACATAATCTATCACAAGTAAATAATACATATTTATTAATATTTTTAATATATGCATCAGAATTATATACATCACCAATTGGAACAAACACATTTTTTAAAATATTTAAATCATCATTTTTACTTAAAAAATCTAAACCTTTTAAAATTTTTTTAAGAGATTCTATGGAATTTAAACTTTTTAAAGAATTTATAACTAAAGAAGGCTTCCCTTGATTATTATTAGAATTATTTATAATTAAAGAATACTTATTCTTATTTTTATTTAAATAATTTAATATTTCAACTTGTCCAGCATCCATACTACGTTTTAAGTTATAAAAAAGTTTATTATCATCTATTCTATTTTTTGAAAAATTTGTATTAATTTGTTCAAGTATATCTTTATTATAACTTAAAAAATTAATTTTTAATTTATTTTTTTTATCATAATTAATATAATTATTTTTATTTTTTTCAATAAAATTTCTATCTTTCAAAGTTTTGCACATATTACTAACTGATAAATCAAAAACATTAGTTTTTAAAAAAGAATGAGGAAATTTAATTCTACTAATAGTATTATTATCATTTGTTAATTCGCAATATAAATTATTTATGTCAAGATTTACCAAATTTACATTTTCATTTTTTTTTTCATAATCATCTAAACTGCTAAGAGTTAATCCAACATTTGTTCCATAAATATGTATTTCTTTAGTTTGATCAGGAATGATATCTACATAAAATGTTTTTAAAATACCTTTAGGCGCTTCATCCCAATCAGAAGCAATAGTAGATAACATATATAGTCTATGTTTAGTATTACTATCAGGTTCAACTAAATTATTATCATCAATATAAGAAAAAGATTTATTATATTTATGAATAAATCCACAATCATTAATAAATGCTATATGAATACCATCTTGATTATTATATTCATCTTCAGTGAGCAAATTTTTAAGAAATAAAGGTCCAAAATCATCCACTTTATAATTGGATATATCTACCTCTGTTTCATTTAAAATTTGAGGATAAATAAGATTATATAAACTCATAGTATAATCTTCAATATCAGATATTTTATTGTTTTTAATTTTATTTAAAAATTTTTCAAATTCTATGTTTATTGTTGGTGAAAAATTATTTATAACTTCTTTCACATTATTTTTCTCTATTAAAAAATAATAATTATCATTATTTTTATATAGTAATTCATTACCAACAGAGTCAAAATCACATCTTTGAGTTTTATGAAAATCATGTAATGAATCTGCGATTTCTCTATGATATGTTTGTTCCATTTAACTTATATTAATATTAAATCATATAAAGAAAATTCAAAAATATAAATTAAAAAATGAAAATTTTATTTTTTGGAAAAAATGGATGGATTGGTTCACAATTTTATGAATTAATTAAAAATAAAAATCATGAAATAATAATTTCAGATATTAGAGTTGATGATACATATAAATTAATTGAGTTATTAGATAATACTAAACCAGATAGAGTTATATCATTTATAGGTAGAACTCATGGAGGAAATATAAATACAATAGATTATTTAGAACAACCAGGTAAGCTACATGAAAATATAAAAGATAATTTATATGGTCCTTTATCTTTAGGAATACTATGTAATAAAAGAAATATACATTATACATATTTAGGAACTGGTTGTATATTTAGTTTAGATGATCCAGAATTATATAAATTTAAAGAAGAAGATGATCCAAATTTTTATGGTTCAAGCTATTCAATAGTTAAAGGTTTTTCAGATAGATTTATGAAATTAATATCAGAAACAACACTTAATGTTAGAATAAGAATGCCTATTATTGATAAAACTCATCCTCGTAATTTTATAACTAAAATATTATCATATGATAAAATTTGTAGTTATTCAAATTCAATGACTGTATTACCAGATCTTTTACCTGTTTTATTTGATATGATAGAAAAAAAATATACTGGAACAATAAATCTTGTAAATCCTGGTTATATATCACATAATGAAATATTAGAATTATATAAAGAAATTGTTGAACCAAATTTAGAATGGAAGAATTTTACAATAGAAGAACAAAATAAAATATTATTAAGTAAAAGAAGTAATAATATATTAGATACAAAAACATTAGAAAAATTATATCCAGAAATTCCAAATATTAAAAATTCATTGATTAATATTTTTCAAAAATATAAATAAAATAATAAAATTTTTATTCATTTGAATTTTTATTTTTTCTTCCAAAAATTTTGAGTAATTTATGATATCTATCAGCAAATTCAGAATTCAAATTACATATTTCGTAATATCTTTTTGTAAAATTAATTTTAGGTACAGTTTCTTCAGATTTAAATTCATCTAAATCAGTTAAGCATCCCATTATTTTATCATTTTTATTAATATCTGGGGATTTAAGAATATCGTATGAAAACATTCTATTATCAATCATACAACTACCGGCTTGAAGTCCAGGTGTATTAAAAAATGCTTCTACTTGTAATTCACTTGTAATAATATTTGATACATTATCAAAATTAGGTATAGCTTGTGTTGATACACATTTTTTCATAGAATTTTGCTTATTTGTATTTTGAAAATTAGGCGCAGATAATGATTTTTTCATTTTTAATGTATTAATAAAAATATATTTAAGTTGTTTAATTAATAGAATATAAAAAATGAATTTATTTAAAAATTGTTTATTTAAACCACTAATACCTAATAATGTTAGGGATGTAATGAAGCAAGGGAAAAAATATCAAATAACAATATTGCCAATATCAACAAATTATAAATTGGAAAATTTATATCCAATAACTGATGCAGTAGAAAAATGGAATACATTTATAGTAGGAAATGATATGACATATATTTTAACAAAAGTTTATGATGATATATTTAGAGAAGAATTAACAAATGAACTTTTATTAAATAAAAAATCAAATAATTTAATTGCTGAAGATTTGCATCTATTCTTATTTTCAGTATGGAAAGAAACATTGAAAGGTAATAATTTGCAATTTTTTATGGTTTATAAAAGTAAATTATTTTTCTGTAATTCATATAATTTTAAAAATCAAAGCGGATATATAATTGGAGCAATATTATTTATAAGATTATTTGATAGTATGCCTCCAATCAAAGATAATATTGCTGTGATACCACAACGCTTATCACAAGAGTCAACTAGATAGATACTAAACCAGAATACTTATTATTTTTAAGTAGAATTATAGTTGTTTGAGATATTTCTATATAATTATTATCTATTACAATATTTATTATAATATCATTAAAAGATAAGTTTATAGATTTTATATTATCTGTTAGTGGATAATGCATTTCTTTTACTAATGTTGAAATGCCAAATATATACATTTTAGGATTAATAATATTTTGATATTTTATATTACTTGAAATAACATTACCATTTATTAAATCAATTAAAAATATATTCTCATTATATTTAATAGATAATATATTTAAGTAGCTTACATTATTTGTTCTTATTAAGTTTACTGGTATTAATGAATTATTTATTATATAACCTTTATTTTTATCGAAGAATTTAATAATATTATAAAATTTCAATTTATTAAATTCTAAATCTGTTAAATATCGTAGATTAGCTTTTACTTGATAGTGATTATTATTTATTTTAGAATCAAATAAAATAATATCTTCATTTAAATTATCATTTTGAAATATATGTTTAGAACCATTAGATTTAATTATATTTTTATTACTTGA
>JACCDZ011792124.1_pt1 | contig 14093 bp, 7 predicted proteins | sample 7449551 | NCBI WGS metagenome assembly JACCDZ01 (sample SAMN15323452, study PRJNA562643) | freshwater metagenome | isolation source: river surface water | place: USA:Blue River Watershed | collected 2017-08-18
GCTGACGGTTGAAGAGGACAATGTCCCCGTCATTGAGGTGACGATTCACCACGTCCCCGTCGTGCAGGACGATTTCCCGCGTATTCACGTGCTTGAGCGAGACCATGCTACCGTTCGCCCGCACAATGGTCTTCGCCCCAGGGAACTTGTCCGCCCCGTTCTGCACGAGCTTATACATCTGCTTCTTGTTATACTGCGTCACCTTCTCAGGCACGGTCAGATTCATCGCGATTTTCATCGGAACACCGAGCTCCGCGATGGAGAGATTCGGGTCCGGCGTGATGACGGAACGCGCGGAGAACTCCACGCGCTTGCCCTGGATGTTGTAGCGAATGCGCCCTTCTTTGGAACCGAGACGCTGTTGGACCGACTTGAGAGGGCGGCCTGAGCGCTGGGCTGAGGGTGCCACACCAGGAATCTGATTGTCCACCAGCGTCGCAACGTGATATTGGAGCACCGTGTGTTCGTCCTCAATCAGCCCCTTTGCAGCATTGTTCGCGATTTTCTCGGCGAGCCGTTGGTTCGTGGAAATAATCTCAAAGAGCTTGTGCGTGAGATCATCTTCGGACCGCTGGTTGTTGTCCTGGATGACAGAGGGGCGCACTTGCGGAGGCGGGATAGGGAGGACGGAGCAAATCATCCAGTCGGGCCTGCACCAGAAGCGGTTGAGGCCCATGAAATCGACGTCCTCGTCCGTGATACGGCGGAAGAGGCGGAGGACATACTCGACTTCGAGCACTTGAGTCACCTTTTCCGTCTTGGGGGGGACACTCGTATCACCAGGCACGGGCATATTTGCCCACTCGGCCGTGATGCGGGCAATCCCGTCCCGCGTGAAACGGTCAGGCTGCACGGCCCCACACCCGTCTTCCGTATCTTGGCCACAGCGGGAGATGTTATTGCAGAGGCTGAGGACCGCGCGGAAACGGGCCTCAGGCGTCCGCTTCGCAATCCCCTTGTGAAACTCCTTGTCGATGAGGAGCTTCGAGCAGCGGACACAGACACAGTTGAGAACATTGAGAATATATTGGAAGAACTGGATGAAATAGACAGGGCGCGCGAGTTTGTAGTGACCGAAATGACCCGGGCAGCCGTGATTTGTCTGTCCACAACTGCGGCATGTCTTCCCATTGTCGAGAACACCCATGCGCGGGTCAAAGAGACCTCCAATACGGGGCTCATTTCCATCGTAGGTTCCACTGTTCGTGATTTGCACGACAGAACGGTTTTCAATCTCTTCAGGGCTGAAAATCCCGAACTGGATACCCACCACGGGTTGGATATCCGAATCTGGACGGTGCATACCAGCGGGCATCTCTTCTCTGTTAGGTAGGAGGGGTTCTAAGTGCCCACCACCGCTGGCGCGGCGGACCTCAATTTTGAATAACGCGTGGGTCCGTTTAGGCCTTGGGCACCTTTTCCGCCTGGCCCGTTGTAAAGATACCGAGTCGTTCCGCATTCCCTCCCCACGGTTCATAGCAGACTTTCTTTTGTACGGCCGAAAGGTCGAGGTGGGATGCAAGGCAGTAAATCGACGACTCAATCATGTGCAGCTCGGCCGCACCTTCGAGCAGGAACGTATACTCAACAAGGGGTTTGTTGACGACGGACTCGGCGACGGCCCAGTCAGGGTGGTCCGCCGCATAATGGTTTTCATTGAGGTCGAGAATCAGCTTGTCGGCTCCTCCCTCTTCGGCCCGCAGCTTCTCATAAATCTTTAGCGTCTGCACGGAGGATTGCTGGTGCACAACAATGTAGGGGCGGCCCGCGGCGGCGGCTTTTACGGACGCTGCCAAGGCTGCCGCCTCCTCCGTCCGCGGAACGAAAAAGTAGTCTGTGCGCACACTGTGCGGGAGACCAATATCCTCATAGAAGGACTGCGGAAGATTGTAAATGTCCTCTTGCATTCGACCTGCGAAAAATCCAGAGGAAAAGACCGTGAAACCGTCGGCGAGAAACTCTTGTTGTCGAATTGGCCATGGATGGAGGTCATCATCGTCCTTGATTAAGAGAATCTTAATAGCCGAATCGTCAGCATACATGGCCGCAGCATTTGTCATATACTTCTCTTTGCAGATGACCCAGACCTCATCGAAGGCTGTGGCGAGATAGCGCACGGCCCCGTTCATCCAATACATGTCGCCAAGACCCAGATGGCCGTAAAAGAGGGCCCTCTTTTTGGCATATCCCTTCTGTTCCTTCAGGGCCGAATTCGCCAGCTGGTTGAGTTTGAGCTTCACGCGGAACCGGCGGTCATTCTCCAGAAGGATTTGTCGCGCCGTGTCGAGCCCATTTTCAAGCGTCACCTCCTTCCCGTGAAACTGGTCCTGAATATCCCAGAGCGTCTGATTGATTGTGCGGAGGATTCGATAATGGTAGGGGAAGCGTTCCACATACGTCTGCAGAATACTGAAGAGGGCATCATATTCGGTTTGCACGTCGACACGTCGGGCATCCTGGATTTTCTGGAGTTTGATGTCAAGGATTGTGAGTTTATCGAGAGCTTCGCCCAAGCTGACGGGTAGATATATCTGCCCGTTCGCTGAAGGTGTTAGGGTCTGCGACGCATCAGGAGAAGAGGACATTATGCTTCTTTCTGCTAAAAAGGGCGGGGGCTTTGAGCCGCGGCGGCAGGCAAAATTGCGACTGACGGGTGGGCACGGTGGGAGGTTACAACCACCCTTTCCAGATGTCTGCTGCTTCTGCTGCCCATGCCTCTGCCACCCCTAAGTATAAGCTCTGGCTCGTCGTGGAAGATGAGGATTTCAAGAAGGCCCCCTACTACGATTACAGCATCGAGCTCAACGATGAGAACCTCAATGCGGGATTCGACCTCTTCACTGCGGAAGAATTCAGCGCCGGCGGGCCGGCCCTTGTCAGCCTCGGCGTGCGTGCCATGATGACACGGATGGATACGGGCGAGACGGTCCATTACTGGCTCGCGCCGCGCAGCTCTATCTACAAAACGGGCTACAGTATGGCAAACTCCCTCGGTGTGATTGACCGGTCCTATCGCGGCATCCTCAAGGCACCCGTTGTACGCGTGGCGGGAGAAGGTTCTGCAGCCGGTTCCCTGAAACGCGGCGACCGCCATTTCCAGATTCTTGCACCGGATATGGGGCACATTGCAGTCATTGTGCGCTGCAGTGAACTCCCTGCGACGGCGCGAGGCGACGGCGGGTTCGGGTCGACGGGCCGCTAGGCACGGAGAGCCGGTTTGACGAGCGCCAGCGAGGAGAATCGGGAGCACGGGTAAGTAGAGTCTAGCTCAATAGGATGGTGTGCACAACTTTTTTATGGAACGCCTCCCCTACAAAATTGTGCGTCCCCACCGCCGTCCCACATCCATCACCACACTCCAGAATGTCCCTCGACCTCTATCTCGGCCCCATGTTCGCCGGCAAGTCCTCCGCCATCCTCGGCGTTGTGCGCCGCAACGAAATCATCGGGCGGCGCACTCTCTGTCTCACCTCCGCCCTCGACACTCGCTACAGCACGGATGCCCGCATCGTCAGTCACAACAAGGAGTCCTATCCCGCCGTGGCCGTGAATACCCTCATGCCCGTGATTTGTATGCCCGAGTTTTCCACCTCCGAGTGTATTGTTGTGGAAGAGGCCCAGTTCTTTCCCGACCTCCGTGACTTCGCCCTTGCTGCTGTAGAGGGGTGTGGTAAGCACGTCATCTGCGTCGGCCTCGACGGCGACTCGGAGCGTCGCCCCTTTGGTCAACTCCTCGACCTCATCCCCTTTGCAGACAATGTCCAGAAGTTCAAGGCCCTCTGCACAGAGTGCCGTGATGGCACAGAGGCCATCTTCACTCTCCGCAAGGCCGGCGCACCTGGGGACCAAATCGCCGTGGGCGGTCAAGATACTTACACACCCCTCTGCCGTCATCATTATATTGAGGGGCACCGCGGCTGCCCTGAGTAAAATTGGTTGGCACACGGCCTCCTGCCCTTTTTTACACAGACATCATGACCCCCCTTATTCTTGCGACCGACGACTACGAGCACTTCCGCGTGCAAACTGAAGAGGGAAGTGTTGTGCGTGAATTCGACGGGGCAGCAGCCGCTGCTCGTGCCTTTCCAGGGGACGAAGTCCGCCTCGTGGAGGGTGGCGGCGGCTCGCAGGTTGAGCTCGCCGCCCACTCGGGCGGCATGCATGGCCGGCGCTACGCGACGGTCGAGCTCGTCCGCCGCGCGGCCTCCAAACTCTTCCTCGTAGGAACGCTGGAGCTCAACTCAAAATCCCGCTACGGAATCACGAGCCGCGGTGTGCTCCGCTACAAGTTCATGCCCTACGATGCCGCCTACCCGCCCTTCTTTGTAGGGTGCTCTTCAAAGGATACGACGCAAAATCTCCTCGCGCGCATCCAGTTCGACGACTGGCCGGCAAGCTCGACATGCCCCATTGGAGTCCTCGTGCAGACCTTCGGGGCCGCGGGGGACCTGGCTGCTGAAGAGGAGGCGCTCCTGATTCATTATGCACCTGTGCGCTGGACGCGCCAGGATGTGTCCATACTGCCTGTGGCAGCTGGCCTCCCCCCTCTTACGCCGAGTTCCGTCGCCTACGTCGATTCCACTGACCTCTGCACCTTTCATGTGGACCCTCCTGGATGTCGCGACATTGATGACGCCATCAGTTTCAGTCCCGTTCTGGACTCTGCAGCCTATCTTGTCAAACTCCATATTGCGGACGTGGCCTCATGGCTAAAGGCCTACCCTGTCCTTGCAGGGCCGGCAGCAGCGGCTGGCCAAACACTCTATAGAGATGGGGTCGCCGTGCGACCCATGTTCCCTGCAGCCCTCTCTGAAGGTGCCATGTCTCTACTTCCTGGTGAACTCCGCCGTGCCTGGACACTCAACTTCCTTTGGGGTGGGGGGCAGAGCCAAGGGGCGCCCTGGTGGACCCATGATGAGATTCGAGTCAAGGAGTCCTACACCTATGAATCCGTGCTTGGGAGTCCGCACGCGGACCTCCTGAGTGCCGTGGCCTCCACCCTCGCAGGGCGCGCCCTCACGGACCCGCATGAATGGATTGAGCACATGATGCTCTTCTACAATCGGTCGGCAGCGGAGGAGCTCAAGAGGCAGGGTGTGGGCGTGCTCCGACGCCATGCGGCGCCTGACATTGAGCGGCTGGAGGCCCTGCGGGGGCTCGGCCTTCCTGCCGAGCGGATGGCCATGCGCGCGGGCTCCTACTGTCTGGCGGCGGAAGAGGATACGGTCCACTGGGGACTTGGCGCGGCAGTCTACTGTCACGCCAGTTCCCCGATTCGGCGCTGGGCGGATTGCATCAACCAGGCTGCCCTCGCAGCGGCCTTGCATAACTCCCTGGATGCTCGCCCCACCCCCTTTCAAGCTGTGGTCGCACTGAACGCCGCCGCGCGGCGTGCAAAAGGGTATGAACGGGACCTGCGCTATGTGCGGGCACTTCTTGGTGCGGCTGCCGCAGAGGTGCATGATGGCGTAGTGGTGGAGCCTGGACGGCAAAGCCGTGACGGCATGGCTAAAGCCGAGCATGGGCGCATCTGGGTCCCCTATCTCGACCGCCTCGTTCGCGCAGACACGGGGAGCTACCAAGCAGGAGACGCCGTGCACGTGCGCTTCTTCTGCGACGCGGCGAAGCGAAACTGGAAAGGGCGGCTGGTCGTGCGGGTGGAGGGGGCGGGCAGTTAATCTATAAAAAATATGGCCTGCTCTGCAGGCCTTCATCTACGAAGGGGCACAGGGGAACGGCTTCGTTCCCCTAAAATTGAGGCAGCCGGCGTGCGGCTAAACACGCCACCACAACCTACACGGAGTAAGCAAGATGGAGCTTCACGGCACCGCCAAGAGTCTTCTCGAGATGTTTGTCACGGACCCGCGGATGACGTGCATGCGGCAGCCTGATGGAGGCAAGATTCACGTGCACATTGCCGTGCTGGTGGGACGCGGCGGAAAGATTCTGGCCGCTGCCCCGAACAAGTCAGGCTCCAGGAGCAAGGGCTCGGGCTACTCAGATTATAGCATTCATGCTGAGAAGAACGTCATCAAGCAGCTCGGAGATATTTCCAAGCTGCGTGGTGCCGATATGTATGTCATGCGGATTTCATCGAACAGGGAGAAGGAGGGGCTGGAGAAGTTCATGTGCTCGAAGCCCTGCCGCGACTGCACCCTCTTTCTGGAGAAGTGTATGCGGGAGTATGGTCTGAAGAATGTGTATTATACGTCCTGAGCCTCACGCTTTTTATTTGGCCCCAGCGGCGGCAGCCGCCAGTTCGCGCTTGGCTTCACGGAGATTTTCTCCATGCAGCCGTTCGCCCGCTGCTGTATAGACCTTCTTTCCAGCGACCAAGAGGACCTCCTCGCCTGCAGAGGCAACAGAAGAGGCGGCGGAGGCTGCCGCGGAGACAGCATTGTTTGCCGCGTGATTCGCCTTTTTGGTGTGTTTGTGCTTACGCTTTCGCTCGGCCAGTTTACCAGCGATGCTATTGGAGCTACGGTTGCTTCCCCAGTTGAAGATAGTGCTGGCACTTCCACTGCGATTACGCGACTTGCGTGAAGGTGCGGGGACCCCCCCCTTATTTCCCGCCACCCCCTTATTTGCCGCCAGTTTCTCACGCACGAGTTTTGCTTCTTTCGAGGTGAGAACACCATAAATGGTGCCTTCCGATATGGTCTCCTCACGCCCGGCGATTATTCTTGTTATTAGCTTTGCATCTGTAAGCACATCATCCCCCATTCCAATCGCACTGGTAACGCCCACATTATGAGCCGCGCGCCCCTTCAGACGTAAGGACCCTAGAATCGGGATGGATTTATAGACATTTCCCGCATCATCCTCTATGGTAAAGCGGCCGCCCCCCATTTTGCCGATGACTTTTGCTGCAAAGAAGTTTTGGCATTTATGGTCTCCACGGAGGAAACATTCGAGCGCAAGATTCGATGTACGCTCGGAACGCTTGGTTTGACGGGCACGTTGCTTCTTTGTTTTTCCGCGCAGTTCTGTGGGACCTCTCTGTTTCTGTTCGGCGGAGGGCATCGTTCTATTTGGAGGGCAGAATTTCGGAGGGGGGTGTAGAAGAGAGAGGGATGTCTGGGCCATCTATACCTCAGACGATACCACGAGAAGTTAAGATTTCTATTCCGTTACTAAGGCCCGCATTAACTTCAACTGCTACTACTGTTGCTACTAATCTACCTACCTGGAAAACAGAAGCAACAGGAAGACAAGGACAGCTCGATACAGCAGTAAAAGCAGTTGCAGATGCAATAATAATAAAAGATAATGCCTATAAAGCAAATCCTACCAGTACTACAACAGTTAATGCATTTATAGACTTAGTTAGTAAGTATGCTAGTTTACAAACAACAGCAGTTGATAGATATTTACCCGTTCGAAAAAATCAAGTAGATGGATTAACAACACTGTATGATGAGACTACAGTACAATTCAACAATTATCGCAATGATATTGCTACCATTGTTAATAACTATAACACGCTTGTAGATAAATACAATGCACTTGCGACTCAAAAAGAAAAGGCGGACAATGATTTAAAAGCTATTCCAGGTATTACAGCGGAAAGAGATAAATATAAAAAAGATGCAGACGATATTTTCGCCATACTACAAGCTGCATCAGCACCAGGCACTGTCACAGAAACAGTAGCACAACTCCAAACTAAAATTGGAAATTTAGAAAATGAATATAAAGCCTTAAAAACTCCACCAGCTGTTCATGGAGAGAACGAGGTGAATATTAATGGTATGACATCTGGAGAAAGGACAGCTTATATGAGGGTTAGAAATGCTGCCGAATCTCAAAATAACAAACGTTTGGAGATTATTAATGAACATAAAAAACTCAATACAAGAATTATCCAAGAGATTTTTGGAACAACTGGTAGCGCAAGTGGTCCTACGAGAACGAGTATTGATGCTTCCACTGAAATTAAGCGCATTCGTGATAGACTTGCAGTGTTAGAGGGGCAAAGCCAGGCAGCGAGTGGAGCTACAAGTGAAGCAGCTACTCTTCGTAGCAGGATTGCAGCACTGGAACAAAACAGTCAAACCGCGAGTGGAGCTCTCAGTGGAGCGACAAGTGACGCAGCAGCTCTCCGCAGCAGGATTGCAGCACTGGAAAGGAATAGCCAGGCTGCGAGTGGGGCACGTGCATCGACCTTGGCAAGGATTCAAGGCTACAAGGCTGCCCTGAACCAGAAAGCGGCCCCCAATACGACAAAGGTGAAGGCAGTCGAGAGCAAAGCGAAGAATGTGAAATCAAGGGCAACATCTGCTGCACGCGCGACCGGCCCATCTTCCTCTGCGCCGTCTGCGGGTCCAACTCCAGCTGCCGCCGCTGCTGCGGCTGCCGCCAGGCCGGCCAACACTATGCGTGGAGGTTCTTCTACAGCGACTACTATAACGACAACGGACCCTGTTATATTAGCATTTGGTGATTTAGAAGCACGAGTCGATCAGCGTGAAGCCGAGTTCGCCGCGTATCAACAAGCTGCTGAGGCGGCCGCCGCAGAAGCCGATGCAACCATTACTGCTCTTGAAACGCAGGTGCAAGGGCTGAATGCTCAGATTCAAACCCTTCAAACTGGAGAGGGGGGGGTTCAGACACTTGAAAGCAAAGTGGAAGAACTACAATCTGCCTATTCAGCGGCGATTCGGGACCTGAGTTCTCTCACTGGAAATGATACACCAGCAACTCTATCAGAGGCGGTAGGAAATGCAAATACACTTGTCACGAAACTTCGCCAGGATATTGAAACGCTTCAAAAGGGAGAGGGGGGTGTGGAGGCACTTCGAGCCTCCTATAACGCGGCGATGACTGCTCTGAATGCTATTAGCAAAGAGCTCACGACACAAGACGCTGACCCCGCAAACCTACAAGGCACTGTCACGAATGCACTTGCTGCAGTAAGCAAACTTCGCCAGGATATTGAAACGCTTGACAAAGGGGAGGGGGGTATTCAGGCACTTCGAGCCGCACAGTCAGATGCTATGACGAAACTCGGCCCTATTACGAAAGAACTCACTGGAAAGAATCTGCCGGCGAATCTGGAAGAGGCGGTGACAAATGCGCTGACTGCACTGACGAATCTTCGTCAACAAGTCGGCCGGCTTGAAACAGACCTGGGTGGCGAACTAACTGCTCTCAGGCAGGAGAAAGGCGAGGTGGCTCAGACGATGCGTCAATACACTACTGCACTTTCTCAACGACCCCTTCCTACTCCAGAGATACTGAATGCATTCAATGCACTGGAGAAAAAGGCGGATGCTGTAGAGGTCCCTACGTCATCTGGCCCTATGGTGGGTGGAGCATCAGAGAATGCTGCCACAACTGAGACAGATGTAGACCTTCGTCAGCTCGTTACAGAGTTGCAAAGCACGGTGGGCATACGAGAGGAGGTGTATTCGAGATATCAAACAGCCGCACAGGCAGCTGCGACATCCGCAGACAAAGCCATTACAACGCTGCTTTCTACTGTGGGAGACCTGACAAGTAATAAGGGGGGATTGGTGGAAAGAGTTGGAACACTTACAAATGAAGTGGCGCGCCTCCAACCCTTTGAAGGACAGGCTGCAACACTGCAAGCGCAAGCTGAAACACTCCAAGCGCAAGTGACAGAGCTCAAACCCTTTAAAGCACAGGCTGAAACGCTCCAAGCGCAAGTAACAGAGCTTACTCCCTTTAAAGCACAGGCTGAAACGCTCCAAGCGCAAGTAACAGAGCTTACTCCCTTTAAAGCACAGGCTGCAACACTGCAAGCGCAAGCTGAAACACTACAAACCTCCTATCAAGGTGCAATAAATGCGCTAGGCGAGCTGGCCAAAGAAATCACTGGAAAGGACATGAACGCGACGAATCCACAAAAGGGTCTGACAAATTCACTCGCGGGTGTTGAGAATCTTAAAACACAGATTGATGAACTTAAACAGACCGTTGCAGCTGGAGTGCAGAATCTCAGTGCAGAACAACAAAAGGTGGCCGCAGCTGAGGCTGCGGCTCAGACCGCGGCAGATGCAGCCGCAGCAACGATTCAAGGTCTTCAACAGCAGTTGGCGCAGAAAAATATAAATAGTGCTGCTGCTGTGGAGGCGAAAGCGGCCGAGTTGACAGCACAGATAACCCAGTTAGGTCAAAGTTTGAGCGCAAAAAATGCAAACTTAGGCACCACTCGCGCGCGAAGGGATGAACTTGACGGATTATTACAGCAGGCAAAAGCTGATGCTGAAGCATTACAGACAAATCTTACTGCAAGGCGGGCGAACATAACTGCCATCGAGGATGCGGTGGGTGCGGCAGCAGGAAATGCGCTGACAAAGGTGCAAGAACTGAAGGCATCTGAGGCGGCCGCGAAGGCAAAGGTGACTCGGCTGGAGAACGAGATGGCTGCGGCGGCAGAGAAGGCCATCACAAATATTCAAGCCGTGCAGAGTATTGTAACCGAGCGAGAGGCGAATGTAGCGAGAGAACAGGCCTCTCTTGAGGTTGCCCAAGCAAAAGTTGCAGAACTTCAAGCACTTGTAGACAAGGCGCCTCAGGAGAAGGAGGATGCTGTTTCGGCTGCACTTACGGAAGCCGCAGCTAAAGCAGCGGAAGAGCTAGCGAGAGTGACAACCTCTCTTCAAGCCCAGAGAAATGCGAATGTTCAACGGGTAGAAGAAAGAGCCTCAGGAGCCATTGCAGCCGCGGAGGCTGCCACGGCGCAGGCTGTTTCCGCTGCCGCTGCTCAGATTACCGAGTTGCGGAGCAGGTTAGAAGGGGAGAGAGACGCAGCAAAAGCAGAGGCAGACGCGGCACAAGCAGACATTGAGAAACTGAACGACCTTCTGGAACCAGGAAAAAATACTAACATCAGCCGACTTGAAAGTGTTGCCAGAACTGTTGCCACACGCATTCGAAATTTGCAGGAGATTGTTGCACAGAAAACGAGGAATCTGAATGCGGCCTCTGGGGCGATAGTGACCAAAAATGCTGCTGCGGTAGAGGCTGCGGGCGAGATTGAGACACTCAAAAGGGGTATAGCGGCAAAGGAAGCACAACGTGTTGCAACGAATCAGACTGCAGCGGCTGCTGCCAGCCAAGCCATAGAAAGCATTCAGGTTCTTACTACGATTCTGGCTGCGGCGAATACTGCTATGGCTTCCACAAAAAAGGAAGCTGAGAATGCTGTAGCGGCGGAGAAATCGGCGACGGCTCAGATTGTCGCACTCAAGGCTATGGCGAATTCAGACGAGTTGGATATTCCTGCCATCCAGAGGGCAGCCTCTACAGCGGCACAAAAAGCCGTTGAACAGATTGGGAAACTTGTGGCCGACCGTGGTCAAAAATCGACCAATTTGGATGCGGCGAAAACTGCGATGGCCGATGCTGCGGAAAAGATTACTCAACTGGAAGCCACTGTTCGTGATCGCAATGCCACTATAACCACCTCGAAGGCTGACACGGCCGCGGCAGTGGCGGCGATTCGAAACCTGTATCAAGAAGTCTTGGCCAAAAATGGACAGATTCAGTCAGTAAAACAAGCAGCAGATGCTGCTGCCACAGAGGCGATTCAAGAGATTCAACGCCTTGATGCGAACCTTGCGCAGAAGAATACAACGATGAATGCTCAAAAGGACGCGGCGGATGGATTGATTGCCGAAGTGAAAAAGGAGTTTGCCACTCTTACACAGAAATTAGCTGACAAGGAAGCGACTCTTACAACTGCGCGAGAGGGGGCGACGGCAGCCAAGGCCGAGGCCGATGCAGAGATAGCTCGGCTGAAAGCATTGGCTACAGAAAAGGAAAGAGAGAGAAGTGCGGAGGATAAAACAACGCGGGCTCTCATTCAGGATGCGGCGAAGAAGATTCTGGACCTGCGAAAACAGTTGAATCAGATGAGACAGAAGCCAGCACAAGCAAGTGTCCTGCAGGAACTTGCCACACTCAGACGGCAGCTGGAGGAGGAACGAGCGACGGCGCGTGTGCCCAGTGGCACGGTCGTCATCGCTTCTTCTGATGCAAAGAGAATTCAGGATTCACTCACGCGTGTGGTGCTGGAGTTGCGGAAACAATCGTTTGGGTCGTCTCGCTCTCTTCAGAAATTGATTGCAAAGATTGTCCTAGGGCTGCAGAATCGGGTGGACTCGTCGGCGCGATACCAGACTGTGAAAGTCGGCGGAGGCGGAGGTGGAGGCAAGCGGCGTCGAACACGGCGACGCAGAGCATAGGGTGTAAAATCCAGTCGTAGTTCGTTTTGACACTACGGCGTGCTGTGCAACTGCTTGCGCCAAATAGAATAGGCATACGATGCTTCGATTAAGTATCATATGCGTATAGATATGCATGCATCATTGTGATTTTTCAGCCTATACAGTAGAAGTTGGGAAATGTCTAGAACTGCTTTCCAGCAAAAGCTCGATACAATTGATACTGCTGTTAAATCGATTAATATCGGTGAGACCATAACAGCATTAAATAAGTTTATGGGTGTATCGATATTCGATAGTAACAGTGGTAAAATAAATCTTAGAAATCTTCGAGAAATACGAACTGAACTAAATGGTGCGATTTCAAGATTACGAGACACAATTAATGCATCTATGAAAACATATAATGCAAATAAACCTGATATTGATGCAGAATTAGGAGTATCAGCCAATCGTTATAATATTATTCTTCAAGTTAAAGCTGACCTTACAAAAGCTCAAAATGACTTGAAAAAAGCCCAGGATGATAAGGCCGCCGCAGAACAGCAGAGGGATGCGGCGATTAATGAATTGAACACTATGAGACGGTCGACGAATGCTGCAAAGGCGGCGATTTCTGGATTCAAAGAAAAGGTGGCGTCAAAACAGGCCCCTGATAGGTCAAAAGTGGAACAACTGAAGACGCGAGCCGCTGCTCCGACTCCTTCCAGGCCGAGCGGGCCTGCCGCAGCCCCGACTCCTTCCAGGTCGAGCGGGCCTGCCGCAGCCCAGCAAGGTCGTTCCATGAAAGGTGGTGCGGCTGCCACGGATGATATTTCCGTCTTTTTAGCCGAGTTACAGGCCTCCGTCGACGCACGCGAAGCTGCCTTTGCAGCCTATCAAACAGCCGCGGAGGCGGCGGCGGAGGAGGCAGCGGCCAAGATTGCCGAGTTGCAGATCGCGATTGCATCCCGAAACACGAATATTGCCACCGCTTCACAGTCGATTCAGGCTGCTGATCAGCAAATCCAAGAGTTGCAGGCAACTGTTACAGCGCGACAGACAAATCTGAGTGCAGCCCAAGAGGCAGCGGCGGCTGCGGCAGCGGCAGCGGCCCAGCAGATTCAAGACCTTCGAGCTGCTTTGGCTGCAAAGGAAAAAAATGCAACGAATGCGAGACAGACGGCAGATGCTGCAGTTGCAGCCGCAGCGCAGCAAGTTCAGCAGTTGCAGACCGCCCTTGCTGGAAAAGAGAAGAATCTTGCAAATGCACAACAACTTGCAAGTGCGACAGCGGAAGATGCGAGGGTGAAGATTCAGCAACTCCAGGCATCTCTTCAGGAGCGGACAGCCAACGCGAATGCGACACGGCAGGCGGCAGCACAGGCTGCAAGTGTTGCATCAGCGGAGATTGAGAAGCTTCGTGCCATGGCCGCGGCAAAAAATGCAAACGCATCCACTTCAAAAGAGGAGGCAGCGACAGCACGAGCAGCTGCCTCTCAGGCCATGCAACAGATTCAAGAGTTGCAGGCGCTTGTGGCAGAGAAGGACACGACTATTGCCAAGGTAGAACAACAGGCGAAAGATGCAGCAACGGCTGCCATGAATCGTGTCGAAGAACTGGAAGCCCTTGTTGTAACACGTGAGCAGAATGTGGCAGTTGCCCAAAAAGTTGCAAGCAATACAGGCAAAGAGCTGCAAATGTTGCGGGGTGCGATTGCCGCACGCAATGCAACTATCGCGGCAGCAGAAGAGACGGCGAAAAAGACTGCAGAGGTGGCGGCCCAGCAGATTCAGCAACTGCAAGCGACTCTTGCGGCACGTGATCAGAATGTGGCAGCTACACGGCAGGCGGCGAATGCGGCGGCAGCAGGGGCAGCACAACAGTTGAAAGAGTTGCAGGCCGTTGTGGCAGCACGTGAA
>JACCDZ011266557.1_pt1 | contig 14092 bp, 15 predicted proteins | sample 7449551 | NCBI WGS metagenome assembly JACCDZ01 (sample SAMN15323452, study PRJNA562643) | freshwater metagenome | isolation source: river surface water | place: USA:Blue River Watershed | collected 2017-08-18
ACTAACAGCTTTTGTTAATTTTCTTATAATTATAGAAAAACTACAAAATATTCCCGACTGATTTATTACTTTTAAAGTCTTAAACCAGTTTATGAAATATTTTGTAGTTTTCTTTTTTATACTACTTACAACAAATCTAGTTGCTCAAGAAGTAGAAATTTCCGAAAAAGTATCAGGAATTGTTGTAAATGACAATACAAATCAGCCACTATCTAATGTCAATATTATTAACCTTAATAAAGTAAGGGGGACAACTACAGATGGAAATGGTCGTTTTGAAATAAATGTTCATGTAAATGACACTTTACATTTTACCATTTTGGGATTCCAACCCCTACGAGTTAGAGTTACAAATGACTGGATTAAAAACAAGAGTACCCGAATTCAGTTGACTGAAAAAGCAATTGCTTTAGAAGAGGTTATCATAAGACCGTTCAACTTAACTGGTTATTTAGAAGTAGATTCTAAATTAATTCCAACCAAAGAAAACTTCCGTTACAGTATTTCTGGTTTAACCCAAGGCTATGAAGCGGGTGAATACTCTCCTAACGCTTTTGGACGCGTAATGGGATCTATTTTTAATCCCGCGGACATGTTGTATAATTTCTTCGGAAAAAAGCCTAAAGAGCTCAAAAAACTGAAAGAAATGAAGAAAGACGAAACTGTTCGAAAACTCTTAGAATCCAAATACGACAGAGAGACCGTGACTGCGCTATTGGGAATAGACACCAAAGAAATTAGCGAAATATTAAAACGTTGCAACTATTCCGAATCATTTATTCAATCAGCTAACGACTTACAAATTTTAGATGCTATAAGCGGTTGTTATGAGGAATACAAAGTTTTGAAAAAGAAATAATTACTGCTTTTTCCATCTCACATAGTTTAGATATCGTATATTTAGTAAATAATAATATTTAAATTAAATAGAATCAAAAATGGCAAAAAGTCAAGATGCTAAAAAAACAGCAAAAAAAGAACCTCTAAAAACAGCTAAAGAAAAAAAAGAGGAAAAAAGAGAAAAGAAAAACAATCCTAAAAGAGACTAAGTAATAACAAAAAGCCTCATCTTAAAAACAGATGAGGCTTTTTTATTTTAAAAAATAAATTACTATTTCAAAGGGATAGAAGCTAATATCTCTACTAAAAATTTCAAAAATTTTTGAGACGAAGAAATACTTGCTCTTTCGTCTGGCGAATGTGCACCGTGAATCGTAGGTCCAAAAGAAATCATATCCATTTCAGGGTAGTTAGCGCCTAAAATTCCACACTCTAAACCAGCATGACAAGCCACTACTTTTGCTTTTTCATTATTCTGTTTTTCATAAATAGAAGTCAGAACATCTAAAATTTCTGATTTAGCGTTTGGAGTCCAACCTGGATACGAACCTGAAAATTCCACTTCGCAACCCATTAATTCGAAAGCTGAACGCAACCCATTTGCCAAATCCATTTTAGCCGATTCTACTGAGGAACGTGTTAAACATTGTACTGACAGTTGTCCGTTACCCAATACAACTTTTGCAATATTATTTGAAGTTTCAACTAACCCATCAAAATCAGCACTCATGCGGTATACACCATTAAGAGCGGTATACATAGCACGAACAAAATAAAACTGAGCTATAGATGGCATCACTTTGACTGGAACTGTTTCCATTTTTTCGAAAACAATCTCTAAATTTGGCTCCGTACTTTTCAATTCCGATTTGATTTCGTTTACGATTTGTTGCATATCAAATACAAACGCTTCATCGTATACTTCAGCAATAATAACTTTTGCCACACTCTCGCGCGGAATAGCATTGCGTAAACTTCCGCCTTGAATGGAAGCAATTTGTAATCCAAAATTATCAAAGCCGTCAAACAACAAGCGATTCATAATTTTATTCGCATTCCCCAATCCTTTATGAATATCCATTCCTGAATGACCTCCATTTAAGCCTTTAACAGTAATGGTGTATCCAACAGAACCTTCTGGAGTTGCTTCTTCATCATATTCAGCAGTCGCAGTCACATCAATTCCACCCGCACATCCAATATCAATTTCATCATCTTCTTCGGTATCCAAATTCAAAAGGATTTGACCTTGTAAAATACCGCCTTTCAAATTCAACGCACCGGTCATTCCAGTTTCTTCGTCGATAGTAAATAAAGCTTCAATAGCTGGATGTGGAATGTCTTTACTTTCTAAAATTGCCATAATAGCAGCAACTCCTAGTCCATTATCCGCACCTAAAGTGGTACCACGAGCACGAACCCAATCTCCATCTACATACATATCGATTCCTTGAGTATCAAAATCAAAGACCGTATCTGCATTTTTTTGGTGTACCATATCCAAATGCCCCTGTAGCACAACTGGTTTTCTTTTTTCCATTCCAGGTGTTGCTGGCTTTCGTATTATTACATTGCGAATCTCGTCTTCAAAAGTTTCTAGTCCCAATTGGTTTCCAAAGTCTTTCATAAAGGCAATAACTCGTTCTTCTTTCTTAGAAGGTCGAGGTACTGCATTCAAATTGGCAAACTGATTCCAAAGTACTTTAGGTTCTAAATTGCGTATTTCTTGGCTCATATAATGTATTCTTTTTTAAATATCAAAGGAGCAAAGTTACAAAGTTTAAAATCGTTATGAATTGATATTGTGATTATATTTACATCTCAAAAATACATTTTGTGAAACGCCAAAAACTACTTCCATTTTTACTTTTGATACAAATCATACTGATTCCATTTCTAGGATATTTTCCAGATGAAGTGGAACGGTTTTATAGTAAGGGTTGTTATCCTTTCATATCCAAATCATTGCGAATGGTTTTCGGAAATTTTCCGTATTCAGTTGGAGACGTTCTCTATTTTCTATTGATAGTATTCGGAATACAATGGGTTTGGACCAATCGAAAGTCTTGGAAGACCCATTGGAAAAATAATATGCTAAAAATAGTAAGTTGTTTTTCCGTGATTTATTTTGCATTTCATTTGCTTTGGGGTTTTAATTATTACCGCCAACCTCTTTTTGAGAAAATGAAAATTGAACGGGACTATACTGATGCTGATTTATTGGTTTTTACCAAAAAATTAATTGCTAAAACAAATGCGGTTCAGTACCAGCTTACACAAAATAAAAATAAGAAAATTGTGTTGCCCTATTCGCAAGAACAAGTATTTAAAATGAATGTAAATGGTTTTAGCAATCTAGCTAAAGAATACTCGACATACTATTATACTGATTTGAGTGCAAAAAAATCACTCTTTAGTTTGCCACTAACGTATATGGGGTTTGGCGGCTATTTGAATCCGTTTACAAATGAAGCCCAAGTGAACTCCTTACTACCGATGTACCACTCGCCTACTACAAGTTGTCACGAAATGGCACACCAAATGGGATATGCTAGCGAAAGTGAATGCAATTTCATTGGTTTTATGGCTTCGGTAAAAAACAAGGATTTGTATTTTAAATACTCCGGTTACAGCTTTGCTTTGCGGTATTGTCTAGCGAATTGGCAAATGCGAAATAAAACTGTTTACAAACAATTATTGCAAACCGTTCACCCAGGAATTTTGAAAAATTATGAAGAGAGTGATGACTTTTGGAAAGCCTATGAAACTCCTATCGAAACAGGATTCCATTTATTTTATGATACTTTCTTAAAATGGAATCAACAAAAAGACGGTATGGAAGGATATAGTAAATTTGTTAACTTAATGGTCAATTATTACAAAAACAAGCCTCTTTAAATGAACACTAATTTCACAAATTAGCACAAATGCAAATTCAATATCAAAAATTAGTTGCGCATTAGTGCCTTAGCGGCAAAAAATATGTAACAAAACAACACAACCTACTACTAACCCAATATGAAATCGGAATTAGAGCACTCTTTTGTCAAACAACTTCAAGAGAATCAGAATATAATCCACAAAATTTGTCGATTGTATACTGAGGATGAGGATGCGCATAAAGATTTGTTCCAAGAAATTACGATTCAGCTTTGGAAAGCTTATCCTAAGTTTAGAGGCGATAGTAAATTCTCTACTTGGGCGTATCGTGTTGCTTTGAATACTGCCATTACACTGTACCGAAAGACGAAGCGATCTATAAATACTGTTGGCTACGAAGGCAACTTCCATTTCATACCCGAAGTACATTACAATTACGAAGAAGAAGAACAACTCAAATTATTATACCAAGCTGTTTACCAATTGAACGACATTGAAAAAGCCCTCATTTTCATGTATTTGGAAGACAAAGACTACACAGAGATTGCTGAAACACTGGGTATTACCGAAGTGAATGCAAGAGTAAAAATGAACCGAATAAAAGGAAAATTAAAAAAAATATTAAATCCTTAATGTATATGAAAGAGCTGGATTTATTAAAAAAAGATTGGAAAAAGAGTGAGGCCTCTTTTGAACAAGTAAGCGAAAAGGATATTTATGCTATGATTCATAAAAAATCTTCTTCCATAGTGAAGTGGATTTTGATTGTGAGCATATTAGAATTTGTGGTATTAAATGGAATTGGATTGTTACTTCCACAAGATCCCTACTTTTCTAAATATGATGAATTACATCCTTATCTAAGCCTATTAGAAAACTTGAATTATTTTGTTATTCTAGGTTTCATAATTTTATTTTTTAAAAATTACAAAACCATCTCTATATTAAATAATGCAACATTATTAATTGAACACATTTTAACTACACGTAAAATAGTGAACTATTATATTTATTGGAATATATTAATCACCGGATATATAGGTGCATTTGCATTTATCGATGGGTGGAATGATAGTTGGAAAGAATCCGGAAAACCAGGCAGTATTCCTGACAATGGAATCGGAATGATAATCCCATTTGTGTTTGCTATGCTGTTTATAATGCTTTTAATTTGGGGATTTTATAAACTACTGTACGGTAATTTCTTAGGTAAATTGAAAACTAACTACGAAGAACTTCAAAAAATAGATTTATAAAAAAAGAAAGAGGCTAAAGCCTCTTTTTTTTATAAATCCCATTTTCGTAATGCGTTTAATTTTTCTTGCTCTTCCAATTCTTCAGCAGGAATTACCTTTAAAAAAGAGGGATGTTGTTCAATTGCATACTCTACTTTTTCTACAATATCTTCAATAGTGTCATTTTCATAATCTATTTCTAAAGGCTCTTTGATGATAAATGATTGTAAAATCCCTTTCTTTTTCATTCGAAGTCCTTTTTTATCAAAAGAACGTCTAAAACCATCAATCACAATTGGAACTACAATAGGTCTATGATCTTTTATAATATGAGCTGTTCCTTTTCTAACTGGTTTAAACGATTTTGTTGTTCCTTGAGGAAAAGTAATAACCCAGCCATCTGCTAATGCTAATTTTATATTTTCAGTATCATTTGGATTGACTTCTCTTTTTTCTGTAACGTCAACACCTTTAGCTCGCCAAGTTCGTTCTACCGAAATAGCTCCAACATAAGCCATAATTCTAGGAAGTAAACCTGAACGCATTGTTTCTTTGGCAGCAACGTAATACATATTCATCTTAGGTTGCCAGAGATACCCAACATTTTTTATTGAGTCGGTACGGCCACTTAAACTTGCATTGAAAACATGAAACATAGCCACAACATCAGCAAAATAAGTTTGATGATTTGAAATAAATAGAACATTCGTATCTGGCAAGTTCTTAATGATTTCAGAACCCTCTATTTGCAATTCATTAAATCCTCGATATCGTCTGTGAGTCAAACATCCTAAAATACGGATGAGCCACTTTTTTATAAATAGGATATGACCAAAAGGATTTCTCTTTAACAATCCCATACTATTAATGTGTTTATATTCATTGAGGTGGCAAACTTACAAAAAATATTTTTGATGGAATCTGAAAGAATATAATGCTACAACTGAGTGTTTAGTGTTATTTTTAACACTTCTTTTAACTCACTCAACATCATAGCAGTAGCTCCCCAAACAATATGATCATCAATACTGAATGCAGATATTGAAATCGAACTTGTATCTGAAGTTGGTATCTCAGTTTCCATAACAATAGATTCATTGAGTAAAGTGGCAATGGGAAGTTCAATAATTTTAGCAACTTCTTTAGGATCAGGTATAAAATGAATTTCTTGGTGACAAACTCCTAAAAAAGGATGCACCATAAAATTACTTGGCGGAATATACACTTGGGTATACGGTTTTATAATTTCTACTTGACTAGGATGAATCCCTATTTCTTCATAGGTCTCTCGCAAAGCTGTAACTGAAAAATCAAGATCTTCTTCTTCGTATTTTCCTCCTGGAAAAGCAATTTGTGCTGAATGTACTCCTTTGTACTCATTTCTAACAATTAATACCAGATGAGCTTTTCCATTTTTAGGATAGCATAACATTAAAACTGCAGCCGTTCTTGTTGATTGACTATCCGCAGAATTTGGCTTTGAAATAATACGTTCCACTGGAGCCATTTTTACATGTGCAGCAAGAGCGGGTAGTTCAGCAGCTATGATTTGGGGAACAAATTGTAAAAAATATTGGAAATCCATAATCAAAGTCTATTTTTGCGTAAGCAAATTGCTTATAAAAGTAGTTTAGAAAAAGCATTTGAACAAACTTTACAAATTCAAAACAACCACAAATGTATAGCAAAGAAGAAACACAACAATTAAAACGTGAATTTTGGATTGCATTCGCAGAAAAATACCCTCGTAAATGGCTTTTATACGATACCAAAATTAAAGACTTTGCTTTTAAATTTTATGTGGATAATAAAAAAGCACAAGTACTTATTGATATCGAAGCCCGAAACGATCAAAAAAGGATTGCCTATTTTGAAAAATTAGAAGCATTGAAAAAAATTCTAGACGAAGAGTTTGTATCTGATTTGGTTTTTGAAAAAAATTACTACTTAGAAAATGGCAAAACCATTAGCCGAATTTGGGTAGAAAAAAATGGTGTAAGTGTAAGTAATCGTAATTATTGGGAGGCTATTTTTGACTTTTTTAACGAAAAAATGATAGCACTAGAATTATTTTATGCCGAATACGATGAGTTCATTAAAGATATTGATTTGGAATAATTAATCTGCATTAAAGATATTATATACTATAATTTGGTTGCCATAATTAATATATAATTGCTTTCGATTGTCTTGTTTTTTCCTAGTAATTATAGATAAATTACAATCCACACCATCATTGTCTTTACAAGCAAAACTATATACGATATCTGTTTCATTCTCAGAAGACGGAAGGTATTCAACAATCTCAAACAATTGAATAATCTGAGAATAAATTACTATTCTATTTTTATTAGTATCCAAAGAGACCATCATTTTAGTCAATTCTAAATCTGACCAATTGCCCCATTTGCCATTAGTATTTTTTTCTAATACACTAAATCCTGAAGTGCTGAATTTGTACACTTGTCCATAGGACTGTTGGCATCCAAAACTTATTAAAAGAAAAAATAAATATCTAATTAGTGATTTCATTGGTTGGAATTAAAAAGTCCATTGTGCACTTTCTTTTTGTGCCAATTCGAATTCAGAAATAATCTCTTCAATAATTTCATGGACTGGTTGTATCTTGTGAATCAAACCTGCAATTTGACCAATCTCTAATTCGCCATCGTCCAAATTACCTTCAAACATACCTCTTTTTGCTCTAGCTCGACCTAGCAATTGGATTAAATCTTCTTTGGTAGCGCCTTGAGCATATAAATCTTGTACTTCTTGGAAAAATTTATTTTTAATCAAACGAACGGGGGCCAACTCTTTCAATGTTAATTGGGTTTCGCCTTCTTTTGTATTAACAACAGTGTTTTTAAAATTGTCATGAGCCGAAGATTCGACTGAAGCTACAAAACGGCTTCCCATTTGTACCCCGTCAGCACCTAAAACCATAGTAGCAAGCATTCCTTTACCTGTAGCGATTCCTCCCGCTGCAATTAGTGGGATTTTAATTTTTTCCTTCACCATTGGAATTAAAGTCAGTGTAGTAGTTTCTTCTCGTCCATTATGGCCACCAGCTTCAAAACCCTCAGCAACAACTGCATCTACGCCTGCTTCTTGAGCTTTTAAGGCAAAAACGGAACTGCTGACTACATGAACTACCGTTATGCCATTTTCCTTCAAATAAGAAGTCCAAGTTTTTGGATTTCCTGCCGAAGTAAAAACAATTTTTACACCTTCTTCAACTATTATTTTTAGAATTTCTTCAACATTAGGATACAACATTGGAACATTCACTCCAAAAGGTCTGGATGTCGCTTTTTGACATTTTTGAATGTGTTCTCTTAAAACTTCTGGATACATAGATCCAGCACCAATCAAACCTAACCCACCTGCATTACTAACGGCAGAAGCTAATTTATAGCCACTATTCCAAATCATTCCTCCTTGAATAATGGGATATTTGATATTAAAAAGTGAAGTAATACGATTCATAGTTTTTATAATAAATTATGAAATAACACCCGAACCAATTAATTCATCATCTATATGCCAAGCTACAAATTGACCTTCGGTAATAGCAGATTGTGGTTCTTCAAAGGCTACATACATTCCGGTTTCAAATTGGTATAAAGTTGCTTTTTGTAACGGTTGTCGGTAACGAATACGAGCCATCACTTCCATTGAGTGACCATTGGCTAAAGCCAAATCGGTACGAACCCAATGCAATTCTGAATTAGCAATAAACAATGCTTTTCTAAATAATCCAGGATGTTGGCTTGTCAAACCGGTATAAATTGTATTGGTTTCGACATCAGTTGCAATGATAAACAAAGGATCAGTTGTACCGCCTACATTTAGTCCTTTACGCTGACCAATGGTGAAATAGTGCGCACCTTGATGCTTGCCTACTACTTTACCCATTTCTGGTGTGTACTTGATTTTATTAGCATCAAAAGCCAAACTTTCTTCTAACGAAAGTCCTTCTGGTTTAGTAATTTGATATACTGGATCATTCTTATCGATTTGAACAATCAATCCTGATTTAGGTTGTAATTTTTGTTGTAAAAACTCGGGTAAACGCACTTTTCCAATGAAACACAAACCTTGTGAATCTTTCTTTTCAGCGGTTATTAAATCCATTTCTGCCGCAATTTCACGAACTTCAGGTTTAGTTAAATTTCCAATAGGAAATAAGGCTTTTGCTAATTGCTCTTGCGATAACTGACATAAAAAATACGATTGGTCTTTGTTATTGTCCGCCCCAGCTTTCAATTGATAAATCGTTTTTCCACCTACCTCAATTTCACTCTTTTGACAATAATGTCCTGTAGCTACAAAATCGGCATCAAGACTTAAGGCAATTTTCATGAAAACATCAAACTTAATTTCGCGATTGCACAATACATCAGGATTTGGAGTACGTCCCTTTTCGTATTCGTTGAACATATAATCCACGATTTTTTCTTTGTATTGTTCACTTAAATCTACTGTTTGAAAAGGGATTCCTAATTTTTCAGCCACTAACAACGCATCGTTACTGTCTTCTAACCACGGACATTCATTAGAAATGGTAACCGAGTCATCGTGCCAGTTTTTCATAAACAGACCAATTACTTCATAGCCTTGCTGCTGTAACAAATACGCCGCAACACTCGAATCAACACCTCCTGAAAGACCAACAACTACACGCTTCATTTCTAATTTATTAGGATTAAATGGGATGTAAAGTTACAAAACATTTACTTGAAATAATTTTATTTATGCACTGGTATTTTGCTTTTTTGAGACAAATCAGAACTGGATTTTTTAACTAATTTTCCGTTTTCCAAAACTTCCCAAGTACCTGTTTTTAAACCTTTAGTAAACATACCTTTTGAGACAATAATTCCGCTATCATTTCTAAAAATGGCTAATCCATCATACTCATTATTTTTAAAGAAAGATTCTTCTAAAACAATACCGTTCTCTGTGTATTTCTTATACAATCCTTGTTTTTGGTTATTCACAAAATTGATTTGTTCAGCTACTTTACCATTACTAAAAAAAACCGTTCGCAAACCATCTAATTTGCCATTTTTATAATTTTCAGTTGTCATAACCGAAGGTGATGCATAATGATAGTATTTCCACTCCCCTTCAAAAAGCTTATTAACTACTTTTCCTTCACTTACTTTATTTTTGTTTTGGTCATAAAAAATAGTGTATGCCGAATTGTCTTTGGAATTAAATTCACGTGTCGCAATAACATCTCCTTTTTGAGTGTCATCAAAAAATTGGAACAAACCTATTTCTTTTCCGTGCTCAAAAGTACCTTGATAGCGAGGTCTTTTAGATTCTTCATAAAATCCTTTCCAAAGACCGTGTTTTAAGCCTTTAGCGTCTAATTTATTAGTTACTATTTGAGCGTTTAAAAAGCCAAACAGCATGCTAAATAAAAACAATGTTAAATTTCTCATATTTGATTTTTATATAGTAACGAATCGTTTTACATAAAATTAGTACTGCAAAAAAAATCCCGAAATGAATCGAGATTTTTTTAAACTTATTTTTTATTTTTTTGTGCTTTTTGAGCCTCAGCTTGTTGCATTGCCTCTTGTAATTTTTGTTGGAACTTACTTGGTTTTTTTGGCTCTTTTAATTTATTCTCTTGAATTTGAGCGTGAATTTTATCACTATCGATGAAATACTTTTTAATCACAATCATAATTCCAATAGTAATCAGGTTAGAAATAAAGTTATACAAACTCAATCCAGCTCCATAACTATTAAAGAAAAATAACATCATTAATGGCGAAACATAAATCATGATTTTCATCATTTGTGCCATATCCGGCATTCCTTCTTGTTGAGGCGCCGCAATTTGTTGATCTCCAGATGTCATTTTCATATAAAAGAAAATGGCAATTGCAGCTAATACTGGAAACAAACTGATATGATCACCGTATAACGGAATGTGAAAAGGTAATTTTACCACTTCGTCGAAAGAAGACAAATCATCTGCCCAAAGGAAACTTTTTTGTCTTAATTCAAAAGCCGATGGAAAGAACTGAAATGACGCATACATGAACGGCAATTGAATCAAAGCTGGAATACAACCCGCCATTGGATTAACTCCTGCTTTGTTGTACAACTTCATGGTTTCTTGTTGTTTCTTCATGGGGTCTTTCTTGAATTTTTCACCCAATTCAGCAATTTCAGGACGCAATACTTTCATTTTTGCTTGAGACAAAAATGATTTGAAAGTAATTGGCGACATGGCAATTTTAATCAAAATTGTAAATACAATAATGGCTATTCCATAAGCAATATAAGAACTCAAGAATCCAAATAATGGAATAAAAATAAATTTATTAATCCATCCAATAAATCCCCAACCTAGTGAAATAATTTTCTCTAAATTCTTATCGTACTTATGTAATGTTTTGTAATCTGTTGGTCCTAAATACCAATTCATTTTATAATCCAATTCTCCATTAGTGTAAGCCAATGGAAGATCAGCTGTAAATTGTTTAGTATATACCGTATCGATTGCTTCGTCATTTACTAAGTTATTAGATACCAATTTTGAAGTAGCAAATGGCTTATCAGTTAATAAGATTGTAGAAAAGAAGTGTTGCTTGAATGCAACAAAAGTAGCATTTTCTGCATTTTCTTCTTTGTTTTCTCCTTGGCCAACATAATCAATTTTACCCTCTTTATGCTCAAAATATACTTCTGTATATCTATTTTCATATGAAATACTTTTTTCATTTCTGAAAGTTTTCATAGTCCACTGTAAGTCTAATGGTTTTGCAGTGTTTAATACTTTATTTAAACCTTGAGAACGAACATCAAAACCAATCATATAATCGTTTGGTTTCAAAATGTATTTGTATTCCAAAAATTCATCGGCTCCAGCTTTCAATTTCATAGATAAGATTTGATCTTCACCTACTTTAGATAAACTAGGTTCAAAATACAAGTCTTTAGTATTCAAAGATCTGTTGTCAGCTGTTTGCAAAGTAATGTTCAAATTAGTATTGTTGTCTTTAATCAACTCCACTAATTTTCCAGAACCCTTTTTAAATTTCTCGTGTTGTTTTAAAACGGCTTCCACAATAAAACCTCCTTTGTTAGCAATTTTCAATTGTACAACTTCATTTTCAATAGTTGTAAAATCAGCTTTTGCAGAAGGCAATGTTGCTGAATATGCAAAGTTCCCTAATGTATTTTGCAATTGAGCCAATTGAGTTGAATCGCCAGTAGTAGCAACCGCCACAGCAGCTTTCTCAATTGATTTTTGTGCTAATTCTTTTGCTTTAGCAGCTTTGGCTACCAATTCTTTTTTAGCTTTTTCAGCGGCAATCACTTTAGGATCAGGTTGATTTTGATACATAATCCAAATCAAGATTCCGAAAATCAACACAAAACCAACGATCGAATTAATGTCTAATTTTTTTTGTTCCATTTTACTTTAAAATAGTTATTGTTTTTAGAAACGGTTCCGTTCTATTATTTTTTCTTTGCATTTACTGCCGCAGCCACAAAATTCACAAAAATAGGATGTGGATTAGCTACTGTACTTTTGTATTCTGGGTGGTATTGAACTCCAATAAAAAATGGATGATCTTCAATTTCTACAATTTCAACCAAACCGGTTTGAGGATTAGTTCCTGAAGCCTTTAATCCCGCTTTCTCCAATTGGCTTAAATAAGCACTATTGAATTCATAACGGTGACGGTGACGTTCTGAAATAGACGTTGTTCCGTAAATTTTATGCGCTAATGTTCCTGGTTTAATATCACAATTCCAAGCACCTAGACGCATGGTTCCACCTTTGTCTGTAACTGTTTTTTGTTCTTCCATCAAGTTTACCACAGGATTTGTAGTTTTCTCGTTCATCTCTGTTGAGTTAGCATCTGAAAGACCCAATACATTTCTTGAATATTCGATTACCGACATTTGCATTCCTAAACAAATTCCGAAAAATGGAATTTTATTTTCTCTTACATAACGAACGGTTTCGATTTTACCTTCAATTCCTCTTTCTCCAAAACCAGGTGCTACTAAAACAGCGTCTAATCCACCTAATTTTTCATTAACATTCAGTGCGTCAATATATTCCGAATGAAGAGAAATTACATTTACTTTAGTTTCATTGGCTGCACCTGCGTGAATAAATGCTTCCAAAATAGATTTGTAACAATCCTGCATTTCTACATATTTACCAACTAAACCTATATTTACAGTATGTTTAGGGCTTTTTAATCGCTTTAAAAAAGTATTCCAGTTCTTTAAATCGGGAGCTGCTTTTTTAGGTAAATCTAGTTTTTTCAAGGCTACAACATCCAATCCTTCTTCAAGCATTAAGTTGGGCACTTCGTATATAGTAGACGCATCAATAGATTGAATAACTGCCTCTCTTTTTACGTTACAAAACAAGGCCAATTTATTGCGAATTTCATCCGAAATCTCATGCTCTGTTCTACAAACTAAGATGTCCGCTTTGATTCCGCTTTCCATCAAGGTTTTTACTGAGTGTTGAGTTGGTTTTGTTTTCAATTCTCCGGCTGCAGCCAAATACGGCACTAATGTCAAATGAATTACAATTCCATTATTTTCTCCCAACTCCCAAACTAATTGACGAACCGATTCGATGTAAGGCAAAGATTCAATATCACCCACAGTACCACCTATTTCAGTAATGACAATATCATAATCACCTGACTTTCCAAGCAATTGCATTCTGTCTTTAATTTCATTGGTAATGTGAGGAACCACTTGAACCGTTTTTCCTAAAAATTCTCCTCTACGTTCTTTTTCAATTACCGAAAGATATATTCTACCAGTGGTTACATTATTCGCTTGAGAAGTAGGCACGTTTAAAAAACGCTCGTAATGACCTAAATCCAAATCGGTTTCTGCACCATCATCGGTAACATAACATTCTCCATGTTCATAAGGATTTAGCGTCCCTGGATCAACATTAATATAAGGATCGAACTTTTGAATGGTAGTTCTATATCCTCTTGCTTGCAATAATTTCGCCAAAGATGCCGCTATAATCCCCTTCCCTAAAGAAGAAGTTACACCGCCAGTAACAAAAATATATTTCGTTTGATTCATTCTGTATTAGTTTGTATTGTAGTTGTGTAAAAAACGTC
>JACCDZ011456148.1_pt1 | contig 14087 bp, 20 predicted proteins | sample 7449551 | NCBI WGS metagenome assembly JACCDZ01 (sample SAMN15323452, study PRJNA562643) | freshwater metagenome | isolation source: river surface water | place: USA:Blue River Watershed | collected 2017-08-18
GGCAGCAGAAACACAACGGAAAATTAACGGAGGTCTTATGAACACAGGTATAGCAGGTGCGATGGGCAACGCAGCACAAGGCAGCGTTCTTGCAAGCAACGCCGCAATTTCCAACACACCGCTGGTGGCTAGAACTAGCCTCGGCCCCGACCGCACCTATCGTTCAAAGGTTGAGTTGGGTTTACAAATCATCCAAGCAGAGAACGGATTCATTGTGCATGTTGGCAATCACTACGGCGGCTTAACTGATGTGCATATTGCTGCAACGCTCGAAGATGTGAACACCATCATCACATCGCAACTGGCGTCACGCATGCTTGATCGGACTGAGTAATGGATATTCTCACTGTTGACTTTGAAACCTTCTACGACAAGGACTACTCTTTGTCGAAGATGCAGACAGACGCATACATCAGCGACGACCTTTTTGAAGTCATCGGTGTGGCTGTCATCAAGAACGACGAAGACGCCGTGTGGTTCAGTGGCACAGAGCTGGAGGTCGCAGGGTGGTTGTATAGATACGACTGGGCCAACAGCGCTGTGCGCTGCCACAACACTTTGTTCGACGGGTACATCTTGACGCAACGCTTCGGCATATCGCCTAAGCTGTGGATGGACACCCTCGCACAAGGGCGCATGCTGTTGCCGTACTTGCAGTACCACTCGTTGGCTAACCTCGCCAAGCAATACAACCTGCCCGACAAAGGCACAGCGGTTGTGAAAGCGTTGGGTAAGAAGCGTGAGGACTTTAATCCCACGGAATTAAACGAGTACGCCGAATACTGCAAACACGACACATGGCTGTGCAAGGAGTTAGGCAAGCGCTTCGACCCCTACACACCTGCGCTCGAGTTGAAGCTCATCGACATGACGGTGCGCATGTTCACTGAGCCGATGCTGGTGGGTGACCAAGCCAAGATGCAAGAGCTGTACGACCTCGAGATCGCACGCAAAGAAGAGCTGTTGAAAGCCGCCAATGTAGATCGCTCGATCATCATGTCCAACGACAAGTTTGCTGCGAAGTTGATGGAGCTGGGTGTGACACCACCCACAAAGACAAGCAAAACCACTGGAAAGGAAACCTATGCCTTCGCAAAATCAGACAAAGAATTCACCGACCTCTTGGAGTCCGATGATGCGGATGTACAGGCGCTGGTTGCAGCTCGTCTGGGTGTTAAAACAACCATTGCGGAAACGCGAGCGCTGAAGTTCTTAGAGACCGCCAAGCGTGGCCCGTTGCCTGTGTACCTCAATTTCTGGGGCGCTAAGACCACGGGGCGCTACTCTGGTGGCAACTCCATCAACTGGCAAAACATCCCTGCGCGCGGCCCCTCAGCGGGCCTGCGTGATGCACTGCTGGCACCGCTCGGACACACCGTGCTGGTGGGTGACTCATCCAACATTGAACTTCGCACAGTGATGGCGCTGGCTGGCCAAGATGATGTGTTGCTCAAGCTGCAAAACGGCGTTGACCTGTACTGTGACTTCGCATCGAAGCTGTTCGGGCGCACGATTACCAAGGCTGACAAGGGCGAGCGCTTCTTGGGCAAGACAGCGATGCTGGGCTTGCAGTACGGCGCTGGTGCCAAGCGATTCCAAGAGATGGTTCGCCTTGCGAAACGCACAGACCCCACAGTGGAGCTGATTGACCTTGATCGCGCCTATGCCATCGTGGACTTGTACCGCTCGGTGCACTACAAGGTGGTGGAGTTGTGGAAGCGTTGCGACAAAGTGATCTTGCCTGACATCGCCAACGGGTGCAGCATGATCAATGTGGATGTGAACGGCTGGTTCATCACCCAGTGGGATGGCTTTGGTCGCCCCGGTGAGCCCGGTGTCATGTATAACGACCTGAAGTATGACGGCAACGAGTGGACATACCTGATGGGTAAACAGCGCGTGGGCATCCACGGCGCAAAAGTTGTAGAAAATTTATCGCAACATGCTGCAATGCGCATCGTTATGTGGCAAACTGCGCGTATCAATCAACGCTACCCAGTCAAACTGTCCGTTCACGATGAGGCTGTCTGTGTGGTGAAGAACGATGAACTTGATGAAGCGCGTGCGTATATGGAAGAGTGCCTTGCAATGACACCCAAGTGGTGCCGCAGCATTCCCGTTGCGTGTGAAACTGGAATTGGAGGGAGCTATGGAGATGCTAAGTAATCGCGTGCCGCAATGGGTTCGCGCTGAGTACCGGGTAGATTACAGAGACAGGTGTGGTTACGCGGATGTTGGTGTGAGGGTTGCGGATGGATGGGTGCACTTGTTACACCTACAACTCCAAGAGTACCAACAGCACGATCGTGCGATACGAAAGACACGCCTCGAGGTTCTCCAAGAAGCGCACCAACACATCACAACCGAACTTGCAAAACTAACCTTGGAAGAAACATGACCCACCCAATGCCCCTGTCGTTCAGCCGACTGTCTACATTCGAGCAATGCCCTGCGCAGTTCGATTACCTGTATGTCTCCAAGCGTGTGCAGAACACGATGAACGAGGCGTCAGAGTATGGTGACCGCGTGCACAAGGTGCTCGAGGCGTATGGCAATGCCATCGTGGCTGGTAGCGAGGCAACAGTTGCTGCTGTCGCTCTTGAAGATACTCTTGAAGCAAAGCAGTCGCTTGAGCGTTGGGGCCCACTGGTTGAGAAGATCACATCACGCAACGGCGACAAATACTTTGAGCATCAGATGTCTGTGAACCGCCAGCTGCAACCCGTTGATTGGTTCGCCAAAGATGTGTGGATTCGTTCTATTGCCGATGTGCTGGTTGTTGACGGCGACACTGCGTACTGCCTCGACTACAAGACGGGCAAAGTCAAAGAGAACCCCACCCAGTTGCAGTTGTTTGCAGCCATGGTGATGTGGCATTTCCCGCAGGTGACGAAGGTCAAGACCTCGTTTGTATGGTTGAAGTTCGACCAAGTGACGAACGCTGTGTACGAGCGCCGATTCTTGGACGCACTGTGGCGTGCACTGGAACCACGCTTTGACAAGGTGCAAGAGGTGATCGACCTCGGTGTGTTCGATACCAAGCCAAGCGGCCTGTGCCCTTGGTGCCCAGCGAAAGGGTTCTGCCCTGACGCACGATTGAAAGGTAAGCGATGACTTTAGGCTGGCTGAACATAACCGGTAAGAACGCGAAGGGCTACAGAGTTTCTCATGTGGTACCCAACGAAGACACCTTCGAGCATGAGCTGGATGTTTGCTGCTGGTGCCAACCAGTGGTTGACGATGAAGATTTGAGTGTGGTCGTGCACAACTCGCATGACCAGCGTGAGCTGTACGAAACAGGCAAAAGGAAATTGATGTGACTAAAAAATATCTGTGTGCAGATTGTGATTGGCTGGGCCTAGAGACTGATCTATTGACAGCGCCCAACCCATTCATAGAAGGCAATACGCTTCATGCTTGCCCTAAATGCCGTGAGCAAGAGTTATTTTTGGCTTGTGATGTGCCCAGTTGCAAAAAGCAAGCTACATGCGGATTCCCATCGCCAGACGGGTACCGACAAACTTGTGGCGACCACTGGAGGGAGTTAGATAAATGAAGAATGATTTATGGCTTGAGCGTGGATTGTTTGTTGGTGGGTATCTTGCCTTCGTTACATCACAAGAGGAATTTGTCGAAGCACTGAAAGACATTGATTGTGATGACTACACAGACTTATTCGTCCCCAACGGATGGCCAGCGTGCACGCACAGTTTCGATAATGTAAAGGGCAGTGTTGCTTGTATCGTTGGGCTTGACTTGGAACGCTGCGCCGAAGAAGACCCCATCGACGTGGCGGCACTGCTGGTACATGAGGCGGTGCATGTGTGGCAGCACGCCGAGAAAAAGGCGGGCAAGCTTGGTTGTTTTGGGGACGAAGGTGAAGCGTACGCAATTCAAAATATCAGCACGCGTCTAATGACTGCGTATGTGGAGAAAACTAAATGAAGAACGAAGGCGATGTTAAAAAGATTGTCAAGAAAACTCTCGCCGGTACTGACCGCTGCTGGTGGTTTATGCCACCTGCTAACGGCTATGGTCGGGCTGGTATCCCTGACTTTGTTGGCTGGGTTAATGGCTGTCCATTTGCTGTTGAAACTAAGTTTGGCAAAGGTGTCACAACTGCTAACCAAAACCGTGAGATCAACGATGCAACGCACGCGGGTGGCGAAGTCTGGATTGTCAGAGAAACAAACGTTGACCAGTGGGTCATCGAGTTCAAAGCGTGGGTGGCCTTAAATGCTAGTGATTCCTGAAAAGCGCAAGATCATCATCAACAGCACAGAGAACGCTGCTGTTGCGCAATACATCCCGCACGCCAAAGCGTTTAGCCACAACGGCGAGAACTTGGTCGCGTTGCCCTACGGTGTCGATGAGTCGATGGTTCTGAAGAACCTTGGCTTCAGTGTGCCAGCACCGATCTTGCAGTATTACAACTGGCCCGGTCGCTTCGCGCCGATGGAACACCAGAAAGACACTGCGGCGTTCTTGACCACGCATAAGCGTGCGTTGTGTCTCAATGCTCCGGGCACTGGCAAATCCATCAGCTCGATCTGGGCTGCTGACTTCTTGCTGGATGAAGGCGTTGCACGCAAGGTGCTGATCGTCGCGCCTCTATCGACTGTGAAGGTCGTGTGGGGTCGTGAGTTGAAACACCACTTGCCGCACCGCTCGTTCGTGATTTGTACGGGCACTAAGCAAAAGCGTATCGACTTGTTGAACACACCCGGTGTGCAGTATGTGATCATCAACCATGATGGCTTCACGAACATGCAAGACCAACTGACTGGCTTCGATGTGGTGATCTATGACGAGGCAACAGCGCTCAAGTCACCCAGCTCACAACGCTACAAGATATTCGCCAAGTGGATGCAGAAGCATCAGCCTTGGTTGTGGTTGCTGACGGGCACACCGATTTCGCAGACACCTGCTGACGCATGGACACTGGCACGCCTTGTTGATTCACCCAATGTGCCCAAGAGCTTCACCACATTCAAAGACTTGGTGATGCAGAAGGTGACTACATTTCGTTGGATTCCGCGCGCTGATGCGCTTGAGACATGCCGCAAGGTGTTGCAGCCTTCGATTCGTTTCTCGCTGGATGAGTGCAAGGACTTGCCTGACACCAACTTCGTTGGTCGCAAGACCGAGTTGACCAAGCAACAAGTCAAAGCATTTGCCGACATGAAGGACAAAGCCGTGACAGTATTTGCTGCCGGTGAAGTGACTGCTGCCAATACAGCGGTGATGCTGAGTAAGCTGTTGCAAATTTGCTGCGGCGTTGTGTATGGTGATGACACTACGATTGCCATCGACGCCTCGGAGCGTTATAATACGCTCACTGAATTACTCACTGAGATCGGTGACAAAGCAATCATCTTCGTGCCGTTGAAAGGCGTGCAACAGTGGCTTCAACAAAAGCTGACTGCTGATGGTTTCGATGTTGCAATGGTCAATGGTGATACGAGCAAGAAAGATCGTGATCAGATATTCAATGACTTCCAACACACGGACAAGCCACAGATTCTGTTGGCACATCCGAAGGTTGCAGCACATGGATTGACGCTCACGAGAGCAAAGGACATCATTTGGTACGCACCTATTTATTCACTTGAACAATACGAGCAAGCCAATGCACGCATTCGCCGGTTGACCACAACTGGCAAAACCTCTGTGTGGCACATCTGGGCCACCAGCTTTGAGGCAGAGTTGTACCGCAGACTCCGCGCAAAGAAAAACACCCTTGCGGAATTTTTAAACTTAGTACAAGGCATCAACAGTGACGATGAGTAAAGGAGTCAAACATGAACTATGACATTGCAACAGAGCGGTACATTGCAGTCCGCAGTGAGATCGAAGCGTTAGAGCGTGAACACAAGGCAACCAAAGCAAAGTTAACAGAGAAACTGGTAGCGATTGAAAACTGGATTACTGCCAAGGCACAAGAAGATGGTTTAGAAACCGTCAAGACACCGTCCGGTACAGGGTACTGGTCAACACATCACACAGCAACAGTGGGTTCTCGTGAAGAGTTCTTCCGCTTTTGCAAAGAGCATGATGCGTGGGATATGGTCGAGTCCCGTGCGTCAAAGACCGGAGTCAAGAGTTACATCGAGGCTAACGGCGCACCACCACCGGGGGTGAATTTTTCTTCGACTCGTGTATTCAATTTGCGTAAAGCGCAAGCAAAGGACTGATTTATGGATGTAGTAGAACATATGTCTGAAGAAGACATCGTGAGCATGTTCATGGTGCACACAGCCCGTGTATGCCACGAGGTGAATCGTGCGTATTGCCAAGCGATTGGTGATGACAGCCAGCCCACATGGGAGGACGCACCTGACTGGCAAAAACAAAGCGCGTTGATGGGCGTGTCATTGCACATGTACAACGACGTTGGGCCTGAAGCCAGCCACGAGAGTTGGATGGCACAGAAGCTCGCTGAAGGGTGGGAGTACGGCTTGGTCAAAGACCCAGTGCTGAAGATTCACCCTTGCATCAAACCCTTTGCCGACCTGCCCAAAGAGCAGCAAATCAAAGACCACCTTTTCCGCGCAGTGGTTCACGCCATGCGCCCACCCAAAGCTCAAACACAGGAGTAAACCATGAGCAATCCAGAAGCAGCTGCGCGTACACCGCAAGCAGTCTACAAACTTAATGGTGTAACTTACGTGCCTCACTATCGCAATAGCGCGATCTTTGTAGGCCCGGGTTATCCAACGCACAACACTAACCGATATAGCGCAGCAGAATTAGCCAGCGCTGGCGCTATCAGCGAAATCGAATTCCTGTGGGCACGCGGCACACATGGAACCGTATCACAAGCCAACCTCTGAAAGAAAACTATGAGCAACACAATCGCAAACGTCCCAGCACACATTGCAGCGCGTATCGCTGCCCGTCAACAAGCAGGCACTAAGTCTGCCGTTGCATCAGCCATCGTCACTGACGGCTTAAACATCCCACGCATCAGCATCCGTGCTGGTCGCTATCGCCTGAACGAAGACGGCGTTGAGACAACCGTGGGCGTGACACTGGACACCATCATCGTAGGTGCAAACCCTAGAGTGTCGAAAGTGTTCTACGGCAAAGCGTTCGATGCCTCTGCATCTGATGTGCGCCCTGACTGCTGGTCAAACGATGGCTTGAAGCCCGATGCAAGCGTGCAAAGCCCCGTGCACACTGGTTGCGCTGACTGCCCACACAATGTGCTGGGTTCTAAGGTCTTGCCCTCTGGTGCCAAGTCGAAGATGTGTGCTGACCAACGCCACCTCGCTGTTGTTGCAGCTGCTGACCCCACCAAGGTGTACAGCCTGACCGTGCCTGTCTCTGGCATGAAAGCCTTACGCGAATATTTCAAAGAGCTGGGTAACTACGGTATCGGCCCTGAAGAAGTTGTGACCGAGTTGGGCTTTGATGATCAAGCCAGCTACCCCAAGATCACATTCAAGCAAAAAGGTTACGTGCCAGAAAAAGCAATCACACGCATTGATGAGTTGGTGTCGAGTGATGCAACCAAGGTCGCTACCCGTGTGTTAGCACCATCTGGTGCCACAGCACTTGCTGCACCCGCTGCCAAGGCTGCGATTGCTGCGCCCACCCCTGCGCCAGCTCCTGCTGCCCCCGCTGTTGATGACGCCTATGAAGAGGAACCAGCACCAACACCAGCACCTGTGCAAGCAAAAGCTGCGCCAGCAAAACCTACTGTTTCCCCCGTGAAAGCATCGGATGAATTGGCTGCAAAGATCGACAGCCTCTTCGACGAGTAATAGAATCACGACATAAGGTTCCCTCGGCTAAGGCCGAGGGTTTTTCATCTAGGGGCATGATTTGGACACGAAAAACTTTCTTACTCGCATATTTCCCCAGATCGACGAACTGGTAATCTGCACGCACAAACCAGACCCATCAGGGCAAAACCCTCGTGGCATATTTTGGAATCGTGGCTCATTCGCCAACATCGACGACGCTGTTAATGCAATCTCAAAGTGGGACACAGAACCCACAACAACCGTTTACTTTGGCGTGGGCTCATTTGCAGGCCACGCATACACCGATGATCGTGGTCGCAACAAGTGGACACGCAAACAAGAACAAGCAACGTGGTTCAAAGCCCTCGCGCTAGACCTCGACATCGGTACCGACAAGCCATACGCAACACAGAAAGAAGGCTGGACTGCAATGGCTGCTGCGCTTCAAGCGATCGGCATGCCCGGCCCCATGGTCATCTCGTCAGGCAAAGGCATTCACTGCTATTGGCCGCTGACCGTTGCAATCAAAAACGCTGACTGGGTGAAGCTATCAACAGCTTTGCGACTCGCGCTCGAAGAGCACGGCGTGCAGATCGACACCAGCAAGATTCACGACCCTTCGATGGTGTTGCGCCCAGTGGGCACGCACCACAAAAAGCAACAGCCATGGAAACCAGTCGAGTGCAAGCGTGACTGCCCAGACTATGACCCACGCACACTGGTGCCAGTGTTGTCGCAGTGGATTGGCAAAGCCGCACAGGTGTCACGCCCAGCGGCGGCGCGTGCGGCCAAGAAGTCATCTATTCTTGATGCAGTGTTGAACTCCAACGATGTGATCATTGATGCCGTGGCGCAACGATGCAATCAGGTCAAGGCTTTGGTCGCGTCCGGTGGTGTGCTCGATGCTGCTGGCCGCAATGTAGAAGAGCCGCTGTGGCGTGCGTCCCTTGGCTTGGTCAAGCATGCAACCGATGTGGCTGATGCAGTGACCAAGATTGCAGGTGCACACCCAGACTTCGATCTCGACAGCAACATGGAAAAGATCAACGGCTGGCGCGGTACAGGCCCAACGACATGCGCTAAGTTCGAGCAGCTGTGCTCATCGGGTTGCGAAGGTTGCCCACACAAAGGAAAGATCACAAGCCCTGCACAGTTGTCCGTGGTGACAGAGAGCAAGGTTGAAACACCAGAGGGCGAGACCGTGTCATTCACATTGCCCAAGAGCTATGTGGTGAACAACAACCAAGTGTTCCGTGAAATCAAAACCGAGGTCACAACAACTGACGCCAATGGCAACGATGTGGCACAAGAGGTGATTGAGCTGGATTTGGTGAGCCCCTATGAGATGCACATCACCGGTGTGTACAACGACCCATCGAGCAAAAAGTCAGCGTTCAAGTTGCTGATCAAATACCCGATGACGGGCTGGAAAGAAGAAGAGCATGAGATGGCCGTGCTGGCCACAGTGGGGAAAGAATTTTCTACGTTCCTGTTGAACAGACAGGTGTTTATGAAACACATCGGACAGTACGAAAAGGTGAGGAGCTTTTTAATGGATTACTTAACCATGGTGCAACAACAGACACCAACGGGACTTGATTACGTGGCGTTCGGCTGGCAAGAAGACGGCTCATTCATGTGTGGCAGCAAGGTGCTAGGCCACGAGCATGGCGTTTCTGATTTGCGTTTGCGTGGCCCTGCCGCTGAGTTCAAAGACAAGATTGGCCAACATGGTGAGCGTGACGAGTGGATTCGTGGCATGCAGATGCTAGACCGCCCCGGTACCGACACATTGCGCTCGTCTGTGTTGCTGGCCACTGCTGGCATCATCGGCCCTTCAGCTGGCAACGCCACCTGCGTGGTGTCAATTTACTCGCCAGAGACAACCACCGGCAAGACACTGTCGCTGATCGCAGCCAACAGTTTGATCGGCACACCCAAAGAGTTGTTCCTCAGCAAGACCGACACATCCAATGCGATGTTCAAAATGCGCGGCGTGCTCAACCACCTGCCATGCTGCATCGACGAATTGACCACTGCTGACGACAACGATGTGGCGGACATGGCCTATATCTTGAGCCAAGGCCGTGAAAAGATTTCGATGACCAAAGACCGTGAGCTGCGCAAACCAGCAACATGGGCAGGGCCAACGCTCGTCACCACCAACATCTCTATCCACCAGAAATTTGAGGGCGCACAGGCGGGCAACGACCCGCTCAAAGCCCGTTGCTTGGAGTTGCCACAACATGACCGCACATTCGTTGAAACCCGTGCTGATGGTAAGAGTGATGGTTACGAGTTCTTCGACATCATGGCCAAAAACAACGGATGGGCATTCCCAGAATTGGTCGAGGTTGTGCTGGCAAAAGGTGGGCCGGATGCAGTATGGCAGTGGGCCGAGACCTCTTTCAACAAAACCTTTAACTTTCTCTTCGAGCCCCAAGAGCGCTTCTACCGCACAGCCATCATCTCTGCTTGGGGAATGGGCCGTATCGGGCATGCACTGGGTCTCTTCCCCTTCGACATCCAAGCCACCATCCAGTACCTGATTGAGCGCGTCAAGGCCACACGCCAACTCGCCGAAGACAACAAGACGGATGTGTTCGACACCATCGGCCAGTTCTTGGCAGAGCACAACGACCAGCTGGTTGAGTGCAAAGAGAAGTACGGCTCATCGGTCGAGCAAGTGGTGCTGCCAGCACCTGAGCGTGCCGTGGCACGGGTTAAGATCGTTTACGACGACAAGACGCCCATCATGCCGGGCAGTGTGGTTGCAATCGGTGCAGAGAAACTGCGCCAGTGGCTGCGCCAAAAGCGTGACGGACTTGACCGCATCGAGCGGGAACTGGACAACGAAGGTGCGCTGATCAAGCGCCGTGAGCGCATCACGCTGTTCAAGGGTTGCCCCAAGCATGCGCCCGGCCAGATGCAGTGCATTGTGCTGAACCTGAACCACCCACGATTCGTTGAGAGCTTGACTGGCACAAACTCACGCCCACAAAGTAAAATCACCCTAGCAGTATTGCAAGGTGACAACGCCGCTTGAAAGGACAGACATGCCACGCAACTACAAACAAGAGTACGCCAACTACCAAGGGCGACCTGAGCAAATCGCCAACCGCGCAAAGCGCAACGCAGCTCGTGCTGCGATGGAGAAAAAGGGTGTGGTGTCAAAGGGTGACGGCAAGGACGTTGACCACAAGACGCCCATCGCCAAAGGCGGCGGCAACGGAAAAGGCAACCTGCGTGCAGTATCTAAATCCGCCAACCGCTCCTTTGCTCGCACTCGCAGTGCGGGTATGAAGTGATTACTTCTTAGCCTTTGGCTTCACGGCCTTGGGCTTGTCGTGAGCTACCATCTTCTTGGCAGCTTTCATGGATATGCCGAGCTTCTTTGCAAAGCCCGAGTCATGTGCAGCAGCCCGCATAGTGCGGGCTTGCTTTTCTGACTTGAAGGGCATTACTTCTTGCCTTTGGCCAAGCACTTGCCAGCGGCTTTGCACTTAGCGGGGGTCTTGCAACCGGGGCAGGGCTTGAACATGATTACTTTTTTCATGGCGTGCTCACTTCATCTTAGAGGTTGATTTTTTGCCTTCGTACTTCTTTTCCATGGCGGCGTAGGCTTTCTTGCTGCCAGCCATTTTCTTTTCCATGGCTTCCATTTTCTTAGACTCACCCATGCCGAATGGGTTCATCTTCTTGGCCTTGTTGGTGGCGGTGCGTTGACCGCGCATTGGCATAGCTTTCATTGTCTGCTCCTTGCAGTGGGGTTAACGGTAGTTTGCGGTTTTCGCAGCAATCTTTTTGGGTTGCGCTACGAACTGTTTGCCACGGGCGTTGCCCTTTGCTTTGGCTTTGTTGGTCGCCGCTTTCTCAGCGGGACTCAGTGACTTCCATGCTGCATCGGGCAGGTAGCGCTTTTTGCCCTTTGATGGGCTGCCGTCGCTTGTGCGCCACTTCTGCGCTGTCCAGTCTTTTAGGGATTGCTGTGGGTTTTTCACGACTTGTAACCCCCGCCTGCGGCCTTGTATTTCTTGGCCAGCAACTGCGCTTTGCGGGCTGACCACTCGCCGGGGTCGCCACCTTTGGTGCCAGCTTTGATCGACTTGAACAGCGACTCACGCATGCCGGGCTTGGTGTAGACGCCTGCGGCGTTCACTTTGGATTTGGTTTTAGGTTTGGTGGCCATGTCAGCAGTTCCATGCACGCAACGACTTGTTGATGCGGCTGTTGGGGTCTTTGGCTGTTTTGGCGCTGGTCAGCTTTTTCTTCATGCCTTCCATGCGTGCACAGAATGAGTCGCGGCGTGGGCCACCCTCTGGCTGTGGTGCCTTCAAACCGGGCTTGCCGGGGTTGGCTTTGTTGTAGGAGGCACGCCCCTTGGCGTTGAGTCCGCCGTTGGGGTTCTTGCCTTCTTTACGCTGCCATGCAGGTGTCTTTGCCATGTTTACTCCTCAGCGCCGCCACGGGCTTTTTCGATCTCTTTTTCCATACGAGTCTGCAAGTCGTCGAGTTTCTCGTCAAGTGCATCGTAGTCAGGATAGGCTTTGCGGTACTCATCACGCTTAGCTTGTGTCATAGCGGTTTTGAAGTCACGCTCGATACGCTTCACGACGATCTCGTTGATTGCCGCCTGTTCGTTGACATTGTAGTCATAGAACTTGAAACCGAACGCACGGGCAATCGGTAGGCTTGATGGCTCGTTACCAGTGATGCCGGTCTTGCCTTCAATGATGTCGTCCACCTTGCCGATGTTGCGAGTGTTGATCACTGGCAAAGTCATAATGTCGTAAGCAAACTTTGTGCTCGTCCACAACTTCTGCCACTCGGTGTCGGTGGGCTTATGCAAAGCCTTGCCTGTGTAGGGATCGACGCCACCGACCAGACCAATGAGCGCACTCACGAACGGACCGCTGGGGGTCAGCGATGCTGGAATCCATGACTGGCCCATCACGCCGTTTGGCAACCCGCGTGTGAACGATGCCAGTGGGAAGTAGTCGCCGAGTTTGTAGTACACGGGGTTTTCTTCGTCACCCATGAACGGAACGCGCACATGCAGGTATGGACCCATGGAGCCAAACATGCGCTCGCGGATGGACTCAGGCCCTTCTTTGCGTGTCTCTTCGTCGTCATCACCGGCTGCGCTAGCCATGGCGGCTTCGAGAATCATGTAGGCACCGAGCACGTTGACCAGTTTCCATGGCTCGTACACAGCGATGCGGCCAATGACCGGTGCCATGGCGTAGAACCAAGAGATGAACGGCAACGCGGTTTGGCGTGCGATCTTCACAGCCTTAGAGTCGATGTCGTAATCACCGAATGCCTTGCGGGCAAACAGGCCAGCCTCTTGCAGCATTTCTGCGGATGGGGTTTTGGCACCAGCACGCTGTTGCAAGGCACCAGCGGTCTTCAAGAACGCAGCCATACGGAAGATGTTATCTTCAGCGGCGTACATCTGGGTTGAGACTTCGTCGATGTATTCGACGCCCTTGCCGACCTTCTTGGCTTGGGCTTGCAGCCATTCAGCTTTGGATTTCTCAACACCGAGCCAGCCGCCGACACGACGCATCAAGGACACATCTTCACCACCACGCAGGTTTTGCTCGTGGGCTTTGTAGATCGCCTCTTTCACTTCAGCGCTTGAGTAATCAGCAAGCATGGCACCAGAGTCACGGAATGCCATCACAAGGTCGAGTTCTTCTTTGGTCAACGCCTTTGCATTGACTTCGTACTTGGCCAGCATCTTGGCAGCGTCGCGCATGGTACCGAACGAGATGTCGTGCATCATCGCCATGGTCACGTTGGACGCAGTGTTGGTCACATGGGTGCCGAAGTTCCACACGGTCTTGGACTTCTTAAACCAGCGCATGGTGTTGTTTACGGCGCGCAGGTTGACCAGAGGTTGACGATCGGACATATCGCCCATGGCGTTCCACACAGGGCCGGGAATGTATTTGCCAGACAACTCGCCGTACACACCGGACTCAGGTAACTTCACCCAAGTGCCAGATTGGCGGTACAAGGCTTTGGTCTGTGGTGAACGAGAGATTTCCCGCGACACTGGCAGCACCATGTCCTCGCGGATGACCACGCGTTGATCGGCAGGGACGCCTTCGTTCATAAATTTGTTCACATCTTCGAGCGAGTCGAAAGCCACTTGCGCGTGCGCGCTCTTGCCACGGCCCATGTCGTAGATCGACTTGATGAAGTTCTTGCTGGCGTAGTTGTTCGCCAGCGCTGCAACAGTGTTGCGCAAGGCGTTTGCCACATCATCAGCTTTCTCGTTGTCGATCTTTTCTTTGGCTGTCGTGTTGGTTGTGAATGTGTGCTTGCCCTTGA
>JACCDZ011026890.1_pt1 | contig 14083 bp, 12 predicted proteins | sample 7449551 | NCBI WGS metagenome assembly JACCDZ01 (sample SAMN15323452, study PRJNA562643) | freshwater metagenome | isolation source: river surface water | place: USA:Blue River Watershed | collected 2017-08-18
ATTCTGTGTATTTTTCTTTAGTGTCGCCGAGGACTGTCCGCGGACTTTCATGCCAGGGAGTCTATTTATATGCAACCTGAATTCACGAATCATATCGTCGGTGATATCAATGGGATCTTTTGCTTTTGAAATTTCTAAAAAGCGAGAGATATAGTGATCATAATTGCGCACAGTCAGCAGACTATTGCCCTTTTCTATCTCTACGTGCTCGAGGAATTCTCTTTTTAATTTTTCTAGTTGTGTCGCCATAGTCGTACAATAATTTTACCACATATCCGCGGATATTATGTATAATAAAAACATGAGAGAAATAGAAGTTAAAGCAAAAATCAAAGATAAGGAGAAATTATTAAAAAAGTTAGCAGACCTTGGTTTTGTTTTTGATTCAGAAAAACATCAACACGACAGAGTATACTTTCCAAATGGAGTAGAATTCACTGGTTCAAACATAATAGGGCAAAATATCCTCAGAATTCGCACAGAAGAAAAAGACGGCAAGAAAAAATCAATGTTTGCATTAAAATATTCTGCGAGTGCTGCACTCGACAAGATAGAGAAGGAATTCGAGATAGGGGATACAGATCAGATGCATGAAGTAATCAAAATGCTAGGCCACTATCTATTCATCGAGATAAAGAAACATAGAAGGACAGGTAAGTATGGAGATTACGAGATATGTATAGACGAGGTAGAAGATCTCGGCTCATTCATAGAAGTAGAAAAGATCGTAGAGGAGGATGTAGCTGCAGATCAAATACTGCTAGAATTAGATGAATTCTTAAACACTCTCGACATAGACCAGTCCGACAAGACAATCCACGGCTACGATATACTGATGGGGCAGCTAATAAACAAACAAGAAAAATAAAACCCTCCGATATCAATCAAAGAGTCTTATTTTTTTATCTTTTTTCGTTATTTGAATTATGTTTTTAATTCCAGCTTTTCTGGCACCCAAAATATCTTTCTCGCTATCTGTGAAAAAAGCATCTATTTTATAAATTTTACAAATCCTCTTGAGAGGTACTCCGGAAAATTTACTGTACTTACAGTTTGTTTTACTTATTGAATTTATTAAATCAAAGTATTTAATTATTTTAAATTTTCTTAATACATATTCAGTTTCTGGCTTTTGACCTCCAGTAGCATATAAAAACGTGCATATATCTTTATTTTTTAAAATCCAATTTACCAAATGATATTGCGGAATATCAGGCAATTTTTTACTATTCACCAGCTTTAAAAAAGCCTTATTGTACATAGAATAAAAAGCTGATTTTTTTATTTTGATTTTTGAAACTGTATTGTATATCTTGAAATTATCTCGAACTCCTTGATCATACAGTTTATCCACCAATTTTATAGAACTTTCTTTAACCAAAAGAGACAAAACAGACCTTTCAATCGGCCACATATCTGTCAAAGTTCCATCTACATCACATAAAATTATTTTCATATATTTAATAAAAATGGATTGTTATTTTGTAACAATCCATTTTATAATTTAATTTTTAATCAACAAAGGACCATGAGTAGAATTATCATTAATAATATATTTATTGCTGTATTGAACGTACCCTGTTATGGGTTCATTACAAATAATAAATATTATAATCTGACAATCCTCTTTTTCATAAATACTTCCTTCGATTTTTTGACTTGAGGGCCTAACAAAATCTTGTACTATAAGCATTTTATTTTCATAACACTTTCTTAAGAATTTTGATTTTCCTTCTGGCTTGTCAAATAAAACGCTTTGTCTTACTCTTTTACATTCATCGCTGTCTTTTTCACAGAATTTTAAAACAACCTTTTTGGGAATATCCTCCCATGAAGTTTCTGGGGCAATATAATGTTTTGGAATTTTAACAAAATTGCCATTCCATTCTTTACTAAAAAGAGCCAAGTGCATCTTGCTATCCATAGTATGATATTCGCCAGAATGACTTTTTTGAACCCATGGAAGGACACGGGGAAGTTTTGGTTTAGATAACCCATCTTCTCTTTCACCCCTTCCGTAGACATACCAATCCTTTGAATATGCATCTTTACCCCAGTCATAAGTTTGGTTATCTTTCAACCATTCTGTTTTCCATGACTCAAAAACCTTACAATCTTCAAAATGTTTTAGCCCAGATTTCTTTAGTTCATCTACAAACAATTCAAGCTCTGGTAAATAATCTGAACTAGTAGACCCAAACTTTTTAGGAAAGTGACATTTATCAAAAGAAACTTTAATACCACTGGCTCTAGCAAGATTGAATGCCGTGCCCCAACCATCAACGAAAGAAGCATTTATCTCAAGAACATTGAGAGTATTATTATCAAAGTATGCATCTAAACGATAATAATTTTCAATAAAATGACCTTCTTTATAATCACGATTAAGGTTCCCATAATCTTTTTTCCATACAAATGTATGGAATTCATGAAAGAATCTTCTAAGCTCTTTCGTAATTTCTTCTTCCAGAATAACACCCTGATTTGTTGTTTTGTGTTTTTCATTTTTGTAAATAACAGGTGCAACTATGGACTCATCCATGTTGAAATTAAAGAATTTAATATTTTCCATTTAATTTTAAAATAACTAATTTTTGCTTTTACGATATGCAGGTAGCAAGTAAAACCCCTTCTTAAGAAAACTTAAGAAGGGGTTAGCTTTATAGATAAATTTAAATAGATACTATCAAGACAATCCTTTCTCAAGTTTTGAGTAAGGATGATGATGCTTTGAAATATTGGCAAGTGCAAAACGGTATCCACCGAGTGGACCCTTTAGCCATTTTGCAATACGCGCCACAGTAGTAGAGGACAGGCCAGTACGCTCTGTGATAGCGAGATATTGAGTGTCACTAGAGAGTAGGCGAGCAGCCTCTAGGCGCTTTGAAAACTCGATGATTTCACCCTCTGTCATTAGATCGCGGATGAATGCCTCCATCTTTGATCTATCATCGATAGAGATAAAAGCTTCGACAAGCTGACGATTTTCCTTTGTATTCCAGTTGAAAGCTTTCGAGGTAACGTAAACATCCTCGGCCAGACCCACTCTTGTATTTTTATTCATACCATTGCTCATACACCTACTTTAGCAAAGTAAAGTACTTTAGTCAAGTAAAGTAAATGGTTAACTTTCGTAATACTGAGGAGGAGCTTGCGTTTTCAAACAATCTGTGATACTATATGCATATGTTAACAACGAAGAAAAAGGCAAATGTAATCAAGAAAAATCAGCTTCACGACAAGGACACTGGCTCTCCAGAAGTTCAGATCGCTGTTATTACTGAGAAAATTGATGAACTTGCATCACATTTAAAGAAGCACAAGAAGGACAATCACTCTCGTCGTGGACTTATACAGATGGTTGCTGACCGTCGCAAGCACCTCAAGTACCTTGAGAAGACAGACAAGACTCGTCACGAGACAGTAGCTAAAAAATTAAAAGCATAATTAAAACATCTCGACTAACCTCGAGATGTTTTAATTTGGTATAATATAAATATATGATTATAAAACATAAAGAACAAAGAGTTGGAGTTTTTATCGACACAGCCAATCTATATCACAGCGCAAAAAACCTCTATAAGAGAAAGGTAAACTTTGGTGCTGTACTAAAAGACGCAGTAGCAGGACGTAAACTAGTCCGTGCAACAGCATACGTGATCACTAGTGAGGGAGGCGACGAAAAGAGTTTCTTTGAAGCTCTCACAAAGCTAGGCATAGAGACAAAGACAAAAGACCTCCAAGTATTTTCAGGTGGAGCAAAGAAGGGCGACTGGGATGTAGGCATAGCAGTAGATGCTATGAAGATGGCACCACGCCTCGATGCAGTAGTGCTAGTAGCGGGAGATGGGGACTTTATCCCTCTCGTAGAGTACCTCCGAAATACATATGGCACACAAGTAGAAGTGGTTTCATTTGGAAAATCTGCATCTATGAAACTAAAAGAAGCTGCTGATGACTTTTTGGACCTATCAGCTAGTCCACACAAGTATCTAATGCGCTAATATATATGGAAAAACTTTGGCCAATCACATTAACAAGGAAAATTTCTGATATACACTGCGGTGGTTTCACCATGGCAGAGGAGGAGAGTCTCGGCTTCAAGGCAGGTGAATTGTTTGAGGTGCCGACAGAGCTTTTTGAGCTAGTGACATTTCACAAGAAAAATCTTTCAACAAATTTACATAAATACAAAGAGGTAATAATAAAAAATAACGATTACACCGAGGTCAGACCTGGGGTTTTTGCTCATGCAGGTGCAGTTATAGATGAGCAAGTAGTTTTTAATACAAAAAATGGCTTGGTCATAATAGAAAAAGGTGCACACATAAATCCATTTAATTATATATCTGGGCCAGTACGTATAGACGAGAGTGCGACAATTAATCCACATTCAAATATTTCCAATTCTTATATAGGTAGATATTGCAAAGTGGGAGGTGAAGTCTCAAATTCTATAATAGAATCATACAGCAACAAAGGTCATCATGGATACCTAGGTGATAGCTATGTAGGATCATGGGTAAATATCGGTGGAGGTGCATCGACATCAAATCTTAAAAATACATACGGCAAGATAAAGCTAGCAGGTGTGGAGACAGGGGAGCAATTCCTAGGATCAGTCATCTCCGACCATGCAAAAATAGCCATAAATGTATCTATATATACAGGAAAAGTAATCGGCGTGGCCGCTCACGTATACGACACAGTCACAATAGATGTGCCCTCATTTACAAACTATATTTCAAAAGAAAATATGACTATATTGCCCGTTGATATAGCAGTAAAAATAGCAGGACGAATGCAAGAGCGTCGGGGTATAAATACTATAGAGGAGGACAAAGCTATGCTATCATATGCTTATAATGCCACCGAAGGTGAACGAAGGAGTGCTGGCGTTACAGAAGGTAAATTAGCATTTTAATTTATATTTGAAAATTTTTTCAACTTAATAAGTTTTTTAAATGTATGTTTTGAAGGGGTCTTGCGAGCGACCGGCGAGCAATTTCAGGAAATTTCTAGCAAGAAATTTCCGTACCGTAAAAACATATATTTGAAAAACTTCAAACAAAACTATGTCAAAAATTTTAATTATTGGGGCATGCGGTCAGATAGGGGTGGAGCTTACTTTGGCTCTACGAAAGATTCATGGAAATGAAAATGTAATAGCAAGCGATATCCGTGGCGAGCATCCGATGTTATCCGGCACTGGACCATACTATACACTAGATGCTACTGATGCAGAGGGAACTCGAGCAATTGTAGAAAAGGAGGGTGTCACAGATATATACTTACTCGCTGCACTACTATCTGCAACAGGAGAGAAAAATCCAAAGCTCTGCTGGGATTTAAATATGAACAGTCTCCGACAAATCCTAGATCTAGGAGTAGAAAAGAAATTAAAAATCTTTTGGCCTAGCTCTATCGCAGTATTCGGACCGACTACCCCTCGCGACAATACACAACTGCACACTATCATCGAGCCTACTACTATGTACGGAGTGACAAAGTACGCGGGGGAGATGCTCTGCCAATACTATGCAAATAAATTCGGACTAGATGTCCGCTCTGTGCGATACCCAGGTCTCATCAGTTGGAAGAGTGAACCAGGTGGTGGAACTACAGACTACGCAGTTGAGATATTTTATGAAGCTATCAAGAATAAAAAGTATTCTTGTTTCCTATCTGAAAATACTTATCTACCTATGATGTATATGGATGATGCGATACGTGCGACGATCGAGCTGATGCAGGCGCCACTTGAAAATATAAAGACTCGTATGTCATACAATCTATCTGCAATTAGTTTTTCTCCTACTGAGATAGCAGGTGAATTGAAAAAGCACATGCCAGAATTTGAGATATCTTATGCTCCGGATCATCGCCAAGCTATCGCCGACTCATGGCCAGCATCAATAGATGATTCTGATGCGCGTGCAGACTGGGGATGGAAGCATGAATTTGATCTAGAAAAAATGACAGAGGTAATGCTTGAGAATTTAAAAGAAAAATTATCCAAGTAGCTATTATAAATTCGTCGCACGTGTATCTTTTTTAAGGGCAAAACCAGCTCAATCTGATTGAAGCCTGAGTAAATTTTTAGCAAAAAATTTACGTACCTTAAAAAAGATATACGAAGAAAGAATTCATAAATTATTCATATGTACACAAAAAAATTTACAGAGTCACTCTCTCTTGATTTGAAAAATATCGAGGAGAGTGGAAAGTTTAAAAAAGAAAAGATGATCGAGAGTGTTCAGGGTTCTCATATCAAGATAGGGGATCAGGATTTTATCATGTACGCCTCAAACAATTATCTCGGACTAGCAGGTAGTAAATTCTCAACTGATGCTAACAAGGAGGGATTGGAGAAATACGGTTTTGGTATGGCATCGGTCAGATTCCTATCCGGCACTCAGACAATACACAGACAACTGGAAGAAAGAATTGCAAAATTCATCGGCACAGAAGATGCGATCATATATTCTACAGGATTCATGGCCAACCTTGGATTATTCGCTACGATAATAAATGAACCCCGTGGAAGTGAAGCACCGTATAAAGATGTGATATATAGCGATGCAAATAATCACGCATCGATCATAGATGCATTCAAGCTCTGCAAAAAAGAAAATCTGGACAAGAGAATATACAAGGGTGGGGACCTAGCGATGCTTGAGCAATTCCTGTCAGAAGATAAAAATAAAAATTACAGAACAAAGATTATCGCTACTGACGGAATATTCAGCATGGAGGGGAATTCTGCTGATTTGAAAAAGCTAGTAGACCTAGCTGAAAAGTACGAGGCCCTACTATTTGTAGATGACGCACACGGCATAGGAGTGATGGGTGATCACGGAAGAGGCACACCAGAGAGCTGTGATGTACTCGGAAAAGTGGACATCGTATCTGGGACATTTGGTAAAGCCCTAGGTGGAGCAGTCGGTGGGTACATCGGAGGTAGTAGAGAGCTCGTAGAATATCTGCGACAAAAATCTCGCACATACCTATTCTCAAATGCGATGCCAGCATCGATAGCATACACGGGGATAAAGACACTTGACCTACTAGAGAGCGATGATACACCAATCAAAAAAGTAAAAGAAAATGCATTATACTTTCGACAGAAACTAGAAGAGAATAATCTTCCGACATTACCCGGCAATCATGCTATCGTCCCACTGATGATAGGTGATGCAAACAAAGCAGCCGAGATGTCTAGAAAACTTTTTGATGATGGCATATATGCAGTCTCACTATCATTCCCAGTAGTACCAGAGGGCGAAGCACGAATAAGATTCCAACTTTCTGCACTGCATACAAAAGATGACATAGACGAGACAATAGAAAAAATAAAGAAACTATACTAAAAAAATAAAAGCCACAATTGTGGCTTTTATTTTTTATTCTACTGTTACACTCTTTGCTAAATTTCTCGGCTTGTCTACATCCGCTCCACGCAGTACTGCTGTATGATATGCCAGTAGCTGTAGTGGTATCACAGATAGTATCGGCATCCATTCATCAGGCACATTTGGTATCTCGATAATGTGATCAAAGATATTCTTCAATTCTTCGTTGCCACTGCGGACTATACCGATAGTCAGTGCCCCACGAGCTTTGACCTCTTGAACATTTGATATTACTTTTTCAATCAATGCATTATTTGTAGCGACTACAATTACAGGGAAATCTTTTTCTACTAGTGCGATAGGGCCGTGCTTCATCTCGGCTGCTGGATAACCCTCGGCATGGATATAAGAAATCTCTTTTAATTTCAATGCGCCTTCTAATGCGACGGGGAATAGTACTCCACGACCCAGGAACAATGCATTATCTTTTTCTTTTAGTATCTCAGCTATCTTTTTAACCTTTCCTTCTTCTTTCAGTACTTGCTCTACCTTGTCTCCGATAGTAGACAATTCTTGAACCAATTTTACATATTCATCATGACCTAGAGTGTCGCGATCTTTTGCTAGTAGTAGAGAGAGTAGTGATAGTATCACAGCCTGACCAGTAAAAGCTTTTGTCGATGCTACTCCGATCTCGGGGCCGACGTGGATATATGAACCTGCGTCAGTGATACGTGCGATAGATGATCCGACTACATTTGATATTCCGTATGTCATAGCACCAGATTCACGAGCGATCTGCAGCGCAGCTAGTGTATCTGCAGTCTCTCCGGATTGTGATATAGCTACTACGATATCGTCTTTGTAAATTATCGGATTGCGATAACGGAACTCTGATGCATACTCTACTTCTACTGGGATCCTAGCTAGAGTCTCTATCAGATATTCACCGACGAGCCCAGCTATCCAAGATGTGCCACAAGCTGTGATGATTATCCTCTTTGCATTTTTGAATTTATCAGCCATCTCTTCTATTCCGCGTAGGTGCACAGTATGGTCGGGTAGTATGTGACCACGGAGTGCATCGTGTATAGTACGAGCCTGTTCAAAAATCTCTTTTTGCATATAGTGATCGTATCCACCTTTTTCTAGCATCTCAGCTTCGATAGTCAATTCCTCTATGAATGGAGTATGTACCACACCATCGATAGACTTTACATAGAATTCACCACTACGCATTACTTTTGCCATATGGCCATCCTCTAGATAGATCACACTCTTTGTATACTCTACGATAGGGGATGCATCTGAAGCGATAAAGAATTCTTTTTCTCCTATGCCGATCACGAGTGGGCTACCTTTGCGTGCGACTATCAATGTATCGGGATCCTGTTCGTCTAGTACTACGACAGCATAAGCTCCTACTACCTGAGATAGGGCTTCGCGTACGGCCTCTTCGGTGCTGAGATTGTCCTTTATTTTTACTTTTTCTATCAGATGAGCTAAGACTTCTGTATCAGTATCGCTCTTGAAAGTATCTCCATCCTTGAGCAGAGCCGTCTTTAAAGTCAGGTAATTCTCTATAATACCGTTATGTATCAAGGCAATAGATCCAGATTCTGATAGGTGGGGGTGGGCATTGCGATCTTCTGGTGCACCATGGGTGGCCCAGCGAGTATGACCAATACCTATATTCCCAGCGGGATTATGGTCTTTTGCATACTTAAAAAGCTCGGCAACCTTGCCTTTTTTCTTGAAAACATTCATCTTGTCATCTAGGAGTGCGACTCCAGCTGAGTCATACCCTCTATATTCGAGCCTTTCTAAACCCTTTATAATAATGGGAAAGGCTTCTCTTTTTCCTATATATCCGATTATTCCACACATATAGAGATTATACATTTAAACTATTTATTTCAAAAATCCTTTCTTCGCATATCTTTTTCAGGGTACGCAAATTTTTTGCTAAAAATTTGCTCAGGCTTCGCGCCAGTCGCGCTGTAGAAGCCCCTAAAAAAGATAAGCGTGCGACAGATTTTGCAAAATGATAAAATATAAAGATGTTAAAAAACGATATTAAAAAATACGATTCAAAGAATGTTCTAGCTTCAGTCGAGCTTTTTTATACCCAATGCAAAAAATCATGGGATACGACTATTTATAAAAATAATAAAAATGAGATATCAAATATACTACTCATCGGTATGGGCGGATCTGCGCTGGGTGCACAGATAATACAGTCACTAAATATATTGAAGGTGCCGATGCATATATCAAATGAGTACACGATACCAGAATGGGTAAATAAAAATACCTTGGTCTTGGCGATGAGCTACTCTGGTAGCACAGAGGAGACAGTCGAGGCACTAAATTATGCATTAACAAAAAAGGCGAATGTCATAGGAATAACTACGGGGGGTAAACTAGCAGAAATCTTGAAAAAGAAAAAGCTTCCACTGTGCCTGATCGACAAGACAGACAACCCCTGCGGTCAGCCACGATTTGCAGTGGGGTCTATGATGATGATCATGCTGCGAATTTTTATCCATCACAAATTGTGCAGATTAAATACAAAAGACATATCAAGCGCACTATCAGAATTAGAGAATGAAAAAGTGCTAAATGATAAATCTCTAGAGAAAAAATACAATCAAATAAGTAAATTAAAAGATAAGATACTCGTACTAGTATATGCAGAGCATCTATCCAATGTCGGACTATTCGCTAGGAATCAGATTCACGAGACATCAAAGACTTTTGCAGTCACACACAATATACCAGAACTGAATCACCATCTGATGGAGGGGCTATCGTACCCGGCATCAAATAAAAATATTCTGCATTTTATATTTACAGAATCCACACTCTACAGTGACAAGATACAAAAGAGAATAGGTGTGACAAAAGAAGTACTAAAAAAACAAAAGATAAAATCAAGTGTAGTAGAGGCGAGAGGGGGCAGTCATCTATCTGAAGTATTGATCCAGATACTAGACTCTATGTATTTTGCTTATCTACTAGGTATAGCAAATAAAAAAGACCCTAGTGACATCCGCTGGGTAGATTATTTTAAAGCACAATTAAGTAAATAATTTTGTAAAAAGCCCTTGATAATCAAGGGCTTTTTACATTGACAAAATGATATAAAAATGATATAATTCTCAAAAAACAAAATTTAATACCAGTACAATGAAAAGACTAATTCAAATCTGCATTTTCTTAACCATGACCTCTTTAGGTTATTTCGCCATCGTAACTACTTTATTTGTAACAAAAGGAGACCACACTGAAATCTACCCCCGCTTCTACAAAGGGGCTAATGGGGAGATAAACTATCATGGAGCCCACTCACCAACAGGTGTTGAAGCTCAAAGTATCGTGTATGACACTGTGAGGTTTACCCACAGGGTGATATACCCAGTGGCACCACACTTTAAAATGGTGGAACCAGAGTACTCTCCAGAAGCCAAAGTGGCCGAGGAAATTAAAAAGGTTATTCTAGACAGTCTGAGTAGGATCGAATACGATCTTTCGTTGGATTATGATGGGCAAGCTCTTGCTGTAAGGCAACATGCGAACCCTGAAACCATCAAACCAGGAAAAGCTAAAGTTTATGTGTATACACACAACACAGCGTCACCTGAAGGAATAAAGTATGGATTGAGAGAGAGCTTGATGCCGGGACATTTTGAAGATGAAAATTACATGCTCTCGCAACACAGAGGTATCAGGACAAACGCAATTCTAGCAAGAGAGCTTGATTCTAAAAATGATGGTCCTTTTGATTTGTATTTTACAGGATCGACCTCAGAAGAGTTGCAATTGAAAGACGAAGCTGAAGTTGAAAAGGCAATCTTAGACCCTTCTATCCTAGACACAATGCGATACGTAGATGCGGACATATCTATTATTACCCAAAAGGTAAAGATAACTACTGCAACTGCACCCATCGCACTGCCAATATGGATTGGACTTATCTCTCTCTTGCTTTGGAGTATTTATCGCTGGATAGCAGATGCATCTCGCAGGAGATACTATGGTAACTATATCCACACAAGGCCAAAAAGAAAATTTGATTTATGGTGGTTAGTGTTGATACTAGCAGCATTGGTGATATATTTTGCATTTTTATTATTATTCCCAGTTTGGGTGATACTGATAATGATGTTGGCATATTTAATATATGCAATATACACCTTCTACCATTATGCAAACTTTAGTATGTTCTGGGTTGGATTTATCACCACGATACTTCAGATTATAGATGCAATTGTCAGATTTATCAGATGGGTCAGAGACGGGATTGCATCAATCTGGAATTGGTGGAGAGAGATGTGTGGATGCTGTCGTTTTTTCATTATTTTGTCATTTATCCTTCTATTACTCTGGGTAACCGGGGTGATGCACGTCACTTTTGTATGGCCATTTTAGCCTTATGATAAACGTTTCTGTTATTTTCATTATCTTTAACCCTGACTATCTATTTAGTATGGGAAAAGAGATGAGTGTTGCATATAATATATGCAAAATATTTAAACTCCATTTGCTCAAAAGGCAAGTGGAGTTTTTCGTTGTATACCTTTAAAAAAAGGCTGTTTTCTGGTAAGATGACAGTATTAACAGGTTAATGAGTTTGCCTCCGGACAATTAGAGTTGAAGGGCAAAATGGCCATTTCAAAGCTAGAGTCTGCAGGCAAGCTCGATAAAAAAGTATGCAAAGTAAAGAATACAGTGTGGAGATAGGCGGCAAGCAAGTTGTCGCGGTTTTTAGTGACCTAGCAAACCAAGCCAATGGCTCTGTGATGCTAAAGTGCGAGGGGACAGTAGTCATGGCCACGGCCGTGATTAGTCGTGATGGAAAGTCGAATCCGGGCTTCTTTAACCTAACAGTAGAATACCTTGAAAAGTTCTACGCCGCAGGTAAAATCCTCGGATCACAATTTACTCGTCGTGAAGGTCGCCCTAGTGAGCAGGCGATACTAGCTGCTCGCGTGATCGACCGCACAATCCGTCCATTGTTTGAACACCATATCAAGAATGCAGTCCAAGTGATAGTGACTGTGATAGCAGTAGGTAAAGCAGACCCAAAAACTCTGGGTATCAATGCTGCATCTATAGCACTATGTACATCAGACATCCCATGGCATGGACCTATCGGTGCAGTGCATATGTCTATGACAAAGGACGCACCGACAATAGCTATCAACAATTATATCCCCCAGGCAGACGAGCCAGTATATACACTAGACCTGATGGTTTGCGGAAAGGACCGCAATATCGCCATGATCGAGGCGATGGCATTTGAACTATCTGAAGATGTGATCGGTGAAGGTTTTGATCGTGCAGTAACTGAAATAGAAAAGTGGGAGAATTTCCAAAAGATGCTAGTAGCAGAATTCGGAAAAACAAAACTACTATTTCCAAAACCAGAAACACCAGCAGAACTCTCAGACCTATTCGCAACTACAATCAAGCCAATATTGGCGGAAGGTGCCTTTGGACCAAATAGTAAAAAAGTTCTAGATGATGCATGGCACATCTGGAAGGGAATAGTCGACGAAAAATATGCAGATATGCCCGAGACAAAGTTCGTAGCCGAAGACTACATCGAAGAATATATAAACAAGGTTATTCATGATGCGGCACTCCTAGAATCAAAACGTCCAGACCTAAGAGCGCTCGATGAAGTTCGCAGTCTATACGCAAAAGCTGGTGGAATATCAGAGGTACTTCACGGATCTGGAATATTCTACCGTGGAGAGACTCACGTCATGTCAGTTCTCACACTAGCAGGACCAGAGAGTATGTTCACAATCGATGGCATAGAATTTTCTGCAAAGAAAAGATTTATGCATCACTACAATTTCCCTCCATACTCAGCCGGAGAGACTGGCCGTGTAGGTGGTATCAATCGCCGAGAGATGGGTCATGGATTCCTAGCAGAAAAAGCACTCATCCCGGTTCTACCCGTAAAAGAAATTTTCCCTTACACTATTCGCGTAGTTTCTGAATCTACAGCTTCAAACGGTTCTACTTCACAGGCCAGTATCTGTGCTTCGACAATAGCTATGATGGATGGGGGAGTGCCGATCAAGACACCTGTAGCAGGAATTTCTATCGGTGTGATGATCGATGAAAATGATAATACAAAGTACGCACTCATCTCTGATATCCAAGGACCAGAGGATCACTACGGAGACATGGACTTTAAAGTCGGAGGAACTGTGAATGGTATCACTGCTATCCAGCTCGATATCAAAGTAGGAGGTATCCCAGTATTCATCTTGAAGGATGCGCTAGTACGTGCAAAAGCTGCTCGCCTACAAATACTAGAAGCAATCACAAAAGAGATACCTACACACCGCGCAGACATCTCTGAAAATGCTCCAAAGATTTTGACTGTGAAAATAAACAAGGATCAGATCGGTATGGTCATCGGCCCAGGCGGAAAAAATGTAAACATGATTCGTGAGAAAACTGGTGCAGAGATTACAATCGAAGAAGACGGAACAGTATTTGTAACAGGTAAAAATGGAGCAGCAGAAAAAGCACAAAAAATTATCGCGGACATGACTCATGAATACAAGGTAGGAGAAGAAGCAGAAGGGAAAGTGGTCAAGCTCATGGAATTCGGAGCATTCGTATCTATCGCATCTGGCACAGAGGGACTAGTACACATCTCAGAGATCGCACCATTCCGTGTAGAGAAAGTTTCTGATATGCTTAAAGAA
>JACCDZ010386063.1_pt1 | contig 14078 bp, 17 predicted proteins | sample 7449551 | NCBI WGS metagenome assembly JACCDZ01 (sample SAMN15323452, study PRJNA562643) | freshwater metagenome | isolation source: river surface water | place: USA:Blue River Watershed | collected 2017-08-18
AAGGTCGGCTGCGCACCTTCACCGCCAAAACCGCCAACGCCAGCGCCAACGCCACCGCCAACGCCGCCAACGCCGCCGCTCCGAGCGTTGCCGCGCATAGTCACGCCGAAGCCCGATGATGCACCGCCAAGAGCGCCTATCACAAGAGGGTATGTGTCGCCTTGGGTTAGGCTTAATTCCAGCCGTATGCTGTCGCCAGCATTGCCGCCCGCGCCGCCTGCGCCGCCAGAACCAGTAGACCCAGCAGTCCCAGCAGTGCCGTTGCCCCCCCCGCCAACAATATCAATCTGATACCGCCCAGTCTTGGGCACAGTCCAATTGCCGCTTACCGTAATCAGTGCGTAATACTGCTCCACTTTCGGCGCATTTGGCGCGTTTTCAGCAATGGCGACGGGGTTATCACGCAGGGCTATCGCGTCTATGCTTCGCGCTGGTTTATCAGGCTCAAGCCGTGCGTCTGCAATAGTCGTCCAAGTTGCCATAATTTACCCCCAAACATAACCATTAGACCCATCGGACATTTTGCCCGCAGCGTCCGACCAAAAAAAGCCAAGCTCTTTTTCGAGAGGTGTGGCCGCTGTGTAAACTGGCGCTAGGTCAATCATCCAGCGCCCGTATCGTTTGCCCGCTTGGTACTCGTATTGATCCAGCGTTAGCTCTATTTTACTGCCTGCGTCTGTTTCTTCAGCCGATGTGATCTGGTAACGCGTAATCACCTGCAAGCCAGTGTAATCCACCACGCCGCCCACGCTCATATCGACAATGCCACCCGTCCAAAAGTTGCGATCTTTCGCGTCTAGCTCAATTTTCACCACCTTGGGAGGCTTGGAAAATCGATTTAAGAGGCGTGTTCCCACATTGGCAACCTGCGCATCTGTTTGTAGCCATCGGCTGTAAATGGCCTTGATCTTGCTCTCGCCGTATCGTATAGGTAGCTCTGAATCTAAATTTGCACTCACGCGCGCGCGGTCGTAATTGTTCGCATCGTCCGCCTTGTCCGTAGGGTCACGCATGCCGTATGAGATCCACACCTGCGACACGCGCCGCGACTGATCGTCTTTAATAGTGACCGAATCTGCGATGATGTTTTCCGCTTCGGTGATCACGGGTATCGAGTCATAAATCGGCGGCTTGAGCGCTTCCAGCTTGATCAGTTGCGCACGCTCGTCCCACCAAATATGGAACAGGCATTGTTCGGTGATTTCAGCTAGCAGGGTCTTTACCCCAGTCGGCTCTGTGATGATGGCTGAGATCTCAAACTGATTCAGCCACAATGCGGCCTCTGCCTCCCACACTGGTTTGTTTATGTAGCTGCTAGGCACGTTGCCGTAAGTGGTCAGCAGCTCATAGGCTATTTCATCGCACCGAATATCGGTATAGCGCAAGCACTCCTGCACCTTATCGCCGATCTTGTGCGCGGCCTCAATCGTCCGATCACTTGCGCGTGTGAGGCCAGTCAGCTTGATGTTGGTCAGCTCTGTGCTGCTAGCTGTGTACTTGAACAGCTCTCGCCCGATGCGCACCGTGCCCGCGCTTGGGTAGTCACTCAGGGACGCGCCCGCGATCAATATGCGCGTGATAGCGCCCGTTGGCATATCCTCGGCCAGCTCCCCCTTGCTTGGCTTGGGCGCTTGGCTTTTATTATCATCGGCAAGCACTAAAACATCCTTCGCCGTGATGGTTACATCGCCGCGCGAGTTCGGGCCATCGATAGCATCAATAATATATTCGCGCTTCATGAAAGCATTAAGCGCTTGGCCTTTGTAGCCATCCAGCACGCGAATTTTGCGGTTGCGGTAGAACTGATTTCGCGCTAGCCACTTGCTCCAAAATGTCCCACGGTCTAATGGGTTGTAAGCACGCTCATCCAAATACTTGTCGACCTGCGAGTCAGTAGAAGGCGCGTCAAGCATACTCACGCGCAAGACGGCGCGCTGCCCAAGCGGGCTGGAGCCACTTTTACCGCCGCCTGGGTTAATAATCGTGGGGGCTGTGCTGGCGCTTTTCAGGAAGGGGAAGCTATGCACCATAGGTACGCGCGCGGCTGCTGGTTTTGAAAACCGTAGCACCTTGATTTCAGGGTCGAAGTGTGGCGCGTCTTGGCAGGTTGCTAGCGTGTTGAAGCACTTATTCTGCGAGCCCACACCTGGCGCCGCAGTGCATGGCGCTGTGCCATAGGTCAGCTTGCAAAAGTCCTGTTCGATCTCGATGATCTGTATCGGCTCGCGGCCTGATGTTTTTTCATCCATGCTTCACCGCCTTAACGGTAAAATTCACATCTAGGTAGTCTTTCAGGCCGCTATTGTTTGGCACAATCGTCCTATCCGTCCAACCGTACACCACCTCTTTCGGGTACTTAAATGGGTACCACGCGATCAAAAACGGGTTGCGAATAGCGTCGCTGGCGAATCTATCGAAGTGCTGGCGATACCAGGCCGCGCCTAGGTACTTGAATGAATAGCTCGCCTCATAGCCTGAGCGCTCGACGGTTCTGCCTAGGAAGTTGCCTGTTACTGATTCGGCGGTTGTAAACTCCACGGTGCGCCCAAGCGTGTCAGGCGTGTGCCCGCCGTAGATAGTGAGCGGCATAAGCAGCCTCTCGCCGATGTAAATAACACCTATCTCGGCCTGCTTATTGATGGTAATGCGCACCTGAGATATGGCTGTGATCGTATTGAATGGCAGAACAATCGGCTCGTCACCGGTTGCTATGTCTGAATACAAATCAACCCACTCGGCCACATCGGTAAGAAAAACAGAAATAATGACATGCGCACCATTCGTGCCAAGGGTGTGCGCAGCTATGGCTATCGTGTCGATTTGGCTTGGAACATCTATAGTAATCGCGTGGCTGCCAGCCGTGGCGGGAGCCCATCGCTCATAAGTCAGCGGGTTCGTGACCGCCGAAGCGGGGAAACCCTGCGCCTCACTCGTTGCGCTGGCAGTCGCGCCGATAGCCAGATTATTGGCTAAGATCATGGGCGATGATGGCAATGGATCGATGAAAGTGTTAACAATTGCCATGCTTAAACCATATTCAGAATTGCGCCGTTTTTCGTGGCATCGTTAATCTTTTCGATAAGCTCGCGCACCTGTTTCGCGCCAAAGACCTCGCCTTGTAGAGAGATTGTAACCGTCTGTTTAGCAGCTGGCGCCGCCTCTGCTGTTGGTGCTTGGCCGCTATCCGAGCCGCCAGACGCGCCCCTGCCACCACCACCGCCACCTGCGCTGACTGAGCCGCCGCCGCCGAAAGACTGTGAGCGGATAGCCGCGATTTGCGAGGCGGTAGTAGCAGCAGCCACCGCAGCAAAAGCCGCCCCAAGTACTGGCCCACCGACTGCGTTACCTTTGTCGTAAGCGTGCACTACCGCTTCTTTGGCGCTGATTAACGCACTGGAGATGGCCATCGCTTTATGAATATTAAAAGCAGCTCTACTCCCAGCCTCCCCCATGCTCGCCATTGTTGATTGCAGCGTTTTAAACAAGGAAACCTCAGATTCAGCCGCCCGCTTTTTCAAAGCCAAGCGCGCCGCTGCTGCTTCAGCCGCGATGGTCGTCATGGTTTCTTCGTGCCCAAGCGCCGCCGCTTCCATCAGGGCGTTGTATTCCTCAAGGCTAATCAATCCTTCATCACGGCGAAGCTGTAAATTTTCCAGCTCCGTTTGATAACGAACATTTTCCATTCCTGTTTTCTGTTCGTAGTGCGCCGCCGCCAGCTCCATTTGCTGCTTGAAATATTCCTCATCGCCCAGCAATTCCAACTCGCGTTTTTTGTCAAGCTTTTCCTGAGCCGTTTTAAAATCCTCATCCTCGAACGCGCTCATGCTCTCCGCGTGTTTTTGCTTCACGCCAAGGATCGATTCTTGGTAAAGCTGCTCGCTGATTAAACCCATCTCACGCGCCTTGTCGAGCGCGGCAATGCGCATGGCAGCGTCCTCGGCTTCTAGCTCACGCTTGGACGCTAGGAAGCGCTGCACGGCCTCAAGCTCACGCTGCGCAGCTTCTTGCTGGCGCTTGGCTTCTTCGGCGGCTCTGTCTGCTGCTGCTTTGGCCGCGTCTTTGGCTTCTTTATCCTCTTTGCCACCGCCCCCAAAAGCACGCCCGCCCTTCGCGGCTGGCGCGTCTTTCATCGCCATGTTGGCTGCGCGCTTAGCAGCCATAGCCTCAATTATCTTTTCACCCGCCGCTTGGTACTTGCCCTCACCGCCTACATCCATCACGCGCCCCCAAGCCGCGCGCGTGTCTTCAGCGGCTTTGACGGCTCCGTCGCGTGCTTTTTCAGCGCCTCTAGCAATGCTCTGATATTCAGCCTCTGAGATGAAGCCCGCCTTTTTATCGAGCCATGCACTGCCCTGCGATGCGGTTTGCAAAAGCGCGTTGATCGCTGAGATGCCACCTGTGGCCGATTTCACTATCGCGCCAATGATCGCGCCAAGCACACGGAAAGCATCCGCAGCGAGTGCCGCAAGGCGTACCAAGCCCTCTAGCATCGGCGTTAGGAGTGTTCGGCCATCGGCGGTGAAGTCTTGCACGCCTTCGGCCGCATCGTCGGTGGCTTTATCGAAGTCGCTAACTTGGTTGTAAGCATCGAAGAAACCGCGCGCAGACGCTAGCACTGAATCCGTGACCTCTAGGAACGCGGGTGTCAGCGCGGTCGTCATCCGCGTGACTAGGCCAGACATTGCAGCTTTGGTGCTGGTAATGTTGTCGTTGATGATTTCCATTTTGGACGCATCAAGCTGACTTACCGCAAGGCCAAAGCGTTCGACATCCTCACGCGCCTGCCTGAAAGCGTCGCCGCCTTTTATGAAGACGCCCGCCGCCTCGGCTTGGTCGAAGCCCAGCCGCTTCAGGTGGAATGAGGCTTCTTGCGCACTCATCCCTGATCGCTGGATTTGGTCAGCCAAATACGCTACTTTTTGGTCGGCATCCATGTTGCCCATTGCAGCAACATCAAGATTTAGGCGCTCGATAGATTCGCGCGCGCGGCCTGTGCCCTGCTCAAATGCGCCCAGATTTTGATTTAATCTGGTGATGGATGATTCCATCCCCTCCAAGCCCGATAGGTCGGACGCCATATTGAGCGCGCGCAACCCAGTGACCGTAGCCCCGATAGATTCGCCAAGCTTTTTGGAGGCGTCGATAGCCTCCATCTCCTTGAGCGCCATGTAACCGATCGCGGTAGCCGCAGCCGCAGCAGCAGCAGCGACAGCAGCGCCCATCGCAAGGAAGCGCGTGCTAATGAGCTTCGTGCCGTCGTCTGTTTTCTTGCCCGCTTGGTCTAACTTTTTCGTCAGGTCAGTGATGTCTGCGCCGACCTTGACTATCACACTACCTAATTCAGCCATGGTCAATCCTTCGCTAATTCAGCCTCAAGCATCGCGCTCAAGCGCTGCACATCCTGCCCACTCAAACCGTCGCCAGCTACCCTAGGCCGCTTGCAATCGTAGATTCTCCACCACTCTGCGGGGGTCGTGCGCCAAAACTCGCTTGGCGCGAAACCCCATGCACAGACGAAAACATCGAAGCTAGAGCCTATCCAGCTTTGCGTTTCGTCGCTGGTTTTTTCTTCGCCGCTGGTTGCGGCTCCGCCTTTCCCGCTGATTTCTCAAACAGGTTCGGCATAGCCGCTCGCAAGATTTCCATAAGCACATGGTCAACGCTTGAGCTGTCAGGTGCAGACAGTGATTGCAGCACCTCTAGGCGGTCTACTTTCTTACCAGTAGCTTCAAGCATCACCGCTAGATAAGCGGCAACATCGGTCAAGCTTGCGCCATCGCGCGCCGATGCGAGCATGCTCATTAACGGCTTGACCTGTTCCAGCTTTTGCAACAGCTCAAAGGTAGGGCGGAGCGCATAGTCTTGCCCTTGGTATTTAAAGACTAGGTCTCGAACCATGTTTTACCCTTAAGGTGTAGGCACTGCGCGCGTCCATGCGCCTGAGCTTTGCAGCGTGAAAGACACGGTGGTGGCCGCGCCGATTTCAGCACCTGAGCTAAAGCCAGTGATGAAGAAATTGCCTGAAATTGTCCAAAGGCCAGGGAAAGTAATCTCACCCGCCACATTAAAATCAGTCTTCGTCGGGTCAGACAAAAGCGCCAGCACTTCGCCGCCTTCCATCAAGCCCTCAATCGCGATGTCGATCGAGCGCGTGCTGCCTGTCTCCATTAGCTTACGGAAGCCGCCGTCGCAATCTTGGGTGATGTCGATCGGCTCACCGCCGATAGTCACCGTTTTAGACTTCGCGCAAACGCGAGCCATCGAGCCGCTCAAAGTAAGTTTTACAACTACATCTTTTCCATCCATTGCCGCCATATCAAGCTCCAGTCTTTAAAAAATCAGCACGAAAACGCGCTACTAAATGCCGCGTGACCCCATCACCCTCTACCATCGTCGTCTGCATATCCAATACGCAAACCGCCGATTTAAAATTGTCCGTCACGATACTCGCATTATGCAACAGATCGTAAATCTTAGCGCCGATTTCCTTGGCCTCTTTGCGCCCTTTATAGCGCGAAAACGCATGAATCGTTATCAGCGCCTCAAAACCCAGCTTGCAGTCCAAGTCCCACGGCTTCAGATCATCGTCGCCTATCACTATGTATGGATAGTCTTCACCCTGTGGCACTTCATCAAAGATGCGGCCTGCCACGATAGCTTGCAGCGGTAGGCTTGCAGCGAGGATTTGATAGATGGCCTTTTGCAGCTCATTTTGCATGGCTTGCTGCCCTCATAATGGCCTTCTGCAGGCGCTCTTTGTGCTTGACGCGCTGGCCTTCTACGGCTGGTGTCATAAACGGGCGAGCAGCCATATCGCTAGTGCCAAACTCCAGCGCCGCGCTGTATGGTGCGTTGCTGCTGATATCGGCTGTAAGGTCGTCATTCATGGTCACGCGGATGTTGCGGGTCAGCGTCCCACGGTCTTGATTAGGTGGGCTTCCAGGCTTTGAGGCCACATGCTTGACCGTACCCCGCGTGTAAACCTTGCCGGCGGAGAGGTGCGATTTGACAGAAATAATCGCGTCGTTACGAATCGCCTGCGCCGTCGCACGGACTGCCCGCGCGGTTTCGGCTTCGGCCTTGCTTTTGAGCGCTTCGATATTCTTGAATATGTCCGCCATGCTCATATCGCAACCCCTTGCTCTAGGCTGATTTCGATTATCTTTCCCATCATTTCGACATCGGTAGCGCCGATGATGTTGTAGGCCAGGCCTTTGTAAACAACGCGCTGATCCGCCTGTGGCAAGGGCGTTGTGTAGCGCATGTAGCAGCGGTGCTTGGCTTCGGCCTGTAGCTGCATGGCAAAGACGCGCTCCATCATACTGACGGATGCCCCGGCAGATGCCCATTTTGTGGGTATCTTGCGCACAGTCACCCAGCCTTCAGACCAGCCACCTTGCCCATCTGCAGCACGCGAGCGCCGCTGCAACTCAACCGTGGTGCGGAAGTCTGACGCTTTGAAGTCGCAGCATTTCATAAGCCGCCCGCAAATCTGCGCTGGCCTTTAATAAGAGCCCAAGCGCTGGATTGTTTAACCGCGTCGCCAGCATCGCAGCCGCCTCGGTGTTCGTACATATAAGCCGCGACAGCCAAGACAGCCGCCTTGCCCCATTCGGTAGGCGCGCCAGCGGTGAGTGCTAGAGCGATTCGCCCGCTCACCAAGGAGGCAAACCCCAAGCGCGCTGCGTCGTACTCATAATCAGTAGGAGGCAATAAGTCAGCGCCAACGGTTACAGACGCTAGCGCGGTGACTGGATACACGCCAAAAATTAGCCACGGCGCAGGCACGCTATTCAGCGGCGCAAGACCACCAAATGCAGGCCGCGTCTGTGGGCAGTAGTCGTAGCTGCACACAAAATCGCGCGACACTATCTGCACGCCAGTCGCATCAATAACCGCCTGCGTAGCAGCCAGCAACAGGCCATTCAGCATGGCGATATTAGGCGGTGTCTCGCTTTGATCAGCGATAAGCCCCAAGTACTCAGCCAACTCAGCAGCCGTTGCCGCAGCAGTCAGCGGCGTAGTAGGCGTGATGCTTACGAAGTTTGGCGTTGACGCGTAAAAGCCTGTCATTATTTATGCTTTTTCGGTGCTTGTTCTTGCTTGGTTTTTGTAGGCTTTTCGACCTTGGTTTCTTTAACCAAACCCGCATCAATCAGGTGCTGCGTTGGCTCTGGCACTTCGTCGCCTGCGCGGAAGAAGCCCGAGCCAAAACTAAAATTCATTGTTGCAATATACATGGTCAATCCTTCATAAAAGAGCAGAGGCCGAAGCCCCTGCTAACCACCGATTAGGTCTGCGCGAATTTACCTTTGCAGATACCTTTGGGCAATTCAATGCCGAAGGCTGCGCGCTCTTCACCCAAGATGGCGATGCCGTTCTCAGTGAAAAGGTTGGCATGGCTTTCGCTGATACGCACACTGAATCCTTCGCGCGTGTAGAGCGAGGCCGCTTGCGTGAAGTCACCGACCAAGAAGTCATTGCCTGTCAGGGCGTTGGACACCACGACTGGAACGCGCCACAAACGGGTCTCACCGCCGCTGTTGACATTCGTCCAAATGTAATGGCCGTCCGTGCCCTTGGCCAGCTCCAACGCCTCCCAATCGTCAGGGCTGATCAACGCGCCCGTCGCATTGTAGAAATTGAACTGCTGCAACTTGGTCAGAGCCTTGCGGAAGTGGTCCAGCTTTTTAGTCGATGCGGTTTCAGGTGCGACAGGCGCTGCATAAGTGCCCACCGTTTGCACCGCTGCATCGACCAGCATACCCGCGAAGTTGTTCGCACTACCCGCGCCGTACAAGATTTGCTGATCCATTTTCAGATTGACGCCGTACTGCAAGCGGCTATCAATCATGGCCTGCAAGCGTGGCACATCGTCCAAAATCTGACGGCTGGCGATGATGTAATGGGCGATGGTCTCGACCGTCAAAGCAAGCTCTGTGTAGGTGATGTTAGATTTGCCTTTAACTTCCAACTGGCCATCCTGAGTCGCCGCATTGTTCGTGAAAACATTCTCACGCATGATACGCACGCTATCCGTCGCAACAGGGATTTTGCGCAACAGGTCAGACACGAACATCGGGCGATCAGGGTTTGCGTAGATCGTTGGATTAACGAAAGGTACGCGCAAATCCGCGGCGCTGCCCACAGCGTTGCTGATGTCTTTTTGGTAGAAGCGTTGCGAATTGCCCGAACCGTCATAACCCTTGAATTCAGCCGATTCGGTGAACGACTGACCTAAGCTCTTACGCTCGTCGCCGCCGAAGTTTGGACGGTTGCCCTTGGCCTCCATCGCGCTCAAGCGGGTCATTGCGCCAGCATGGTCAGCGGCCAACTGCACAAAAGATGCATCCATTTTCTTGATGGCGGCAGCTGTTTCTTTCGATGCCTCGCCAAAAGCTTTAATTTCAGCATCTTGCTTAGTAACAAGCTCTTTCATTGCGCCCAAGGCTTGCTCGGTTGCGGCTTTGATTTCTACAATTTCAGTCATTTATTTTCTCCAAGGCTCTCGCCAAAGTTTTTGAATAGGGCGTTTATTTCGCCCAGCTCTAGCGGCTTGCTTGCTGGCTGAGTGCTCCGCGGCTCGGCCTTTACAAGTGCTTGGATATCGGCCACAAAAGAGGCCAGATACTTTTTGTCCTGATCGGACAACTCTTGCGCCCGCAGCATTTCGCCCAAGCGCTTCACATCGGTGATCGCTGCCATCGGGTTCGCTGCGAAGGTCACGGGGCTGAACTCCATCAATCGCACTTCGCGAATGATGCGGACATCGCCCGATAATTCTGATTTGCCCGCGGGGATCGTGAAGCCGATCGACATCGTGTCCACCACCGAATCACGCATCAATTCCAACACCTCATCACCGCGCGCCGTCTTGCTGATCTTGCCTTTAACGAACAGGCCGCGCTCGTCTTCGTGCATCTCGATAGGCATGCCGATAGGCTCGCCGTGGTTCCACAGGACTTTGATGCGCTTGGCAGGGAAAGCCTCGTTTATCGACTTGGTGAAAGCCCCTGGCATGATGATGTCGCCCACTAGGTCTTTATCCCAAGTGGAGGCATAACCCTCAAAGGTGCGGGCGTCAATATCGACCCCACCGTCTTTTAGTGAAAAGCTTTTGATTTGCATTTATTGATAGTCCAAATCTATATAGAGGGCTTGGCAGCGGCATTGTATTACATTTTCTGGTGAGCCGTTAGGGTCGCCAGGGTACTCTAGTTCCTCGCCGCCCACCTCGAACATTCCGCCCATCTTGACAATTTCCCCATCTGCATCGGCGTGATCGTCCCGTGTTCTATCGTCGATGGTCGCTGCCCATTGTTTCTCGATATTGTCACCCGTCGCCTTGGCCACTTCGTCGCTCGACCAGTTAGCTATCGAGTGTGTCTCGGTGCGTGCGATGGTCATAGACCGATAGCCAGAAAGCGCTGCGCCAAGGGTCGATATTTGGTTTGCTATGGTATTGATGTCCTCACCGTCGAACCGCTGCACAATGCCGCGCACTTGGTCGATAGTGGTGGTCGATACCTGCAATATCTTTTTGCCTAGCCACCGCTTGCCATAGCCCACCAGCTCACGCGCTAGTAAGTCTTGCATGATGCCCTTGGTGTGGATAGCGCAGTGATAGCGCTTTTTGGATGTTAGCTGCATGAGCGTGCGCCCGCCAGCGGCCTTGGCTGTGCGCTCCCAATTCGTCGCTAGCGCCTTCGCCATGTCCGATTCTTTAACCGCGCTCTCAACCACTCCGCCCGTTTCACGGTACGCCTGAGCCAGCGCCTCATAATCACGCCGCAAGACGCCGCGATATAGAACGGCTGACCCAGCGGCAATGCGAAGTTGCATCGCGTCTTTAACGCGAGCCTCTGCGAGGTGTTCGGGCTTAACCCTTCTTCGTGCCATACGCTAGGGCCGCCAATGCTTTTACGGTCTCTGAATCTTTCGCCATCTCATCCTCTAGGCTGAAGCCCACAGGCAGCACGCCCGCTGGCAGGTAGCCAAGATCGCCGCCTTCAACATCCTCCAAGCCAATCTCGAAGTGTTGCAGCAGCGTATTGAGCGGCACTCCCATCGCCCAATAGCCCTGCACTATTTTGAGCATCTCTGCACCGTCCGCGCGCAAGGCCGCAACGCCTGAAGTGTCGTAGGTGATGCGGATGTCAGTGCCGTACTCACGCGCAAGCGCTAAGTTAAGCGCTGAGTTAAGCTCGTCCAGTAGGGGTGTGATCGTGTCCAGCCAAAAGCTTTTTCGCACCTCGGCCGCACTTGCTTTGTTCGCATTGGCTAGACTGGCCAGCATCTCGGCCGTGCCAAATACCACGCCGATCTCTTCCCGCGTGTTTAGTCGTGTGGCGATAAAATCCAACTCGGCGGGCGATAGGCTCATCTGCGCCCAAGTGGCGCGGGCTACCACCCACGGGCCACGGGCGTTGCCTTGGTTCGCGTATTGTTCGCTGATTTGCGCCTTGGCCTGCTCGAACTGCTCTTGCGTCACATCATCAGCAAGCGTAAACACTCCATCGGGAACGCCGCGATTGTGCATGCTTATCTTTTGCCAAGCAGCAGCCGCGTTATCAATATCGACCGCCTTACCAGCAGCTTGCAGCGGGCTTTGGCCATAGATCAAGCTGTCGGGGTTTGTGTAGGCGATGTGCATCACATCTTGCGCCGCTAGCTGGGTCTTTTGGCGCAGCTTGTAATGACTCACCAGCTCATTAGTGCCCGTGACAGCCTCGACTTCAGGCGGCATCATAGGCCACAGCTCGGCGGGTTTATTCGCCCCGTCGCGCACCTTTAGCCAATAGGCATTACCAGCGAGGTCTAAGTGCGTGACCATAAGCCGCATCAATTCGGCCTGACCCATTTCGGGGTTTGGATTGTCTAGGAGGATTTGCAGCGGGTGCGTTGGTACGCGCTCCCAGCCGTCACTGGTGCGCTTTTCGACGACGAATGGCACAGAGGCCACGGCATTCGCTCGCAGCGCAATCGAGCGGTACACCCACGCGCTGGCCTTGTATCCGTCTTTTGTGGCGGCTTTGGCGTCCCAGTCCGACCAAGCGGCTTGCCCTGCCTTGCCGCCTGACACAATGGAAACCGCGCTACCCATTTGGGTCTGCGCTTTTTTCTTGAGAAAATCAAATATCGCCATTGGTGTCCCTAAGCTCGCCCAAACATAAATCCGCCGCGTGCCCGCATTTTATCCTCAAGCGCATATCTCAGCGCGTCAATGCCGTGATTATACGCGTCCACCACTTCAGGCAACACTGCACCCGTCTGCCTGTCCACCTTGTAGCTGTAGCGCTCAAACTCGGTCGCTATCGACTTTGCCCGTGGATGGATAACGATTTCCTTAAATGTTTTCAGGTAAATAATACCATCCTCAACACTCCCCTTGCCCTTTTTGCAGGCAGTCACCATCGGTAAGCCGTGGCGCTTCAGGTAGCTAATGGACTCAGGCCGCGCGTTATCGGCCACGATTTTATGGCGCTCAATGCCAGGCATCACCCGCATCAATTCCTCGGCGGTGCTATCCAGCTCAAGCCCTACGCGGCTGTAATCCGCTTCAATGTACAGCTTCGATTCATGCACCCAGCATTTGACTGCTGCTGTAGGGTCTTGGCTAAATCCAAAGTCTAGGCCAAACATCGGCGCTCCCCAGTCGCCCTGCGGCTCGAAGTCGCCCACGCGCCAGCGGCCTGCAAAGACCTGAGAATCTGACTGTTCGTAAAACTCCCCCATCCACACATGGCGGTATAGGGCGGGGTCTAGCGTCGATTCATCATGCGCGCGTTGTTCCTCCAGCACTGGCGGAAAGAATGGATTGTCGCCATGATTAACCTGCGCTAGGTGCGTGCGCGGTGGCAGTGCATCGGCCAATAGGAAGGTCTTGCTGACCCAGCTATCGCGCCGCTTGGGGTTCCAGATCAGCCACAGCTCACTCTTAGCTGCGCGGATGGTAGGCAGCAGGGCGCGCCAGCTCTCAGGCGGTACGGTCTCGGCCTCTTCGATAATGCAAACATCGATTTGCGCCATTGATTTAACGCTCTCGATATTCGATCGAAGCCCTTTGAATATGAATTCCGTCCCGTTGGTTTTGTGGCGCAGATAGTCAACGCCCACATCGTATTGCTCTGCCAGCCATTCATTTGATGCTATGGCGTTTTTTAGCTCCGCGTGGAATGATTCTTTGATGGAGTTCTGGTACTCGCGGGTGCAAAGAAACCGAAGCTTTTCGGTCGTGCCCCACAGCGCCGCCATTAGTGCGACTGAGTACGATTTACCTGACCCGCGCCCACCGTAGAACGCGCGGTATCGGACAGCCCCGCGCGGCGGCGCGTAAGCCTCCCATATCTTGCGAGGCAGGCCGATTTGAATCGTGGTCACTGCGCTTTATCGACGGCCATCAGTTGGATCACGGCTGGCGTAAGCGTGCCATCTGAGCTGCCTAAGTCCAAGCTTTGCGGTGACTTACCAAAGCCACGGTCTAGCAATTCCTTAGCCGCTGCAATACGCGCCGCATCGGGCTTGCTTTCATCCCGCATAATTTCAGCCAGAATATCCACCGCTTCAGGACCGTAAGTTTGGGCCATTTTGCGCACATCTGCCGTCGCCTTGTTTAGCACGCCCTTTTGCCTTCCGCCGAATTTCTCCCCGCCTGGGGGTCTGCCTACTGTAGCCATAGTTAAGCCTTTCGTTAAATACTTAAAATAACTGAAACAGTTATTGGGGACACATTAGCCCTCGTTGCTATTTTGCTACATCTTATCATTGCGCACCATTCGGCACCGACACACCGATAGACCGCCTCATACTAGCCCTTCCTTGCCCTATGCCCCTTGCTGGCGCATGTGCCACCCGTCTTTCACCGCGCAGGCTTGGCACCTTCAGGAAGTCTTCTGCCCCTGGGCGAAGGGTCGGCTTTGGTAGCTCCCACGGCTCGCGTGGGTCTGTCGTGGCGTTTCTGATGTGGTTATCTTTCTGTTGCTTCATTCTTTTCTCTTCAGCTTAGACGATACTAAGTGCGAGTAGCCCTCGATGTCGTGCCAATGATCGTGTGTGTTTGGGTTGCCGTTCAAGATTCG
>JACCDZ010308361.1_pt1 | contig 14074 bp, 23 predicted proteins | sample 7449551 | NCBI WGS metagenome assembly JACCDZ01 (sample SAMN15323452, study PRJNA562643) | freshwater metagenome | isolation source: river surface water | place: USA:Blue River Watershed | collected 2017-08-18
AACTAGATTGCATGCATTATTTGATGTTGCAAGAAACCCTGAATTTTATAATATGGCCAAATCATCATCTAGTGGATTTTGTACCCTTGGAATGGTTACAGTTATAGAGAAAGCTACTGGATTAAAAAAATTTATTACTGTTACAGAATCTAAAGATTTGGAAAAGTATCAGGCATTGCACACCGATCAAGTCAATGTGATTGATATTACTACTGGAAGTAAAATGCGTGTGTCAACATCAGAATTTAAAAATAATGAAAAATATAAAAATTTACTAATGGGTAAAGTTACAGCCCTTGATACTAAAACAGGTAGAGTGCAACATGTATCAAAAGAAGAATTCGATAATAATGATGATTTAGTAGGACAATTAAAAGGTTGCGTTAATGTTATTGACACACGCACTGGTAAAGGTTGTTCAGTTTCTAAAGAAGATTTTGAGAAATTTGATTATTTTGTTCATGCAACAAAAGCAACAATGCGAGTTATTGATATTCGTGATGGTTCTTCTAAAAGGGTGTCTCTCGAGGATTATAATAAATATGATTATTTTATTTCACCAAATTCAAAATGGGTCGAGATTTATGACTCTAATAATGTATTACAACATAGAGTTTTTAATGCTTTTAAAGAATATTGCAAAGAATATCACTTACCATTCAACGCTTTTTCTATTTCTAAACAAAACAATGGTCAATCGATTTATGAAAATTCTGGAAGTAATAAATCTAAATTAGAAAAATGTGGTTATTGGCAATATAAAGGTTGGTATGCTATTGATAAACATTATGAATGCTGAATTTCTTCCCAAACATAATGTTTGGGATTAAATAAGTTTAGATAGGAAATATGTTTTATGTTTTGCATTTTGAAATACAAACATCACTTCATCTTTTTCTAGATTTTTATATAGTTTATAATATTTGTAAATACTGATCAATTGTTCTAATGTTTCAGTAATATACGCCATATTGATTCTAACATTTTTATCATAACAAAATTTTTGTAAATCTGTAGTGTATTTTCCAAAATCACCAAGGTGTTTAAAATTATTTAAATTTATTACATTTTCAGGATCTGTAGTTAATTCACAATCATCAACAGGTATTAGTTTATTTCTAGTTAATCTAAAAGTACCTTCAAAATTTATTTCTTTTGGGTTACCATAAATTATCATTGAATTGTCATTTATTGTTGTCAAGTATTCTTTTGTAGCAGATGTATATAAATTTGTTTTATCTCTTTGGAGATATTTAAAAGATTTAAGTACATCTTTATTGATTGTATCAATAATATCTATTTCTGTAACCATTATTTTTCATCCTTTTTAAAAATGTCGTTTGTATTCATAAAATCTAACAATGTTGAAAAATATTCGTCTACTTTCTTAGCTGCTGCTGTTTCATCCATTAATTTTTCATCATATTCGATTTCCATTTCACCATCTTTTTTGAAATTTTCTAAAATAAATTTAACTTTAATTCCTTCAGAAAGCTCAAGGGTTATTATGTCATTGGAATTTTCTATAACTTTAATATTTTCCATTTATATTTCCTTTTTTAAAATTAATAAATATTATACAAAAAATATTGAATATAATTTAAATTTCTATATTTTTATACTAAATAACAATAAAAAGGAGGATTTTCATGGAAATTAAAACATTAATAGATTCATTTGTAGATATTAGGAGTATGATGACTAATTTATTCGGTTATATGTTTGATGATGGTGCATTAGAAAATACATCTGTAGATAATATAGAAGAAGAGTCTTTTGTAGAAAAAGAAGATTGGTATAATGATGTTTGATATTTTCAAGAAGAAAATCCTCTTGAAAATTAAGATTATTTAATTCTAGTATAACCTACCGTATTAGTATATACACCACCAAAATTATCATATATTATATTATAACCTTGTTGTAATGTTATAATGGAACCTGTATTTAAGCCTAATGATTCAAATGATTTATCATTATAAAATATCTGAGATGGTGTGAAAGAACCATAGTTAAAACCAACATATGTAATTTTAATTTGACTATCTGTAAAAGGTGTATAAATTACAGTTGTGTTATTTCCATAATATCTACACCAAACATCACCAACACCATCATAAATTGGTCCATTAACCGCAGGTGTTCTCCAACCATTAAAACCATATCCACCATCACCATTATGAGTATAAGAAAACTTAGTTGTATCTAAACCAACAGTTGATATAAATGCAGGTAAAACTATATTACTTGTTTGTATACTAACATTCTTAGATATATCACCAACTCTTAAATTATAATTAACAGTACTTCCATTAGATGATGGTGCAACCAATTCAAATTTAACACGATCACCATTATATATCATAGTTCCGCTTCCAACAATATTCCCATTAACATATATTTTCACACCCTCAGGAGCTACAACTGGAATATAATCATTAATTCCACCAACTATTATTTCTTCGCTGGTATGTTTGCTATTTGGACTCACATTTGTTTTATTTGATAATCCAAAATCGGTAGGTGTTGTATCCCTATACAATGTTCGTATATCTTCAACTTGATATTTATTTTTATTAGTAAGAGTATCCAATTTATCATATATTACTTTGTGTCCTAGATTTTTAGGAATAATATAAGTTTTATTTATGTTTTGGAATTTCAATTGTCCTCTATCATAAGAAATAGTATAATTTTCATTACTTGCAGTCATATGGATTAATAATTCACCTTCACCTTCTTTTATAATATATTCTTTCATTTTATTTCTCCTTCTTTTTTTTGAATTATTTATTGTAAAATATATAAAACAATAATTATAAAAGGATTAATAAAATATGGAGAAAGATCAAAAGTTAGATAAGTTTGACCATAGAAGATTAGGAAATGAATTAAAATTATTTCATTTTTCTGAATTTGCTCCAGGCATGGCTTTTTGGTTGCCTAATGGTTCGAGATTAAGAAAAAGATTAGAAGATATTTTATACAAAGCTCACAAAGATAGAGCCTATGAACCAATAATAACACCTAGAATAATGGATGTTGCATTATGGAAGATATCTGGTCACTATCAAAATTATGCAGATAATATGTTTTTTTCTGAGGTAGAAAAAAGGGAAAATGCATTAGCACCAATGAATTGTCCAGGGCATGTTATAACATACAAACAGGATATTAGAAGTTACAAAGATTTACCTCTTAGATATTTTGAATTTGGGCAAGTGCATAGAAATGAAAATAGTGGGTCATTGCATGGATTATTTAGAGTAAGAGAGTTTACTCAAGATGATGCACATATAATTGTTACTGAAAGTCAAATACAAGACGAAATCAAAGATGTTATGGAATTTGTTGATAGTTTACTAACATCATTTGGATTCACTTATGAAATTAACTTCTCGACAAGGCCTGAGAAATCAATAGGTAGTGATGAGGTTTGGGAAAAAGCTGAAAGTGCTATCCAATCGGCTTTAAAAGAATTAAAGCAACCTTATAAAATCAATTCAAAGGATGGTGCATTTTATGGACCAAAGTTGGATATTAAAATCAAAGATAATCATGGTAGATACTGGCAGTTAAGCACAATTCAAATAGATTTTAATTTACCTGAAAGATTTTCAATGGAATATATTGATGAAAATGGTGAAAAACACAGACCAGTTATGATACATCGAGCTATTGCTGGCTCTATCGAAAGATTGATAGGAATAATGTTAGAACATTATTCGGGAATTTTGCCATTGTGCATAGCTCCAATACAGGCAGCATTGATACCCATTTCCAATCAATCTGAAAAGCAGATGGAATATTTGGCTAGTTTAACTAAAGAATTAAAAGCAATAGGCATTGATTTAGAGATTTATGATGGTCATGATACATTTAATAAAAGGATCAAGAATGCTGAAGATATGAAAATACCATTAATTCTTATCATTGGAGATGAGGAAGCAGATTCCAAAACTATCAATGTCAGAAATAAGATTGAACAAAGAAGATATCAAATTTCTGAAAAAGAGTTATTAGAATACATTACGAAACAAATGAAAAAAAATATATAAAAGAGGATTATAAAATGCAGAATTTTTTTATCGGTTTATTAACAATTGTAGGTATTATAATGTTATTAATAATTATAGTATCAATGATAGGTTTAATATCTTATGGATTTGGTTGGTCAGTTGGGTGGTTCATGCATTTATTTATTGGACCTGATATTATATTCGGCATACAATTTGAACAGGCTGTGGGTTTATTAACTATGGTATTATATGTTTTAGGTGTTAGCTTTTGGATTATTCAACAACAGAATAATAAAAAAATAGATAAAATAATAAAAACAAAGTTGAAAGAATATAGAGGATATTGAAAAAACCTTTTAAAATCATTAAAAATTGAATAAATAAAAAGAAAAAGGTAAAAAACAGAATCATGGATATAGTATCAAAAAAATTAGCAGAAGTTTTAGATATAGAAGACACTATAAATGGTGAAGAATCTGAAAACAATGCTATAAGTCAAAATCCTTTAACTAATCAACCTGTTTATAGTTCATCATTGGTAACTGAAGCGGACATTCAAGCTTTTGAAAATATCAAACATGGTATAGGTTTAGAAGATTTTTCGAAAATAATTTTAATGAAGACTGCTCAAAAGGCTTTGAATGATCATGATGAATTAATTGATATCATGGCTAAAGTGGATGATAGTAAAGCTGCTAGAATGGCAGAGGTAGCAGTTAATGCTTTGGCAGCAGCATCTGATTCAGCAAAGGCATTAATGAATTTCACATTATCCCGAGAAAAAGTAGAATTAGAAAAACAAAAATTAGAAATCAAATCTGTTACTATTAATAATATTGGAAGCACAGAAGCTGGAGGTTTCCAAGGAACTCAAAAAGAAATCATGGATCGTATAAAAGCGATGATGAATGATGAAGTTAATGATGATGATGTTCCACCATTAGTCGATGCTTAAAACCAAAACATACAAAAATACCAAAAAAATACTATTTTCTCCTAATTTTTAGATAATTAATATAAACTTAGACTAAATACAAATAAAAATTAGGAGAAACCTAAAATGACATTAAAAGAAATCAAAAAAGCAGTAAATGAAATAGCAGATGATGCACCTACACTTAGAAAAGAGCGAGAGATTGAAGATGCTCTGTCATCTTTAGATGAATTGGCTGAATATTTAGATGCATTGAATGAAAAATTAAAAGATGATACGGAGTATCAAGAAATTATGGAAATAATTGAAGACACTCAACATTTATTAAATAGCGAACTTGATGCTTTATATGAAGAAGAGGATGAAGATTATTAATTAAATGAGATTTTAAGGTTAAATATTGTAAAATAATATACAATGATGTATATAAAGAGGACAATAAATGACTATAAAATTTTTAGGTTCCGGTTCAGCTTTTGTTAGAGCTGATGAGAATTTTCATTCTAATATTTTAATTACCGATACCCAAGAGCAGGAAGTTTTGGAAACTTCCGAACACACTACATTAAACACTGGTGAAAAAAAATCAATAACAAAACACTTGCTTATAGATGCAGGCACACACATAAATGAATCACTATATTATCATGGTTTAGAAGCAACTGACATACATGCTATTTTTATCACACATAATCATGCGGATCATAATGGTGGATTAGAATATATAGGATTTAAAACATATTTTATACCACCTTTTGGGTCTAAAAAACCTGTTTTGTTTGGTATGACCTCAGTTTTAGATACTCTATGGAACCATACTTTGAAAGGAAATATGGGTTCTTTAAATGAAAAGAGAGTTGGTTTACAAGAATACTTTGAGGTTCTTGCCATTAAACCAAAACAGTCATTTAATTTTATGAATACTCAATTTATACCTGTGCGTATGACTCATGTGGTCGATGATATTACGGAGGTTCCGGCATACGGTTTAAAATGGACTGAAGATAATGTAAAATTCTTTTTTAGTGGTGATACACAATTTGACTTTTGGCGGCTAATGCCATTTTGGGAAGAAGCAGATATTATTTTTCAAGATTGTGAAATGGCAGAATACCAAAATGGAGTACATGCTCAATTCCATCAATTAAAACAGATACCAGAGCAACATAAAAAGAAAATGTGGCTATATCACTATAGTCTTCAAGATAAAACATATCTTGAATTAGAAACAATGGTTTTAGAAGCTGGATTTGCAGGATTGGTAAAACGATCACAAGAATTCGATTCTAAAGATTTGTATAATCAACTTAAAATCAATAAACAAAATAATTAGGAGTTTAAATATGACAAATGTAATCAATGATATTTCAGTTTATAATATGAATAGATTGAAAGAAACATACAAATATGTATTTTTTGGAATATTAACAGCAATGTTAGGTTCGTTCTTGTTATTCCCTTATGCGGCTAGTATAGTAGGAATTACTTTTTGGGGATTAGTTATTGCAGAAATTGCAATTTTAATATGGTTTCTATTTAGAAAAAATATTGGGACATATTTGTTGTTTACTTTATTTACAGGTATGACACTAGTACCAATACTAGCAAAATTTGTAAATGCAGGTGCAGCTGATGTAATTGTTTTAGCCCTTGTGGGAACTGCTATATTAACAGGTGGTTTAACATATTATGCAGGATCAACAACTAAGAATTTTTTATCTATGGGTCAAATATTATTTTATATACTAATAGGTGTAGTTATTATGGGACTTGTTAATATATTTATTGGAAGCAGTGTATTGGCTATGCTTTTATCTATTGTAACTATGATATTATTTAGTTTTTTTATAATTCATGATACTCAACAAGTTTTATATACTGATATAGAACCATTAGATGCTGCTATGGGATTATATCTATCTATTCTAAATTTGTTTGTAAGTCTATTACAGATATTAGGAATTATTAGTAGCGATGATTAATATACTGAAGTAGTATAATGAGATAAAAACACAAAATATAGGTGAACTCTATTCCATAAGACCACCTATATTATTAGAAATAATTTCTAAGTAAGAAACAACAGTTGATAATCATACAAAAACAATATTAAGGAATTTTAATGGACCGATATTCATTTAGTGAAATAAAGAGTTTTTCTTCTGGAGACATTTTTTGGGCTAAAAATGATAAATGGATTGTTTCGGATACGCCTCTATATTATAATCATAGTCAATTTTATGGAGACTTTTCCGAGAAAATAGAGTGGAAGGCTGTATCAACAAGCAATTCACAAGAGCATACTTTTGTAGTACATAATGTTATAGAGGGAGAAGACCCTAATCCATTGATTTTCAAAACATCAACTACTGAACCATTATTGGGTTCGAGTAATATAAAGAAAAATTAAAGGAAAATATAATGTCTCAAACATTACAAATCAAAGAATTTGAATATTATCTAGTTTTTACAGACACCAACGGTAATTATATGATGGCATATGGATATAACCAAAAACCTGCCATCATGGAAATGAAATATGCGATTGAAGCTTTGGCTAAAGAAGAGGATTTAATAAGTGTTATTCCTAACTTCCACCAAATTATAGATTATATTTGTTTTGATGTTATGAAACACAAAAAATTTATAAAGTATATGATCGCACAAGAAGAAAAAATGCAAAAAGCAGAAAATAAATTAAAGAAAAAGAAAGATGTATAATGAAACAAACAATAGCTGAAAAACAAACAATTATAAAAACGGTTGTAAAATCTATAACATGTAACTGTTGTGGAAAAACTATTTCAGGTAACCTTGAAAATATGTCAGATATAACCAATTTAAAAATTGATTTTGGTTATGGTTCAAGATTCGATAACGAAACTTGGGATATGGACATTTGTGACGATTGTTTGGAAGTATGGGTTGCAACATTCAAACATAAAATATATAAAAATTCCATTTATTAATCTAGGACGGAATATGACATACACACCTACAATATGCGAATGCACAATATGTCTAAGATCTCGAGAATATAAAAAGCATTTAAATAACATAACTGATCCTGAAACAAAACAATGGTTTGAAAGAATACAAGACACATTGTTAGGTCTTGAAGAATCTATAGAGTGTTATAAGATCTACCAAGAAAATTTAAAAGCATTGTATCCAAAGATTTATAAAGAGGTAACTACACTGCGAAAACTTGAAAAAGACGAAGCATGTTTCCCGGAGAAACAAATATAAATTAAAAAAGGACGAATCAAGATGTCAGAAGAATTTAATAAAGTTTATTTTATTCATCAGAATACAAAATCTGAAAAAATACACGGAACCTATATACCTATTCCTACGGACTATGTAGTTTCGGTTGGATACATGCATCCTAGAGATGATGCAATTTATATGGACCATAATTTATTGGTGGAATTAGAAAATTGTATACCAGGATTATATTGGGATAATTATGAGGAAGGCGAAAAATTCCTAGCCAAATTATTAGGCAAGATAGTTTATAATTTTTCAGATAAAATTAAGGATACCTATGATATACTCAAAGAAAAATATCCTGAGGAAATGGTATGAATTTATTTAAAACCGAACATGATGAAAAACTCACATCTATCAATGGTTCATTTATTATAAAGGGTGTTATTCATATATTAGATGATAATAGGAATTTTGAAACATTGTTTGAGACATTTTTTTATGATGGTTTGGAGAAAGATGGGTATTATCTATCTCAATCAGATATCGATATTTATCTAGAACATGAGTTAAAACAATATGATTGGGGATTCATACCAAAAATCGATGAATGTTATAATGTATATTATAAGTTTAAATTGCATGGAACGGAACAATGGACAGATTGTGGTTTAGAATATGATACTGATATCGAATGTATTGATTTAAAAATATTAAAAATAAGTCCTGAAGCAACGAAATTATATTTAACGAATCAAACTATGTATACATTTGATGAATGATATATTTAGTTTAATCTATTCTTAAACTTATTTTTCACATAATGGTATTTAAACTAAAAAAGAATTATTGTAAATATTTCAATAAAAAGAGGCAACTATGATTAAAAAAGACTTAATTTCGTATATTAAAGTGCTTTCTCTTAATGATAAAAAAACATTAACACAAAAAGTCGCAAAACTATTTGAAGAGGGTGGTGAATTATCTAAAGCGGTTTTGGCTTATGATGGTGTGTATGGAAGCAATCACCGATTTGTTACATCGGATAAAATTTTAGAAGAATTAATAGATGTACTATTAGTAGATCTATCTATGTTATTTGAATTAGGGTTTTCTGAAGAAGAGATCAATGATAAACTATTTGAAAAATCTCAAGTTTGGAACACTCTTCAGGTTAAAGAAGATAGAGCCATTGCTAATGGTGACACTATGCCCTATGAAATTCACATTACACTTTCTTCTGAAGATGGTTATAATATAGAAACCTTTAAACAAGATTGCAAAGGTCTTAATGTAAAACCTTTATTACTTGCACTGCAAGATAAAGATGCTGAAACTGTGATGACTGATATACAAACATCATCAAAATTCTATGGTTCTAATAAAGAGGCATTTGATGAAATGAGAAAGATATCGAATGGATTAACAAACCTTGGATATAACGTGGTTCGTGAAAAAATCGAAGCATCATATTGGCATCAAAAAGCACCATTTAAAGCAGATGGCGATAGTGTAATGCCTAAAGGATGTTATTTTGAATGTCATTTTAATGTGGAATGCGATAATGAAAGATTGCAAACATTATCAAAAATAGCTAAATCTACAAATTGTCATTTATCACAGAATATATTTAAAAAATTATCTGACGGTAGATTCACAATAATGATGACCTACAGAAGTTATGACCAGATGTATGAAGAATTTGAAGAACATTTAGAATTCATCAAAAACAATTTATCTTGGTCAGGTTTTAAAATAGAAAAAGAGATTGTTGAATTTTCAATTTATGATACTAAAATAACGCATGATAAAAAGTGGCTAGAAGCATAAAAATTGAACATTGTTCACCAAAAACAATATTAGAAAATATGAAATATTTTGTATAATAAAATAAAAAGGGATTATAATGAAACCGAGTGCAAGTTTAAATCTTTTAAAACAATATATAAAGAAAGCATCTGAGATAGAGAGAAAGAATGCTTATAATTACAAATATACCTATTGGGCAGCTACACCTAATGGAATGGTATTGGATACCGAGAAAAACCATAAATATGGTTCAACTAGAGATGGTTATGAATGTTGGAAAAATGAAACAGCAAGGGAATATAATGTATCTTATAGTGGGGTAGTTTCACTTAGATCTGTGTATGACAGAACACAAGACAATTTAATAGTTGCTTATATTACTGAAGAAAAATTATCTGATAATTCTTGGTTAAAGGAATTTGAAGTCATAGCAGATGAATGTTTTATAAAATTATGCGAATTATTAGAAGTCAAAGATATTGAAAATTTTAAATTTTTTATTTTCTCTGACTTAGGATTATTCAAAGATTCTAAAATGCATATGCAAGCAAAATTAGATAAAATGTATGAATTATATGAAGAATATCAATTTGATGAAGACTATAAAGCATTGATTGATAAGATAAAATCTTGAAATGAATATAACTTTTATTTGGCTAAAATGGCAAAGTCTTAAAATTGAGGTATAATAAACAATGGCTAAAGAAATAGAACGAAAATTCCTAGTAAATGTTGAAAAATTTGTCAATGAAAAAATAATAAATTCCATTGAAATATTACAAGGATACATTCCGAGAGATAACAATGTTGTGGTACGAATAAGACTAAACAGATGGGGCAAAAAAGAAGAAGCCATTTTAACCATCAAAGGTCCAAATCATGGCATTACTAGAGATGAATTCGAGTATCCAATACCATTTAAAGATGGATTAGAAATGATTGAAAAATTTTGCAATTATAATAATGAGGAAATAGTTATATCTAAAATTAGACACCTAGTAGATTATAAAGGCAAAGTTTGGGAAGTTGATTTCTTCAGAGGACACAATAAAGGCTTGGTTGTTGCTGAATTGGAATTAGAAAGCGAAGATGAACATTTTGAAAAGCCACCTTGGGTACTTACAGAAGTGACAGGTCATAAGAAATATTACAATAATCAATTAATGATAAATCCCTATAAAAATTGGCAACACAAATAAAGGCATTAGATTATGAACAAATGGAATTATAGATATTTTAGATTAGCTCAAGAAACAGCTAGTTGGTCAAAAGATCCAAATAGAAAAGTTGGGGCTGTGATCATAGGTGATAAGGGACAGATTAAATCTCAAGGATATAATGGTTTTCCAAGAGGCATAGATGACGATATCGAGCGATACAATGATAAGATTATAAAATATAAATATGTTATTCATGCAGAAGCAAATGCAGTTTATAATGCTTTGCATAATGGTACATCTGTATTGGGTGATACAATGTATGTAACAGGATTACCAGTATGTCATGAATGTGCCAAAGCCATAATACAAGTGGGTATCAAAAAAGTTTATTATGATACTCCAATAGATGCAAATCCAAATTGGTCAGAAACAGGCAAATTAGCTTTAGAAATGTTTGCAGAAGCTGGAATAATTTGTGAGTTTGTTGAAAGAGTCCAATTATTGTGAAATATAGAGTAAGAATTATAGAAGTGTTTTTCACGAGATTAATAATTTTAAATGAAATGTCCTGAGTTATTACAATGTATTTTGTAGAAACATATATTTAATTATCTCACTTCTAACTTATCATTAAATATTCACAAAATCTAAAGATTCTACTAAACTATCCAATGTAGCTAATATTAAATATTGTGGTGAAGACCATACTTGTAACTCATCTTTAATTAAATCATACTTCGTTTCTATCAACTCATGGTTTTTGTAAATTTGTATATTGATTCCCTTTTTCTTAGATAATGATTGCCATAAATATTTTGTTCCGGTGTAATGTTCATAATCTGAAAGAATTGACAGTTTCGATTTGATTATTGAATAATAGAAATTGGCAGTTATCCCTTTTCTTTTATATTTTTCACATGTGTCAATTGATTCTTCATGAACTACTTTACCTTTGAAATATTTTTCAATTATGTGTGTTCTTGGAGCATCTAAAATGGAGATAATTTTATTATTGGATTTATCGCCGCAGAAAATAGCATTATGAAAAGAAAATATTTCTAAATCTGTATCTAGTTTATTTCCATCTGATCTTGCGGTTATCCATTCTACATCATCTGGTGTATTGTAAGATTTGCATAATCTAGGTTCATCTGTTTTTCTATCACCAATTTTTAAATTAGGCATTTCTAATGAAGTATTTAATTTCAAATTTAAACTCCTTTCAAGTATTAATTATACAATTTTTATCTCACTTCTAACTTAAAATTAAATCCTAAGTTTTTTGTTGCATCAAACTTAGCTTGATTTTTGTCCCAATCTACTTCGAGTGTGAAAGTCGATTTTACTTCAATGATTAGATTTTCGTTAGGGATGAAAATGTCTGGGTAGTATCTTCTTCTCTTTCCTTCAAATTCATACCAAATCTCAGGCATGTCTGATTTATTTGTTTTGATGTCTTTGAAACTATATCCATTTTCTTCTAATTCATATAACACAATATTTTCATAACCTTGTACCATTACTGTTTCTCCAGTTTTCCAAATATATTCTTTGTAGTTGAATGAGGATTCCATTTGTTTTTCAGCAAATTCAGGAACCTGCATTGGGCTCTGCACCCCATATTTAGTCATGAATGCAGATTTGATTTTTGCTTTAATTTCAGTTGAAGCGATTGCATAAATATGACCATATTTTAACAAATTTGATTTTTGTTGTTTTTCTAATGAAAAATTGGACTGTAAGTTCCACTCAACATCATATTTTTCAAGATTTGTTTGTTTAATTTTATTTCTTCCACTTTCTGTTTGCATTGGAAATTTACCGCCATATTTTTCTATCATCGTTTCTTCATATTTGTTTCTAAGTATTTTTGAAGATAATGTATAGCCACCATATTTTTCTATCATACTATTTTTAATTTTGTCTTTTATTTGTTCATTTTGAGCAACATTTGCAACCCCATATTTCTTTAAATTCGTTTTAGTTACTTTTTCTTTGATGGTTTTATTTTGTTGTGGATGCTCAACCCCATATTTCTTTAAATTTGTTTTTTTAGCATTTTCTTTTGCTGATTTTGTTTGGTTTGAATTCATTACACCGTGTTTTTCTAGTAGACCAATAGATTGGGAATGTGCTCTGCAACAACCTCTAGTAAATCTTACATAATCGCTGCTTATTTCACATGGTAAATTACAACCCATAAGTTCACAAGATGGTTTTTCAGAAAACCCTTTTTTTATCATGTTGTAAATAAGTCTAATATCTGCGATTTCCCATTTATAAAAATTAGAATAATCCAAAAGGAATTGATTTATTTCATCTGGAAATTTTTTGTATTGTGGGTATTTTTTCTCAAATTGTGTTTTCAAGAATTGCGGTATTTTATTTTTCATGTGTTATTCCTTAATTTTTGTATAATAAATAATTCAGAGGACATCAGATTTAATTCCTTAGTCTGTTTCTTAGTTGTTGGCGCAACTAAGATTACTCTGTAATTCTTACATACTTATTTATACTAAAAATCCATAAAAATATAAAACTTTCCCATTTTTTCTCAAGAATTTTTAAAGAATTTTGTAAAATAATAGTATCTCAATTAATATGAAAGAGAGGTAATTAATGATATTAGATGAAATAGTTTCGATCATTCCTAAAGGAAAGATGAAAACGATAGATATTGAAGTAGATGGTGATCATCTATTTTTTTGTAATGGTATTTTAACACACAATAGCGCAGCGGGAGATGTTGCAGATGTAAACTGATGCATCATCTCTTGGTAACAAGGGATTAAAATAAGAGTTGAAATTGCTGGAAACCCCTAAAGTTGATTAGACCAAAACAGAGTCTGAAAAGACAGATGGTAAGGTAGTAGAAATATAGAAAGAACTAGTCAAATGGAATATGTGGAAACACTAAGTTTTGTAATAATGGGCAATCAGCA
>JACCDZ010589397.1_pt1 | contig 14074 bp, 16 predicted proteins | sample 7449551 | NCBI WGS metagenome assembly JACCDZ01 (sample SAMN15323452, study PRJNA562643) | freshwater metagenome | isolation source: river surface water | place: USA:Blue River Watershed | collected 2017-08-18
AATGGTTGAAATTTTGAATTGTTACTCATATGATATATCCTTTTGAATTAAATTAAACAATAAAAGTTAAAAATTATCTTTTAAACCATCTTTAGCTATATTAGTAATAATTTCAACAAAATCATCATTACTAGTTGGAATTTCTAAATTAATACCATTATTTCTTTTGTCTAAAATTTCGTAATTAAAATAATCAGTAATTTTAGATAAAGCCAATTCTAAATATTGAATTCTATCATACATTGAATTTTTATCAAACGATTCAATATATTGTTCTTTTTGAATCTTTGAATAATTATCATATAAAGATTCAATCAATCGCAATTGGTCGTTTAATTTATACTTTAAACAATTATTTTTAATATTATTATAAAAACAAATTAATTTTTTATTTCTAACAGATAAATCAAATGCGTATTCAATTCCATCAAAAATATTTTTATTTTTATATAACATAATAACTGATGAACGTAAATAAATCGCGCGACCTAAACATTCTATACTAGGATCATTCATATAAATAACTGAAAATGGATTTTCTATTACACAATACATTTTTACATTTTCAGAAATATTATTAAATGAAAAGTAATCTAAATTATAACAAAGAAAGTTACGCAAACTTTCTTTGTCTAAATTTAAAATGTAATCATCGGTAATTTTAATATTCATTTAAATCTACGATTAAATAAGAATATAATCATTATATCATAAATAAACACACTTGTATATACAAAAGGAAAAACTTAATGTTTAATAAACAAAAAACGATTGAAGCAGCAGAAAAGTTGAAAACAAAATTGGTTAATTCTAAAATTTTAGGATTAACGGAAGATGATGTTGTTTATGTCGTAGATAAAGAAACTAACGGGGTTGAATTTACAATCTTAAAAGGCAAGTTACCTACAGGATTTGAAGGATGCACGGCGAAAAATCTTTCTAAAGAAATCGACGATGAATTTTATCAATTTCGTAGAGAAGGTAATGTATTTACTCAGCCACAAGCCGGTTCATTTACGATTGGAATTAAAGACAAAATAAACGAATCGTATTTTTCATTTAAAGATTTTTTAAACAAATCGACAATTTAATGACGATCGATTCAATAAAATTTAGTCGAAGTTATGTAACAGAAAATATTTAATTTTTAAAATTAATTGAAAAGAAAAAAGAATAATCGACGATTATTCTTTTTTTTCAAAAGCTTTAGAACTATTATAACAAAAAATCTTACATCCGAGGTGTTTCATTATTTAGAAAATAATAGATTCGTCTTCAGATGAAACGGTTAATGAACTAATTGCATTTGCAACTACTACTGATGTTGAACCATCCCATGAAGATGCCACATCATATTTGTTTTTTCCAGAATATACTTCTAAGATACTAACAATTACTTCAGATATTTTTGTATGATCAGAACATACAATCGCATTTTGCCCTAATAATTTAGACCATGGATTTAAAACTTCATCTAATCCACGAGATCTTACGTGCGAACCTTCTTCCAAAATAATATGAAACGCATTCCACGTTTTGTTAACCTGATTTATAATTTGTTCAAATGATACATTACTTTCAGGTTTAAATCCAAATACTTTTTGAATTGCTTCTGGAGTTAAATGCGAATCCGGTGGTTCATCACCAATTGTAAAAATAAAACCTTTACGTTTGCGTTTGATATAAGAATCGGTTTTTGTCATATTTGCAGCAAAATAGTATGGCAAAGAATAATTTTCATATCCATTACCGCCGCCACGAGCGCCATCAATCCAGAATTTCTGTAATCCATCTATTAATAGGTCACATTGAGATTCAAATTGACCTACGGAAAATGGATTTGGATCATTTGCATCAACGTCGCCGATTGTACAAAATAATACTTGAGGATCACTAATTGGTTTGCGCGTATAAATTTCTTTAAATAATTCGCCTAAACCAGTTTTTATCATATAAGTTGGAATTTGACTCATAGATCCTGTGCAGTCTAAACCTATAATTAGAGGCACACTTTCTGGATTCATATCAGAGTCGCAAGATTCTCTAATACCGTTTTTCATTTTTGAAGGATTAACTTCGTCTTTAATATTTGTCGTTGTATAAATAGAAGATGATGATTTAGATGACATCGTCGCTGATTTTACGCTCCAATTATCAACATCAAAATGTGAACCGCCCATATATTTCGCTCCTTTTTAAAATATAATTATATATCAATAAGTTAATTATGTACAATATATTTGATAAAATCTAATGGTTCATTTTCAGATAATGTTTTTAAATCTGTTTCAAAAGTTATACGTGTCATTAAAAAATCCATAAATAATAATTTATTCTTTTTAGAATAAGCGCTATATTTATATGTTTCAAATGTTTTAGATATTATTAAACAATGGTCTGATTTTAAAATCGAACTGTACTCTTTTATAAATATATCAAAGCTGGAAATCAAATCTGCCAATTCACATAATTCGTTTAATGTATAATTTGCATATTGTGAATAACGTATACTAGAAAAATCTTGAAATTCTCTGGTATATTTACCAAAAAATAAATATTTTATATTACTAATTTTATAGCTGTTATCATATAAGCGACGTTCGCTAGTAAATAATTTAATTTTATCTTTGATACATTTTATTTGAGTCATCGTTATCATATGCAATAACCTAATAAATCATTAAATGAAATTTCTTTTTTATAAAAAGATCTTTCGTTAAAAATATTTTGTACCGATATTTGTAACCATTTTTTATACAGTTCGTGCGTATCTTTATTAATATCGTATGTAGATAATTCTTTAATCATATCTGTATGAACAATGTCTTTATTAATCATATTAATATTTCCAGTTTTATCAATATCACCAGCTAAATATAAAGACGCATTAATAATTAACGAATTAATAGATTTATAGCTTAATCGTTTATTTTTAATATCGTCTTTTAAAATAGAAGTTGCTTGAAACGACGGTAATGCACATAAAGTTTCATCTTTATGGTGTGAAAAAAATAGCATTGAATAATCTAATATTGTATGATTTTGAGTATTAACAAAAATAAAATTCGGATTAGCTCCACCAAATTTTATATCATAATAATTATTCATCATTGCCAAATCCCATAATCGTGAAATTATGTATGCCGAAATTTTATAATCTTTATAATCTTTTATATATTCTTTTAAAAGATATAACGGAACGTGATTTTCTGGGACTTTAATTTTTAATAATGAATTACGTTCTAATATATTAGTATCAATTAAATTTTTATAACGATCTTTAAATTGACTATTATTTAATTTATCGTTATAAAAATTTGATAAACGTTTAAATTGTTTAGATAATTCATAATGCTTTTGCTTAAATTTAATATATAAATTTTTGTTTTTATGATCATATGCCATTTCATATAATGAATCATTGATATAATAAGACGCGTTAATTTCATAACCATCAATAATAATTTTATTATTAGAATTTAAAGCATTATTACCAGATTCAAATAACGATGTAATATGAATAAATACATTTTCGGTATTGCTGTGGCTATAATCTGGATGCCATTTTTTAAGCAATTTACGATAATTGGTTTTAATATCTTTTTCATTTTTACCAAACATTTGCAAAAATGATTTACATGATAAAATTTGTGTTTCATTCCAAGATAAAGAATTAATATTTGTCATTTTTAGGTACAACCTTTAAAGTATTTGACATTGTTATTAATGAGGCATAATGCATAATTATATAATAATCAAACGTATCAGTTTTAGATATATTAGACCATATAGCTTTAATTGATCTGTTAGATAACGTATTGTATAATGTTTGAATTTTTTTACTATCGTCATACGGTGATTTACCATCAATATAATAATAAATCATTAAATTTTTATATACACATAAATTAAAATTTAATTCTATGAATTGACTAAAATAATATTCTAAAATGATTAAATTAAAATACGTATATATTCTATTATATAAATAAGATTTATATACGCCGATTAAAAAATTTCCATGAGTAAGTATATCATTATAAATATAATACATTAAATTAAAAACTTCGTCAAATTCATCATTTTCAAACGACAATAACGGAAATTTTAAAATATTTGTTCTATTAAATTTTAAGCCATTTATATCTAACCAGTGCGTTAATAATGCTGAATTTAAAATAACTTCATATTTTTTATAATTTGGAACATCTTTATTTACATTAATAATATAAATATTTTCTTTACTTTCATCGTAGTCAATTGAATATTTACTTACGCATTTAGATAAAGATATATCTTTTAATCTTAATACTTTTTTATATTTCATAGATAAAAGATTTAGCGTTATATCTAAATCTTTTACTCCATATTGTAATTTTAAATTATCCATAAAAATTTATCCTTCGTTTATTTTATATAATTCAACGAATTTTTGATTAATTTCGTCAAATAATTTAAAATCGCATTTACCAGTAATAGTAATAAAATCAGATTTGCGTTCTTCTAAATCTAATAAAGCTGATTCTAAAGAATCATGACTAATTTTTGTATAATTTTTATAAGAGAAATATTCTATAAATTTTAAATTTTTTAAAAATGATTGATCAAAATCCAAAGTTGTTTGATCAATAGTTACAGATAAATTCGTTCCAATAAAATTAAAAGCGAATACATTAAATTTATGTTTAAAAAATAATGAAGTTTGTTTAACTGAAGTTGCATATATTGAAACTGTCATTTTATCACCATTGTGATTAATTGATTAATTAAATCTATTATATATAGAAAAAGATGATTTGTATATACAAATCATCTTTTTATTTTTAAGGATTTAGATAAATTATTTCATCATCTTTTAATTGCCAGGATCGAATATTCGATCCTTCAACAAAACACGATTTCAATTCATCTAATTCTTCTGTATAAATAAACCATCTTTTATCGGATTCATTTAAATTACAATTTTCTTTTTTATACCAACAATCTCCATAAAATTTGTCATATAAGTCTGTCGTATCGCATGATCTTTGATATTCAACTGATTTAAATAACAAATATTTAGATTCTGCAGTATATAGTTTTATATCATCAGTGACTTCAACTATTTTATCATCACATTCGAAAAAAGATAACACAATATTATCTTCTTCAGATGTATCTTTAAATTTATCTTGAATTAATTGTTTATATTCAGGATATTTAGTCAACACGCCGTAATTAATTGCATCGTTATGATAATCAAAAGCCGAAACTTCATATAACCAAGTAATTTTGCAATTATGTTTTTCGTTATAAAATTTATAATCAATGTAATTATTAATTAAAACTTTACCGACATTATTTGCAAATTTTTTATCAAATAAATCATTTAAACGTTTATTAGTTTCATCAAAATCTTCATAAACAATTAAATCTAAATTATTCTTTCGAGTATATTCAAACAATTCATTTAATTGAATTGGTTCTCTAATAATCGGATCGTTTTTAATCGCTTTATATTTATATGTATCTAAGCCCATAATTTTATTCCTTGATTATTGAATAACTAATTCTTCAACATAATTTGAATATTTTGAAATTACTTTTTCTTTCAACCAATTATAATGGTTAAAACTATCAATAATATCTTTTTCCGTGTTATGATAGCTTGATTCGAAATTGCGACGAATGATTTCAATTAATGATACAGAAAATAATACAATTTTAATATCACAATTATAATGTTCGAATAGTGATACAAACCGACGAACATATTTCATACGCAAATTTGTATTTGTAATAATAATATTTTTACCTGAATCAATAGCTTGACGAATTTCGTTAAATTGTTCAGTTGTTACTTGATTTTCGCGTTCGGTAGTAATTTCATAATCGGACCAGCCGCTGACGCGAAATAATTTTTTACGAATATTATCGCGGTTAATTTCGACATAGCTTGAATCATTTTTAATTAATTCTGTCGCATAAGTGCTTTTGCCTGAAAATGGAAGACCGACAGAAATAATAACTTTAGATTTTTTTTGAGTATTCATTTTTATTCACCTTTGAATCGATTTAATTTTAGAAAGCTAGATAATTATCTAGCTTTCATTAGATTTTTAAAATTCAGTTTTAAAGCTTTTAGATAAAGCTTTTTGCCGTTCAATACGGGCAAACCCGTATTTCATAGCAAGCTTAAATGAATCTTTATTTTCATTTAACGCTTGCCCTGCGCCTTTTTGTTTCATTGGAGTTTTTACAACTTCAACAACTTTAGTTTCTTTTTTACATTTTGACATTTTCATCTTTCCTTTTAGATGTTGTTAAAAAATTATTTGAAATTGTTAAAAAATTTTTTAACAATTTCGTCTACGTTCGAATTAAAAGCCGTATCATCAAACATTTGGTTTTGAATACGATTATACGGATTATGTGGCTTTCCTGTTTGATCAAACTTCTTTTTAAGTTTATTCAATAAATCATTATAATCTGTAATATGCGTTGTAACAGTTTTATTCGCATGGCGATATGCAGATTCTTTATAAATAGTATATAAAAAATTCAATTGAACGTTTTTATACGTCTTACTCTCATTATCCCAAGTACTAATTGGATTACCAGGAGATAATTTTTCAACATCGATTTCAAACGATTTACGAATATCTTCATCATCTAAAACTTTTTCGTTTAATCCAGTAACTGAATCGAATAAACTAATATTCGATTTGACAAACGTTTCAATCGACTGCGCCAAATTATTAATGATGAAGTCTTTAGCTTCATCATTAGAAAAAATAAGATTTAAAATATTTACAATATTGTTATTCATAGTTTAGTTACTCGTTTTTTACAAATTTCTAAAATTTTATTACTCGAAATTTTAATTAGAGCTTTATCAGAATTAATAGAAGAAGTTCCAACTAAAATACCACGATGCTTTTTACCGGCAGCATCAATTGCCATTACGTGATTCATATTTTTACAACACAATTACAAAATAAATTCAAATACGTCAAATAAATAAAATACAATTGACAACAAAAAAGATGCAATCATATACGCCATAATATTTGGAATAGATGAAATAAAAAATCCAATAAACACAAATCCTAATAACGCCGACAAAATTAAAGATAATATTTCATATTGATAAATAGTATAAACACGATTTTTAAACATATAGTGTTTAACACTTCTGTTTTTTATATAATTCTTTAATTCATAATCGGATCGTTCACTAATTAAAGCATCCAAATATAAAAATCTTGTAGATGCAGGATATTTTAAAACCGTAGTTTTAAAATATCCTTTATTTTTTTCTAAAAACGCGATAAATTCAACATAATCGGCGTTAGATAAATTATCCGACTCAATATTTTTATTGCCATCATCAAATTTATTTGAAAACCGCTCAATCTTATTATCCATAAATATTCCTTCGAATATAATTTATATGATACATTCATTATAACACAATAATTAATGAATGTATACACATAAATGAAAAATAACACGACTTATAAACGAGGATCTAATCCAACTTCTTTTTCGAATTCAACTATTAATAAAGAATAAATCTCTTTTTGCAATTCTTTATTATTTTCAGCATATGCGTTCAATAAAGTTAAATTCAAATTTTGTTCAACGATACTCAATTTAAGTTTATGACTAATATTTTTATCTTCGGCATATTTTTGCAGTTTTGACGTATAATCAAAACCGTATACGATGCGTAAATATTCTTCATTTCTAACTTTAATACATGGAATATCATCCTTTTTCCATTGCAATGGCTTAATTACAATGCCTTCGGTAATTCCATCTTTAATAGTTTCTGTATAAAAATTCTTTAAACTAATTACATCTTTTTCATCGTTTAAGTCATATTCAACAAAATCTATACCATATGATGGCAAAATTTCTGATTGATCTGCCGTAATTAACTCTTGACCATCTTTATATACAATTCCAAATGTTTCAAGATAACCTTCATCATGTTTACCATAAATATTTGCTTGTATATTAAATTTTTCAATATTATCATACGTCTCGTCTTTAATATCTAAAAATCTAGATAAACCAGAATTTTTAATTTTATTAAAATCAGCATTTACAGCTGTATAATAAGGCATAAACGAATTATCAATCAATCCAGCTCCAAGAAAACGCCACGGCATTAACTCATTGTCTGTAATTAATAAATGATCATATTTGCCTTTATATTTCTCATACTCTTTATCAATAATACTTTCAATTTCAGGTTTATTGATTTTAAAACCATTTCTAGATGTTGCATAACAACTTTCACGATCTTTAAACAAATATACCTGGCATCTTGAACCCATATGTTTTTTCTGAGCAATAACTTTATTAATATTTCTGGATTTAAATAATTCAATTGCTGTTTCAACTGATTCTAAAGAAATATCCCCTTTTAAATTAGATGGCGACGGAGAAACGGTTCCTGAAATAAAAGCTGGATCAGCCTTTACAATACGGCGTAATCTCTTTTCTTGCTCTGGAGATAAATCTATTTTCTTATTTGTCCATGGTTTAATATGGTATGAAAAATCATAAATAGGTTTTAAAGCTTCTTTATGTGATTTTTCATAATAAAATTCTTTTTTACCGGAATCTACATTATATAATAAAGCAGTTAAATATCCGCCTTTACCACACGCCGTATCAATGCAGATTTTATTTTTATATACATGAAAATCTTTACCACATTCTACATGTCCAAATACATGTAAAACTTTATTAGACGTGCTTTCATCCAAAATATCTTTCATCGACGCCATAGCTGGTAATTTATTACCTTCGTCATCGTTTTGAAAAAACCTAGTATTACGCATCATTTTTAACGCTTTCGGTGAATGTTTACCTAAATAACGCTCTAAACAAGGAGAATGAGAAATGATTGCATAATTACGATCATTTTTTATTTCAGCATAATCATATGTATATTTTTCGTATAATTCAATAAACATTTTTTTAAACACATCGTTTTTTTCGTCGACCAAATATTTTAACGATGTAAAATATTGTGTTTCTTCGTTTTCTTCATATACATAATTAGAATCAATTAATTTGCGGTAAACATATTCTTCATGATTACCTTTAATCAATTTCATTTTTCCATTTACACATTCATAATAAACAAAATCCAATGTTTCAATTAAAGAAGATTCGTCGTCTTTATCAATGTAATCGCCAATTAAGATATGACTAGAACAAGATAATTCTTTCATTTTTGAATGAAGAGATTTTAACTCTTTAATTTGTTGATGAACATCGCCATAAAATGCATGAACTGAATCTTTTAATTTTAAAACATTAGCTTTATCTTCATAAACGAATTCTAGACTGTCATATTGATTATCGTTAATTCGATTTACCGTAATATAATCATGCTTATTAAATTTAGGCAAAACTTTTTCTTTTAACCGTTTTAACTGTTTTTCGATATAAAACTTCTTATAGCTTACTTCAGATTCTTCGCCATATACGCGAGAAAATACGACCTGTTTAGATAATTGGAAAATCAACGCCTGATTTACATAATCATTAGATTTTGTAATTTTTGCAATTTCTTCACGAAATGATAGATCCAATCCAGTCGTATCTACAATAATAACATCGGTATTGCATGGAGATTGCATATAATAATTTAAATCGGTTTTTAATTTCTTAAAAACTAATTCTGAAATAGCAAAACCTTCTGCAGTTGGAATATTTGCATCTAACGGCAGATGCAACATTTCTTTACGCAAACGGTCTGATTCTAAAATAACACAACTTTTACCAATAGATTCTAAATATTGCTTAATATGATAAGACATTACAGATTTTCCTGAATGACTACATCCAATCATAGTAATTACAGTATTTGGTTTTAATACAATTTTCATATGAAAATACCTTCATTTATCTTTTTTAATTTGGTTAAATAATATACAACTTTAAATCAAATTACCGATTTTCAACTTTTAGTGTATAATTATACACTCTTTTTGCTAAAAAATAAAATATTATTTAAAATCAATAACTTACTAATATATCTTAATTTTATAAGTTATTGATTTTATTACGTATTTCTAAAATTAATTAGAAAAACCACCTTTGGAAACGATAAAAATTATAGCTTTTCAAATACAATCGCGAAAGTCGCACAATTTTTAAAATTGGTTTTTTCTGAATCGCCAATATAACAATCAACAACAGAATATCCATCAATTTCGACTTGTAATTGATCTACAAATAAATCAAATTCTTTAATCGTTGGTTCCCATAAATGATCATCATGTCGATATTCATTTTCTTTATAACCATAATGCTTATTAAAATCATGATTAGGTAATGTAATCAAAAATTTATCTGGTGATAAAGATAAAACTTTCTTAATGATTTTAATAGACTCATTATACTCAATATGCTCTAATACCTCGGTCATTAAAACGTCGACATTTTCTAATGTATCTAAACCATTTAAATATGACATCGCATCTGTTTGATGTAATGTAATCACATCTTCGCCACGGCACTTTCGTAAAGCATGAGTTGATTCGTAAAATTCATTTTCATCTGGTTCAATCGCATTAACCGTTTCATAATATTTTAAATGCGTCTTAAAATATTTTCCATCGCCTGTTCCAAGATCAAGCAACGTTTTAGATTTACTTTTTGACGCCATAGCTGTTTTATAAAAATTACGTCTTGCATCAAACGCTCTTGCAATATTAATATTAAATGGAGTTTTATCTAATAACGGCAAAGCCGATTTATATAAAGAATCGCTTTTAATAAATGAAACAAATTGGCGCAACAAAGAATATTCTTTAGTTAATTCTACTGCAAATGACAAATATTTCAAATATTGTTTATCATCAATATAATATGTATCATCATAAAATACAGATAATAATGAAATAACACAACATGTCTCTAATGCTTTCTTAACTGATTCGGCTTCAATAACAATATTGGAATGCATATTATCAGTCATACACGATTTTACAACATCAGGCATACGCTCTGAATAATCTAATTTCGCCTTATTATATAATGTAAATTCAAGACTAGCTTTAACGTTATCTTTTTCGGCCTGTTTATTAATCGCTGTAGATAACATAGATTTAATAAGCTGAAGATATACTTCGCCTGACGTATATTGAGTAAAATCTAAATGCTCATATTTAGATTTTGTAGATTTCCAATGTAAATTTCTTGCATATAAAGAAACTTCATTATCATTTTCAAACCACAAATAATTAGTATAAGACGCATTATTTTTTGTAAATGGAAAATCGTTATCTTTTTGAGTTTGAGGATTCTTGTTTAAAATCCATGAAAAATGCTCATTTTCTGATGAAAGTTTAATAAATGCCATATAATTTTATAAACCTATAAAATAGTAATTTTATAAATTATAAATTATTTCTATTTTATTGTATACACGTATTTTTATAATGTCATACATTATATAAACAGAGAAATGAAAGAATGAATATTATCTTTGCCATGTCTCGCAGTGAAACTGCAAACTTTGGCAGCTCTGTATATAGTATTTGTTATTTTTTCTGCCAAAGTTTGCAGCTTAGCTGCGAGATACTTGGCAAATAATTCAGATCAGATATATTCATCATTCCACCTTCTGTTTATCTAATGTATAAGATTGACATTTGATTCTTATTCGCCCTCTAAGACATCTTATCAGATAAGATAATAAATCTATCGTCTAAAGATAAATCTTTTAATCTAGAATGAATGAGATCATTTAAGAATGAAATTTAATAAAATGTTAAACATAGATTTTATGCATTAGATAAACAGAAGGACTGAATGATGAATATATCTGATTAAGATATTTGCCATGTCTCGCAGTGAAACTGCAAACTTTGGCAGAAAAAATAGCAAATACTATATACAGAGCTGCCAAAGTTTGCAGTTATCAATCAGCATCCGCTGATAAATTACTGTTATATCTTGGCAAAGATATATTCATTCATCTATCCTTCTGTTTATCTAATGTATGAGATATGAAGTCATTTTAAAATTATCTTATTCGATCATAGCGTAGTTTTAAAATGAAAGATGATACATTATTAATATTCTTTAGAATTAAAAAAAATAGGATCATCAATTGATGATCCTATTTTTGGTTATGTTATAAAAACTATTATGCACTAATTGATTGAGTTTTAACTGTAGAAGTAATTTCTTTACCTGTTAAATCTGTAGCTTTAACAGTAATTTTTACTGAAGTTGCATTATTTACATCTACATCAGTAAATGTTGCTGTTTTTACGCCAGCTGTATTTACAACTGCAACTGTCGCAGCTAAAGTACCATCGATGTATAATTTAGCGTTCGAACCATTTAATACATTAGTTAATGTCGCAACGGCACCTAGTACTCCGCCGTTACCAGTGCTACTAGAAATTACGACAGATCCTTTTAAATCTTTATTAACAACTGTTACAATACCTTCAGGAGATACGTTATCATCTTCATCTGTTTGAGTAGCTTTTAAAATTGTATTTGGTGTTAAATCATTGGTTAACACATAAGTATATGTGCCTTGGGCGTTTAAAGTTTGAACTATCGCTTCAGACTCACCTATTGTTAAACCGATTGCTGCATTAGCTAAACCAGATAATGTCACGTGTAAAGAATCAACTATCTTAACAGATGGAGGGTTTGGAACAGTAGTTTCGTCATCTAATTTTGATAATTTATTATCTAGATTAGAAATAGCTGATAATACTTCGTTATTATTTTTTGTATATACCCAACCCTGTTTAGTTGCTTTTACATCTGCATCAGGATACCAATTAGGTTTTTTATAATCTTTTAGAGCCATTTTATTTCCTATAAAATAATATAATTTGTTTTATTTATTTAAGATAAGGGTTTAAAATAAATATATATTATTTTATAGGAATTTATGTAGCAATGAGTATATATTCGTATATAGATGAAAAATATATTAGAATGATGAGTGGTTATTTAGATAGATTTAGGGATGTTGGAAATGGTACTTATAATGTAAGATGTAGAATATGTGGTGATTCAGCGAAATCTGAATTTAAGGCTCGTGGATATTTTTATCAAACCGAATCTGGTAATTGGAAATATAAATGTCACAATTGTGCAATTAATATGTCCGTTAAAAATTTTATTAAACAAATAATTCCTCATTTATATGAAGAATATTGTTTCGAGATGTTTGGTAATAAAGACGAAATTAAAAAAACAAAAAAAGTTAATATTGAAGATTTAAAAAAACATAGTAAAATAAATTATGAAGAATTAGCTATTAGCAATAAAGTATTATCGTCATTAATAAAAATATGTGATTTAGCTGATAATTCTGAAGGATATAAATATTTATTAGAAAGATCAATTCCTTTAGATAGAATGAATCAATTGTTTTATACAGATAATTTAAAAGATGTAGTTAAACATATACCTTCATATGATATTACGCGCGTTCCTGAAATACGAGGAATAATTATTCCGTATTATAAGTACGATAATAATGTTGCTATTTTAAAATGTTTTCAAATAAGAAATATTGATCCATCATCTTCAATGAGATATTTAACATATGATTTATATAACAAGCCATTGCATATTTATAATTTAGAAAATATTAAAAAAGATAGACCTGTATATGTATTTGAAGGCGCGTTTGATTCAATGTTTTGTTTTAACGCGTGTGCAGCATCAGGATCATCAATATTTCAAAAATTAGCCGAAATTAAAAAAATTAATAATAACGTAATTGTTGTATTTGATAATGATTATAAAATTAATAAAGATATTAAAAAATTATTGATTGAAGTAATTAATCATGGTTATTCTGTTGTATTATTTGACGAAAATATGAACGGCTATAAAGATATTAATCAATATGCACAGGCTGGAAATAAAAGTAAAAAAGAAATAACGGAATATTTGCAGAAATGCACATATAGTAATCTAAGCGCAACTTTACATTTAGCATCTCAAACTAAAAACAGAGGAACCATTCAATGGGCCGAAGAATCGCAAAATTCGATACCTCAGCGGAAACGCCAGAAAACCAACAAAA
>JACCDZ011538897.1_pt1 | contig 14072 bp, 12 predicted proteins | sample 7449551 | NCBI WGS metagenome assembly JACCDZ01 (sample SAMN15323452, study PRJNA562643) | freshwater metagenome | isolation source: river surface water | place: USA:Blue River Watershed | collected 2017-08-18
AAAGTAGCTTTAATCCTTGGAGATAATATTTTCTACGGAACAGGTTTGGCCGAATTATTACAAGAAAACAGTAATCCAAACGGAGGAATTGTATACGCATACCATGTTCACGACCCAGAACGTTATGGAGTAGTAGAATTTGATGGCGCTGGAAAAGTTTTATCTATCGAAGAAAAACCAACGCATCCAAAATCAAATTTTGCGGTTCCGGGGATTTATTTTTATGATAATCAAGTAGTTGAAATAGCAGCAAACATTAAACCAAGTCCACGCGGAGAATTAGAAATCACTGATATTAACAAAGCTTATTTGGAACAAGGAAATTTACAAGTTTCTATTTTGGATAGAGGAACTGCTTGGTTAGATACAGGAACATTTCAATCGTTAATGCAAGCCGGACAGTTTGTTCAAGTAATTGAAGAGCGTCAAGGATTAAAAATTGGTGCAATTGAAGAAGCGGCTTATAAAATGGGTTTTATTAATGCTGACCAATTAAAAAAATTAGCAGAACCGTTATTAAAAAGTGGTTACGGAAAACATTTAATGAGCTTAATTTAATTAGCCAATATGCCAATATTCAATGTGCCAATGAAGATAATTGGCTAATTGACATATAGTCCAATTGACACATTATTTTTATGAAATTTACAGAAACCAAACTAAAAGGATGTTTTATCCTAGAACCTAAAATAATTAAAGATGAACGTGGTTATTTCATGGAAAGTTTTAACGAAAAGACTTTTCAAGAAGGAGTTGGGCAAAAAGTAACTTTTGTGCAAGACAATCAATCGTTTTCAACTAAAGGTGTTTTAAGAGGGTTGCATTATCAATGTGGTGCTCATGCGCAAGCTAAGTTAGTTCGTGTACTTGATGGAGAAGTTTTAGATGTTGCAGTAGATTTACGTCCAGAATCGGAAACATTTGGTCAATATGAAGCAGTTTTGCTTTCGGCAGAAAATCAAACCCAGTTTTTTGTACCAAGAGGTTTTGCTCATGGGTTTTTAGTATTATCTGAAACAGCTACATTTTTTTATAAATGCGATAATTTTTATAATAAAGAATCTGAAGGAGGCCTAATGTATAACGATAATACCATTAATATCGATTGGAATTTTCCTATTCAAGATTTGATAATTTCTGATAAAGATAAAGTATTACCTAATCTACAAAATGCAAAAAAAGTATGGTAGTATTGGTAACAGGAGCAAACGGACAATTGGGTCAAGCTATTCAATCTATTTCTGGGAAATATCCTGAAATAGATTTTGTGTTTTGTTCTTCTTCTGACTTAGATATTACTAATTTAGAAAATTGTCAAGTTGTTTTTGATGAGTTTAAACCTCAATTTTGTATCAATGCAGCGGCTTACACAGCGGTTGACAAAGCCGAAAGTGAACCAGCGAAAGCTTTTGATATCAATGCAAACGGTGCAGAAAACTTGGCCATTACTTCTAAAAAATTCAATACCATTTTAATCCATATTTCAACTGATTTCGTTTTTGATGCCTATTTTTCTGAAGGAATCGCCTATTATGATAGAGAACTTAGATTGCCTTTAAAAAGTAATTTAGGACTTACAGAAACCGATGTGCCTTTTCCAAGTGGTGTTTATGGTTTAACAAAATTGCAAGGAGAACAAACTATTCAGGCTAATTGGGAGAAGTATTTTATTATTAGAACTTCTTGGGTATATTCTCAATTTGGAAATAATTTTATGAAAACCATGTTGAGATTGGCATCCGAAAGAGATAGCCTTTCCGTTGTTGCAGATCAAATTGGAACACCAACAAACGCTGTTGATTTAGCAGAAGGATTACTAAAAATCATCCAATCACCAATCATCAATTATCAATTACCTTTCGGAATCTATAATTTTTCAAACGAAGGTCAATGTTCGTGGTATGATTTTGCGGCAGCAATATTTCATCAAAAAGGAATAAAAATCGATTTAAAACCTATTCCAACTTCGGCTTATCCAACACCAGCAAAAAGACCAGCATATAGCGTTTTGGATAAAACAAAAATTAAAAACACATTCGAAATTGAAATCAAAGAATGGAAAACGAGTTTAGCAAGATGTATTAATCAATTGTAAATTCATGAAAAAAACAATTTTACTTTTTTGCTTTACTTTCTTTTTTTCTTTCTCTCAAGAAAAAGCATCAACCTATTTTGATGTACAATTTTTTAGAGGAAATATTTATAAACACACAAATGATGTTGGTCATTTAATCACAGGTCATCCAGATGGGTTTTTAATTAGTTACAACTGGAAAACTTTTGGTAAAAAAGAATGGCAACAAGTCTACAATTATCCCGATTATGGTATTTCATATCATTATTTAGACTTCAAAAACCAATATTTAGGGGTTAATCATGCGGTTGGAGTGCATTATAATTTTTATTTTTTTAAACGTCAATTGATGTTTCGAATTTCGCAAGGAATTGGTATGACTTCTTCTCCATATGACAAGGAAACCAACAACAAAAACAATGCATTCGGAACTAAATTCATGGACAATAACTACTTTTTATTACAATATAAGAAGGAAAACATCATTGATAAAATAGGCTTACAAGCAGGATTTATGCTGACTCATTTTTCTAACGGAAGATTCAAAGCGCCAAACAGTGGAATTAACACAATAGCTTTTAACGTAGGATTAAATTATAATTTTAACGATAAAAAAGAATTTATAGTTGATTCGTTACCATCTTCAGCAACGTATAAAGAACGAATTAAGTACAACATTGCTTTTAGAACGGGAATTTCAGAAGGACCTGTTCCGCATTTAGGTCAGCGTCAATTTTATCATATTGGCTTGTATGCCGACAAACGAATTGGTAGAAAAAGTGCTTTACAACTTGGTACAGATGTTTTTTTCTCGCGCTATTTAAGAGATTATATTGAATTTGTTTCAGTAGCATTTCCTGAAGATCATGATTCTTACGCTGATCCAGACACCGATTATAAACGAATTGGGTTGTTTGTTGGGCATGAATTATTTATCAACAAATTATCAATTGAAACACAAGTTGGGTATTATGTTTATAAACCTTTTGATTATGAAATTGACCTCTATCAAAGAATTGGTATAAAATATTATCTTTATAAAAATTTATATACAGGTGTAGGCTTAAAAACACATGGTGGAAGAGCCGAAGCAATTGAAGCCACAGTTGGTGTGCGATTATAATATGAGAAAATTCATTTTACATATAACAATTCTTTGTTGCCTAATTTTGGTAACAAGTTGTGGTATTTCTGAAGATTGTTTCAAAGGAAATGGTAGTCAAATTACACAAACATTCCCGCTGGAGAATTTTAGTAAAATAAAAGTGTATGATGGCGTTGGTTTAGTGGTTAAAGAAGGCCCAAGTTATGAAGTTAAAATCAAAACATCTGACAATATAATTGATGATTTAGAAGTAAGATTAGATGGAGATATGCTTGTTGTTAAAGACAATTCAACTTGTAATATTGCTAGAGATTACGGACAAACGACTGTTTATATTACCATTCCTGATGGAACTATTTTACCTTTAGTTCAAGAGTTAGAATTACATTGTAAAACGGAACAAAAGATTGCATCAGACGGGATATTACATTCTCCAATTATTCGTTTATTTTCTATTGGAGATGATGGTGATGGTGCTGGAACTGGTGATTTTCAAATAGCTGTAGATAACGGACAGTTAGTTGTGGAAAGCAATAATGTTTCCAATTTTTATATTTCTGGACATTGCACCGAAATGTTATTAAATTTTTACTTTGGAGATGGTCGTTTTTATGGCGAAAACTTACAGGTTGAAAATATAAAAGTATATCAAAGAGGTTCAAATGATATGTTTGTGTATCCAATTCAAAAAATAGAAGGAACTATTTTTGCAACAGGAAATGTTGTTTTAAAAAATGTACCTCCTATAGTAGATGTTGAAGAAGTTTTTAGAGGAAGGTTAATTTATTAAGAAATTATCACAAAAATGAAATTTCAAACAACAATTTTTAATTAAAAAACTACAAATTATGAATGTACTTGTAGGGTATACTGGTTTTGTAGGTTCTAATTTATTAGAAAGCAACGCTTTTGATTTGTGTTTTAATTCCAAAAATATCACAGAAGCTTTTGGACTTAATCCAGATGTATTAGTTTATTCTGGAGTTAGAGCCGAGAAATTTTTAGCCAATAAAGAGCCCGAAAAAGACTTCAAAATCATTTTAGAAGCTATTGAAAACATCAAAAAAATTAATCCGAAACAAATTGTTTTAATTTCAACTGTTGATGTTTATCCAAATCCAATCGCTGTTGATGAAAATACAGAAATTGATTTAGAAGCAATTCAACCTTACGGAAAAAACAGATTGTATTTAGAGAATTGGGTAGCCTCAAACTTCGATGATTATCTAATTGTTAGACTTCCTGGTTTATTCGGAAAAAACATTAAAAAGAATTTTATTTTCGATTTAATTTCGGTTATTCCTTCTATGTTGAACGAAGCAAAATATCAAGAATTAGCTTCACACAAATGGATTGTTAATAATTACACTTTACAAGAAAATGGTTTTTATAAGCTAAATACTATCGAAAAATCGGAAAGAAAAATTTTAAAACAACAGTTTTTAGATTTGGGTTTCTCAGCATTAAACTTCACGGATAGTAGAGGACGTTTTCAATTTTATAATTTAAGCAACCTTTGGAACGATATTCAAATCGCACAAAAAAACGGTGTAAAAAAGCTAAACTTAGCTACAGAACCTATTGTAGTTAATGAAATTTATAAAGCTGTTTATGAAAAAAATTTCGTTAATGAATTAAATAATCCCGTTCCAAATTACGATTTTTATACCCTTCACGGACAATTGTTTCAAAAACAAGGGAATTATATAAGCACAAAACAAGAAGTATTGCACGATATTGTTAACTTTATTAAAAGCCAACAATAATGAAAGTAACCATTTCAAATATCGCCTGGCAATCCGAAAATGATGCCGAAATGTATGCTTTTCTGAAAGAAAAAAAGTGTAATGGAATCGAAATTGCTCCAACCCGAATTTTTCCAGAAAAGCCATATTCTGATTTACAAAAAGTGGCTGATTTTAAAGATGAATTGAACGCAAATTATGGTTTACAAGTCGTATCTATGCAATCGATTTGTTATGGCAGAAACGAAGCTATATTTTCGTCAGAAGAAGAACGAAATTCTTTGTTAGATTATATTAAAGAATCTATCGATTTTGCATCGGTTTTAGGATGTAAGAATTTAGTTTTCGGATCGCCAAAAAATAGAAATATCAATCCAAATCAAGAAGAAATTGCGATTGAATATTTTTCAGAAATAGGAAAATATGCTTTAGAAAAAAATACCTCTTTTGCTTTTGAACCGAATCCAATTATTTATGGTACAAATTTCATCAATACTACTAATCAAGCATTAGATTTTGTGAAAGAATGTAATGTGGAAGGATTAAAAGTGAATTTCGATTTAGGGACAGTAATTTACAACGAAGAAAGTTTAGCTGTTTTAGAAAATAATTTAAAATGGATTAATCATATTCATATAAGCGAACCTTATTTAGAAGAAATTCAGCATCAATCGTTACATGAAGAATTGGCGTCTATTTTACGAAAAGAAAAATATGCCAATTATATTTCAATTGAAATGAAAGGTGGAAGTGAACTAGAAAAAATTAAAGACATTATTCAATATATTCAAGATGTTTTCAAAAACTAACGAAGCAATTTATGGCGTGCCCAAGTTTCTTTCTACCGAAATAGAAGAAAGAAAAACAAAATATTGTTTGTGTATTCCCATCATAAACGAAGGAGAACGCATTCACAAACAGTTGCAAAGAGCACAACAACACGGAATTGACAAATTAGTTGATATTATTATTTGTGATGGCGATTCTAGTGACGATTCAACCGAAATTAATACATTAAAAGAATTGGGTGTTAACACCCTTTTGATAAAAAAAGATACCGGAAAACAGGGAGCTCAATTGCGAATGGGTTTTTGGTTTGCCCTAGAAAGAGGTTATGAAGGTATTATAACTATTGACGGTAATAACAAAGATAGTATAGAATCAGTTCCTTTATTTATTAAAAAATTGGAAGAAGGATTCGATTTTGTTCAGGGTTCAAGATATGTTGAAGGAGGGAAAGCGATTAATACTCCAAAAATAAGGCATTTTGCGGTCAAATTTATTCATTCGCCATTGATTTCTTTAACTGCGCGCCATCGTTTCACGGATTCAACAAATGCTTTTAGATGTTATTCAAAAAAATATTTGACTCATCCAAAAGTACAACCATTTAGACCTATTTTTACCACTTACGAATTACTTGCTTTTTTATCAGTAAGAGCGTCACAATTAGGTTTAAAAGTTGGAGAAGTTCCAGTCGAACGTAAATATCCAGAAACCGGAAAAGTGCCTACGAAAATTAGTTTTTTTAAAGGAAACTTTAACTTGATAAAAATTTTGGTTGCTAATTTATTTGGGATATATAACCCATAAAAAAATATAAATACTATGTTTAAGAATAAGATAATCCCTTTTGTTACCGCACTTTTTCAAACCGAAAAGAATGCGATTAAGCCCATTTGGTTTACAAGTGTTTTTATAGCCGTTGCCGTTGCCGCGCCATTGTTTAATATTTTGTTTGAATTTAATCCTACTATAAAAGATTTTTCTAATCATGTTATTTCAAATGCATCAGTAGCAGGTTTAGACATATCTAAAAGGGTTTCTTTGTTTTATAGAGCTATTATAATAATTGTTTTTACAACTATTATTTCTTTTATTTTTATCAATAAATTCATATTACAATCAAATAATGTTAATAAAAAAACACTCAAATCATTACTTAATATTTCATTAATAGGAATCACTGCTGTTTTTTCAGGATTTTTGATAGTTCATATTGATTTTTCGGTTTATATTATCTTAATAATGGTTTTTTATTTATTAGCCGAAATTAGATTTAAAAAAACAAATCAAGATACAAATCTTACGGTTTGGCCAATATTGGCAAGTATTCCAACAGCATTATTTTTATTTACATATTTAAAAAAGAATATTTTTTTTGAAATAATAAAGCCTGAAATTTCGATTAAAACTCATGTGTTAATGATTGATCCACAAGCATTAATTTTTGTTTTATTCTTAGTTCCAATCAGTTTGGTGTTTAGATATTTTGCAATAAAAAACAAAAACAACCCAAATAAGCTTTATAATGCATCACTTTTTTTAATTTCAGTTCCTATCTTATTGTCATTCATATTAGAATTTTTCAATATTTTGAACATAAGAATAGGATATGTTTTTAATAGTCCATTTTTATTATTTCTACTGCTTTTACTAATTTCTTATGTTTTGTTTTTTGTTTTTCTTAAAAAAGAAATTTCATTTTTAAGAAGCAAAAATAGTTTTGAAAGCTATTTTATGCCTTTATTAATAATTGGTTTTTCGTTAATGATAGCGCAACCTTGGCGATTAGCAAATTTAGAAAACGAGTTTTTTGAAACCGCAAATCATGGATTATCAATTGATCATTTTTTTAGATATGGAAGTATTCCAATAGTTGAAAATTTTGATGCGCACATGTTGCATTATCAAATTTTTGCCTACATATATGGTTTTTTAAACGGATACGAAACTTCGGCTTCATTACTATATACAGGATATATTTATGTTATTGAAATATTTATCCTTTTTCTTATTTTTAGAAAACTAACAAATTCATTAACCAGTTTTTTATTAGTCATGACCTTGCCAGTTTTGAGTGTTGTATTAAACCAATTTACGATGGCTGGTTTATTAATATTGGTGATAATGAAATTGGTAAATAATCAAACCATAAAAAACTATTATTATTTTTGGTTTGCTTGTGTATTCTTATGTTTATATAAACTTGATATTGGGTTTGCAGCTTTGCTTTCCGGTTTAGCGACATTAATTTTTTTAGAATATTATCAGAATAAAAAAATCAACTGGAAACCTATTTTAAAATCGGCAATTGTTGTTTTTGGATCTATGTTACTATTGTTTATCTTAATTTGTTTAATAAAAGGAATTAATCCAATAGCAAGACTTCAAGAGTTTTTATTAGCAGCTCAATCAAATCAAAACTGGGCTGTATCTAGTATGGGAGACATGAAACATTTTTTGTTTAGATTGTCATATTACATATTTCCATTAGTAATAACTTTTATATTAGCAGGGATAGTCTTAAGATTTTTATTTTTAAAAAATAAAAAAATTGTTAAAAACACATCAAAGCAATTTGCACTAGCTGGATTTGTATTTTTTGCACTTTTTTATCTTTTTAATGCACAAAGAGGAATAGTAAGACACAACTTTGAATATTTAACCATTAAATCAATTTCGAGCACATTGTTTTTTGCGTTAATAATTTTAATGTTTTTATTAAAAAGCAAAAACAAATTAAGAAACGGATTAATTGTTTTTTTCTTTTCGTTTTTAATATCAAACACATTAAATGCAGATTTTAAAAACAAAGGAACTGCACTAATGCGCGACGCTTTGAACTCACCTTCTTATCACGAAAAATTTTTAGAAGCACAAGATTTTAAGAATTCAAGAGCAAGAGAAACGTTTGATATGTCTGAAGTAAAAACATTTAAAGAAATTATGGATTTACTTTTAAAACCTAATGAAACCTATTATGATTTTTCTTCCAAAAATTTGTATCATGCTTTAATTGGAAGAAAAAACCCTTCATATTTAAACCAAACACCATTAATGATAAATGGAGACAAGGGGCAAGAAATCGAATTAGAAAAAATTAAAGAGCAAAACGTTTCAATAGTACTAATGCCGATAAAAAACATTATTTGGCATGGAATTGATGGTGTTTATGTTGATTATAAATACTATAAAATGAGCGAGTATTTTTATAAAAACTACAAACCACTTTATAGAATGGGGTCTTTTGATATTTATGTTTTAAAAACAAAATATGATGAGTTTTATTCAAAAATTGAAAAGGGAGGTTATTTAAAAAATAAAACAACGATTACTAATTTAGAGTTTTTAACGGCAGAATCTGTAGGAAAAACCAATTTACAAATCAATGTAAACGAAGACAAATCGGTTAATGTTACCGGCACAGGGCAAAATCCATATTTTATTGGTTTTTTCGAAAGTTTTAAAAAGCAAAACACAATAGTTGATTTAACAACTCCAGTTGAAACAGAGTTTGTTTTAAAACCTTTTTCTACTGGAACCATAAAAATTTATTATAAACTAGAAAAAGAAGAAGGTTTCTCAGAAAATAACACAAAAGAATTTGCAATTAATTCAACAGATGAAATTACACTAAAATTAGAAACACCAAAAACACCACTTGAGTTAATGGTTTCGTTTAGTATAACAGGATTTCAGCTAAATGAAATAAGCATAACAAACAAAGCACAATTTGCATTATATAATCCGGAAAGATTAGACTATTTCTTAGGAGAAGTGCCAAAAGTATGGTCGGAATATTCTGAAAACGAACTATTTAATTCGGTTATAAAACTTCCTCAAGAAATAGAAGAAACAGATTTTGCATTGGAAGTTCCTGATTCTTCAACAGGAGGATATTATGCTTTTGTTGAAATAGAAAGTGATGCTGATTATATGGGTAATTTTAGCTTTATAGTTTCTAATGAAAACAAAGGTTCATATCATTTCGAAATTAGACCAGGAAAGCATACATATTGCGTTCGAGTTAGCAGTAACTATTGGTGGTATAGTTCTATAAAAGACAAAACTATTCGATTAAATCTACCAAAAGCATTAAAGATTTCTAAATTATGTTTAATTTCGGAAGACGGAAAAAAACAAATTTCATATAAATATCAAGGCATTTCTTTATGTAATTTAACTGATGATAACTGGAAAAACGGATGCAGTACATCTTTTAATATGATACTTTTAAATTATTCAAAAGCTAAGGAAAATCTTTTAAAAACCAGTAAAAAAATAAAGCTGATTGACGGAAGTATTGTTACAATAAAAGGATATTTTGTTTCTGGAAACTATATTAATGTTACATTAAATGAAAGTGTTGCAAATCATATAAATGCACTAAGTTATCCTAACACCATTGAGTTTATTAATTAATGAATAAAACACACGACATAATAATAATTGGGGCTGGTTTATATGGTCTTTATGCTGCTCTTTTTTGCGCAAAGAGAGGAGATAAAGTACTTGTTTTAGAACACGACCCAGAAGCATTTTCCCGAGCAACTTATATTAACCAAGCCCGTGTGCATATGGGATATCACTATCCAAGGTCTTACACAACCGCAAAAAAATCAGCCGATTATTACGACAGATTTATCGAAGATTATGATTTTTGTATTCACAGCAAATTTGATAAAATATATGCTATTTCTAAAAATTTTTCATGGACAAATGCTGCCCAATTTAAAAAGTTTTGTACCGATACAGATATTCTTTGCAAGCCAATAAATATTGACGCTTTTTTTAAAGAAGAATTTTGCGAAGGAGCTTATTTATCTAAGGAATGCACTTATGATGCTTTAGCTTTAAAAAAATATTTTTTAGACGAAATTAGTAAGTTTCAAAACGTAGAAATTCAATACAATACCCATATAACTCAAGTTGAAAAAAGCGCTGATTTTTATTCTTTAAAAACCAATCATAATATTGAATATAAATCAAGTTTTGTACTAAATACAACTTATGCTTCAGTAAATCAAGTGTTAAGATTATTTGGCCAAGAGCCTTTAAAAATTAAATACGAACTTTGCGAAGTTATACTTTGTAAGGTTAGTGATAATTTAAAAAACGTTGGAGTTACCATGATGGACGGACCTTTTTTCTCATTAATGCCTTTCGGACAATCAGGATACCATTCGTTAACAGCAGTAAATTATACACCACACAAGACGTGTCATTCATTTTTTCCAGAATTTGATTGTCAAAAGCAAAGCAATAATACGTGTAGCGTTAGTAAATTAGGCAATTGCAATACTTGTGTCGCTAAGCCAAAATCATCGTGGCCATTTATGTTAGCGCTTGCAAAAAAGTACTTAAACGAAGATATAACTATTGAGTATGTTGAATCATTGTATTCAATTAAACCTATTTTACAAGAATCGGAAATTGATGATTCAAGACCAACAGTAATAAAAGAGTTCTCAAAAAAACCTAAATTAGTATCTGTTTTATCAGGGAAAATTAATACGGTTTACGATTTAGACCTTATTTTATCTAATAAAGAATAAAATGAAAGAAAAAAAATTAATATCTGTAGTCGTTTATTTGTATAATAATGAAAACAGTATTCTCGATTTTTTATCGCAAATAACGCAGCAAGCGAATTTGTTGTTTGAACAATTTGAAGTAATAATTGTGAATGATTGTTCTACCGATAACTCGGTACAAAAAATTAAATCGGCAGAATTTTTACAACCTTTTCAGGTTTCCATTATTCAAATGAGTTTCCATCAAGGAGTTGAACTTTCTATGAATGCTGGTTTAGATTTGTCTACAGGAGATTTTGTTTATGAATTTGACAGCGTATTAATCGATTTTGATATTCGTTTAATTGAACAATCTTATCGTAAAATGTTAGAAGGATATGACATTGTATCTGTTTCTCCTGATTTCAGCGAAAAGTTTTCTTCAAAAATTTTCTACGCAACGTATAATTTCTTCTCCAAATCAAAATATAAACTTCGTACAGATCGTTTTAGGATATTATCTAGAAGAGCAATTAACCGATCTTTTTCTATAAGTGTTAATATTCCTTATAGAAAGGCTATGTATATTAATAGTGGATTAAAGATACACACTTTAGAATACAAAAAGATAAATAACGCAAAACGAATAGAAGAGAAAAGTTATTTAAGAAATAAAACAGCAATAGACGCTTTAATTATTTACACCAATTTAGCATTTACAATCTCGGTGAGCATTTCTTTTTTATTATTACTATGCACTCTTAGTATTATAGCCTATACAATTTTTATTTATTTTGGTAAAGATAAACCTATAGAAGGATGGACAACAATTATGTTATTGGTCTCTGGAGGATTTTCAGGTTTTTTCTTGCTAAGCGCAATAATTATCAAGTATTTATCGTTAATTTTAGAGCTTGTTTTTAAGAAAAAATCATATATTCAAGAAAATATTGAAAAAATCTAATTTGTGTAAAAAAATTTTATAATTTCGCAGAGTAAAAAAATAATAATAAGAAAAAAATGAAAATAAGAGTATTAATTGGTTTATTGGCTTTGTCGTTAGTTTTTTCATGTAAACAAAAAAGTGAAGTTGAAGAAAAAGCAACACAAGACGCAACTACTGACGCGGCTGCACCAGCGGTAACATCAATTCAATTAGCAAATTATTCAGATGATAATTGGAAAAATGGTGTAGGTTTAACATTCAATATGTTGCTAGTAGATTATTCAAAAGAAAAATTTGAATTAATTTCTAAAGGGACAGAATTAAATTTACCAAGCGGCGAAAAAGTTCCTTATATTGGGTATGAAAAAGCAGACAATTATATTCACATTATGTTAGGTGATAAAAAACCAACAACTTATCAAGCTTCTATTGAATATCCAAACGAAATAACAATTAAGTAATTAATTGCACTTTTTATATAAAAAATCCGATTATTCAATCGGATTTTTTATTTTTATACAAAATCCCTTGCTTATGAATTTTTTTAAAACAGCCTGCATTTTATTAATTCTTACTTTTTTTACAAATTGTGAGAATAAAGAAAAGACCAATTCTTTAAAAATGAATCTTGATGTAGTAATAAGAGAAAATGATTCCATACAAATATATTACACCAAAAACACTTCTATAGATTTTGTTGAAGAACAATCTTTTTGGAAAAAAATATCGGGAAGCAAAAAAAATCAAACAATATCTGTGGATTTTCCAGATTCTATTCAGCCAAAACAAATTAGAATAGACTTTGGTCGCAACATAAAACAACCAGAAATTATTTTAAATGAGATAACATTTACTTACAAAGAAAAAAGTTTTTCGGTTAAAGGAGAAGAGATTTATTTTTTATTTAGGGTTGATGAATCAAATACTGTAATTGATAAATTGGTAGGTAGTTTAAAACGAAAAGAACCAAACCAAGCAACAGGACCATCACTTTATCCAAAAGGCGATAAATTATATAATAAACTAAGCCAATTGTACACTGAAAAGTAAATGCTAAAATTATTCAATAAAATACTATTCCATCAGCAATTCCAAAAGCTAAGTGTTTATGGTTTTGGTCAACTTTTCAATTTGGTAACCCCATTATTGGTAGTGCCTTATATTGTATCAGTTTGTGGGGAAGAAAATTTCGGAAAAACAGCTGTTGGAATGGCGATAGCCTTTTTTTTAATTGTTTTTATTGATTTTGGATCAGACATTATTGGAGTAAGAGAAGTTGCGATTAATAGAGATAATCCAGAAGTTTTAAATAAAATTTTTACAACCACTTATGTTGTTAAGGCAATCATTTTAATGATAGTATTAACGGTTGCTAGTATAATCTTCATTTTATTTCCTTATTTCAAATCTGAAAAGATAATGTTTACATTAGGACTTTCGGTTTTAATAGGACAATTTCTTAATCCCACCTGGTTTTTACAAGGAATTGAAAATGTAAAATGGATAACACTATTAAATATAGTGTCAAAATGTATTTATTTAGTTGGGATATTCTTTACTATTAAAAAAGAATCGGATTATGTATATATAAATTTGTGGTGGGGATTAGGAATGATTGTTTCTAACTTTTTGGTGTTTATTTGGATTATAAAAAAACACCAATTTTCCTTTTTACTGGTTAATAAAGACGAAGTTTTTAAACACATAAGAAATGACTTCTCCATGTTTTCATCTCAGATTTTTGTTTCATTACAATTGTATGCACCTGTTGTATTAATTAGTTATTTTGGAAATAATTTGATGGCTGGACAGTATCGAATAGTGGAACAAATTATTGTCATATTTAAAACCTACATCTTTTTATTCTTTAATTATGTTTTCCCAAGAGTTTGCTATTTAATCGAAA
>JACCDZ010360752.1_pt1 | contig 14071 bp, 24 predicted proteins | sample 7449551 | NCBI WGS metagenome assembly JACCDZ01 (sample SAMN15323452, study PRJNA562643) | freshwater metagenome | isolation source: river surface water | place: USA:Blue River Watershed | collected 2017-08-18
AGTTAAAATCTCATTACCATTGTGTCTTCAACATGAAGTATCACTTAGTGTTAGTGACCAAGTACCGACGTAAATGCTTCACGGAAGCGATCCTGAGTAGAATGAAGGTCATCCTGGAAGATCTTTGCGAGACGTGGTCAATTGATCTACTGGAATTCAATGGTGAAGAGGATCATGTGCACCTCTTACTTGAGTTGCATCCAGGCGTAATGCCTAGCTTAAAATCCCAAAGAATGGTAGGGTGAAATATATAAATGGTGGGGCATACGTAATTTTCAACTCAAACGGGAATTACAGCAGTGGTTACTATCCGGGTGATTGTAAGAACAAAAAAATGGCGGATTTGATTTTGGCGGGCAAGGCGTATTTCTGATCATTATGCATTTTTGACGTCGTTCACATGCCGGCTGAAGTCATACCTTGTAATTTCCAAGCAAAGTGTTATGATTTATCTAAATTGACAGGTGAACACCATGAATCTCTTAGCTGCCATTGCTGAACGTCAAACGCAGGCGCATCAAGCGCTGAAGGAAACCTTGGAGTCCTCTGGTCATGGTTACCGTGAGCTGGCTGGGGTGGTCAATCCGAACAACCTTGAGTGGCGTTCCAAGGGCAGCTTCCTCGCTCTGAACGAATGCCTGGAGCGACTGACGCAACCTCTCAAGGTCGCCAAAGCACGCACCCATGACATGGGATATGGACTTGGCTAAGGATCACCGATGATGAAGCATGAAATCACCTTTATGCTTGATGCCATGAACGACACGGCTTGTCGTCTAATGGAAATTCAGGAGAAAATTGCCACGCCACGTGACGCAGAGTCACTGGCAAAGCTAGTCTCTTTGGCAATTGAATACATTACGCAGCTCAATCTCCTCCTGCTCAAAAGCGCTGATGAAATCGAGCGTGAATACTTCAAAAGCAAACTGATCATGGACTCCATTGAGTTGTTTATTGGTGATGTGGAATTACTCACCAATGCGATGGAAAAGCCTCAAGAAATCGCCCTTTAGGAAATCATTGTGAATCCCCCAATCTCGTTAGTGCTGGCCTGTGGCCAGAATGGTCAAATCGGCCTCAATAACACGCTGCCCTGGCATCTTCCTGAGGATTTGCGTCATTTCAAAGAGCTCACGCGGGGACATGCAGTGATTCAGGGTCGTAAGACCTTTGATTCTATCGGCAAGCCGTTGCCAGGCCGTCAGAATATCGTCGTGAGCTCGCAATTGCGCTATTTGCCAGGGGTTGCTGTAGCCAGCAGCCTGACAGAAGCTCTGGAAAAAGTTGAGCCAGGCAAGATTGCCTATGTGATTGGTGGCATTGGTCTCTGGATGGAGGCCCTGCCCATTGCAGATAGCGTGATCATCAGTGCTGTTGATTATGATGGGGAGGCTGATGTCGTGTTGCCAGACGCATTTCGTGAACAATTGAGTCAACGCTATCGCCTGAATAACATGAAAACCAAGACGGGTTTTGTTTTGACCGAGTGGTTGAGCGGAAGTATTAAGCCGTGAGGGACTTTGAGGCATTTTACAAGGCGCTGCCTGGGATGTTGGCAGGCAATCTGAAGCACAGCTTCGCACCTGTCCTTTCTACGTTACAGCCCCGTTCTGAGGACAACTGGGTAACCATCCTCGATGAGGAGATGCTCGCCCTGTTAAACCATCCAGAAATCGACTGGTCGGGTGTTTCGACCTATCAAGATGCCTTTAGCAATATGCCGCTACACCCGCTCAATGACCTGTTTCTGAAGATGTCGCTGTATGATCCCCTGCCCCTCAACCCTGAAATAGCCCATGCTCTAAGCCAGCGCCTGGGCGCTGAAGGGGCGGCCTCTCTGTTTATCAGCGCACACTTGTCTTCGGGGCGTTACCCTGGCAGTCACATGGATCAACAGATCCTGCTGATGCGCTATGCTGGTTTCGTCGGTTTGATTCCAGGTGTCCTTGATCATCTGGTGGATCACTATTTCATTGCGCTTCGTGGCAATGAAATGATTCAGCACATGTCGCCAGATTTGCTCAAAAACCCGAGACTTAAACCTTCATTCTGGGCGTTGTCCGGCGAGCAGCAGGCGATTCCCTTCTCGTTGACCACCCTGCTTGCCGTTCTGTGCGCGCTAGACCCGAAGTCAGTAAGAGCCTCAGTAGAGCGCTATATTGACGATATGCCTTCAGCATTCTGGGTGCGTGACTTCATGTCTTTTCAATGGGGCCCAAATGGCCAAACCATAGAAGCCGGCATGCGCTTTGTTCTGCATCATCTGCAAGATCCCGAAGTCTTGAATGATTTTCTAGCCCACGGTTTGACACGACAGGCGGATTCAACCATTCACTATGAAGACCTGAGCAGCGGCCTGCGCGCCAGTCTCGCTATAACGCTGCTCAGATTTGGTCGTCTGGATGAATTACACCGACTCTATGAAACAACCAGCAGCCCATTTCTCAATGGTTCCCTGATCGAAGACGCGGTCAACCTGGATTGGGATGTGCTTGACCAGGTTCGTCAACTGCCCGACTCAAATGCACTCAAAAGCGGCTTTTGGGCGTACTATCAAGACAAGAGACATTTGACGGCTTTGCTTCAAGAGTACAGCGGTAAAGATTATCTGCCTCGAAGCACTTCGCAGGTGTTTCAGCACTTGATCAATACCCAGAGTGATCAGCCATTTTTGGTTCAATGGCTGGAGACAGCCATCAGTAAGACCAAAAGTATTTCACCAATCCCTATGCATCGTTTGACCGGATTTCTTAAAATTTTCCGTGGGGTTCCCTACTTGGCCGAGGTTTTCAGGGCCTCAATCGGCAATGAAAAGCCCTTCCTGAAGCGTGTCTTCAATCAAATTGAAAGCCCTCGCAATTTTGATCAATATGTCGCGGTCGAGTTCGTCAAGACGTTGATCGATGAGGGTATCTATACGCGTGAGCAGGTGTACGCCAGCATTCCCAGCATCCAGTGCTTGAAACTACTCAATCTGGATGAAGAAGAAATCTGCCGGGCCAAGAGAATGGGTAGCCCGGCTCTAAAGCGAGAAATACTGGAAGCCGAGATTAACCCATGAATGGTTCAGCACTAGAGGGCTTGCTCTGTGCTTGAACCAGTCGGGCTTGCTCCTGAGCCAGCATGTCGCATCGCTCATTCATCGGGTGGCCTGAATGGCCTTTGACCCACTCAAATGACAACTCCACCCCTTGAATGGCCATGGCCATACGCCGCCACAGATCTGCATTTTTAACCGCCGAATTGCCTTGGGTGCGCCAGTTGTTCTTCTGCCAGTTAGGCAGCCATTTCTCAAGGCCATCCAGCACATAGCGAGAGTCTGTCACCAATCTGATAACGGTGGCATCGCACCCTTCAATCCCTTCCAGGGCCGCAGTCAGCTCCATCCGGTTATTGGTGGTGTCTTTGGCATTGCCGGTAAGCTCAGTGGTGATGCCACCACCCTGGATGATGGTCGCCCAGCCACCGGGGCCTGGGTTGCCCAAGCACGAGCCATCGGTATAAATCACCACCTGGCGACCGGATTTAATAGGCTCCCGCTGCTCGGTGCGAAGCGAGACAGCTTCCTCCGCTCTGGCTTGAGCCACCTGATTGGCTTGATCCAAAATGGCTTGATACGCTGCTGTTGCAAGGCTCTCTGCCTGGCGGTTCAGTGGGTGACTACCGCTTTTCACCCATTGCCAGCGGATGTCATGCGATGAAGCCACTTCGTCGAGCAAGCGCCACAAGTCGTCGTTCTTCACCGGTTCCCGAGAGGCGGTTTTCCAGCCACGACTCTTCCAGCTGGAAAGATGGGTTTCCATGCCTTCAACGACATAGGTGGCATCGGTGAATATCTCCACGGTGCAAGGTCGTTTCAGCGCCGAAAGCGCCTGAATCGCTGCCAATAGCTGCATACGGTTAGCGGTAGCGCCCTGCTCGCCGCCTGAGAGCTCGCGAACGTGATCGCCCGCCAACATGACGACGCCCCAACCACCCAATCCATGACCATCAAGACACAGACCGTCTGTATAAATTGTTACATCAACCATGGTTTAAGGCACCTGTGTGACTTTATCTATTGCCGATATGTCAATTATAATGAAAGAAATTGTTCAACACAATGAGGTATACCATGTCGACTACAACTGCTGACAGCAATGTGATTAGCGAATGCAATCGTGTTTTATACAACACCTATCGTCTCTTGGGCCTGACACTCGCCAACTCCGCCCTATTCGCGGGTATCAACATGGCTATGGGCTCCATTCAGGTGCCGATCATTCTGTTTTTCCTGGCAAGCTATGGCCTGATGTACATGGTCTACCGTAACCGGGATAAAGTAGCGGGTATCGGCTACACCTTTGCCTTTACCGGGTTTATGGGCTTTACCCTCGGCCCGATTCTAAATGCCGCGCTGTCAGTGGACGGTGGCTCGCTGCTGATCATGAATGCCCTTGGTAGTACGGCTCTGGCGTTCTTCCTGGCCTCTGCCTATGGACTCAAAACGCGACGCGATATGTCGCGCCTGCAAGCCATTGTCGGCATCGGCGGCATTGTTTTGATGTTGGCGATGATTGTCGGCCTGTTGGCCAACATTCCAGGCTTGCAGTTGGCGCTCAGTGTGGGCTTTAGTGTCTTTGCGCTTGGCTGTATCGTGGTTCAAACCAACGAGATTGTGACCGGTGGTGAGCGCAACTATGTGATGGCCACCATTACGCTCTACGTTGCGATTTATAACCTGTTCTTGAGCCTTATGACTCTGCTAGGCTTATCTAGAGAATGAAAAATGCGCCGAAAGGCAAGCCGTTCGCTTAAGGTGTTGAAAAAATCCCAGCCATTAGTGCTGGGATTTTTCGTTTCATTTCCTTGTAAATCAGATGGTTAGCTATGCTCGTCTCTCTTAAAGTAGATGATTTCTTCGAAGGAGACGGTTTCCTTCGCCAAACCTAAGCACCACGAAGGCTGTGCCTTGCAGCATGTTTCTGGTCTAAATCTCCGAAGTCCGTCAGATGGTAGGCTGACGCTGAACAGCCTGAACTGCCACTGGGAATCCCCATAAGTCTTGGGGAGAAAATGGGTATTCCGGAAAATCCCCACAAGCTCGATCCACAATCCCCACAAGCTCTTGTGGGAATTCCAGTGGAATTACCGAAATGTATCCGGACGGAGTGGATGAAACCACGCAAGACAGGCAATAGGGATTGGGAGCTCCACTGTTTGCCTTTGGCTTTTCTGCTATGGTTACGCCGAAATTTATGCAAAGTTGGCTTTTGCAGAAATTGATCTGAATCACGCCATGTCAGGCTTTCGACCTCTACTTGGTCTCTAGGTGGGGTAGGGTTCTCATGCCAGGCACTCACCTGCCTGTGGTAAACCTCATGGCCTGCGGAAGATTTTTTCTGCACGGTGCATACCTGCAATGATGAGGCGCATAGCCTTACCTGAGGCTATGCACACCAAAATTTCAACACCTTAAGCGAACGGCTTGGCCGAAAGGCGCATTTTCTTTTGGGGGAATCATGAACACACAATTTGAAGCACGGCAGCTCAACCAGTACCTTTTAACCCGGCGAATTCATCCGGAAGTTTTTCCCGATCATGCCGCGCTGACGCAAGCGGTGCAGGACTGCTCAAGCCTACTCGGAAGTTATTCGGATGTGGCCGCACCGTTCATGGTGGCCATTCATGTCCTGAACAACCCTGCGTTGCTCAACAGTGCCAACGCCTCTCTGGATGGGGGTCAATTACTGCGGGCCTGCCGGGGCGCCCTGAATCTCCTTCCCTGTGATCACATCTCGGGCGAGGCCATCACGGTCTTTTCGGATTTGATTTGCCAACAAAAAGGCGCTCCAGATTTGGAGAGTCATATCGGCGTCATTGCCAATGTCTACATCAATTCAGAATCACTGACAGCGGCAGACCGCAAAGCCGTTCAGCAAGCTTGTGCGCAGGCCTTTGCGGATCTGAGAGAAGAAGGGTTGGTGTCGGATGCATTGGAGCGAGTTGTAGACCGACGCTTGTCCCGCGAAACCTGTCAGGGCTTGGTTAGGGACTTGGGATTTAACCCATGCAATCTCCAAGCACTCAAGCGTCTGAGCGGGCATGATGCCGCGCCCCAGCGCTGATCACTTCTGAGTCGATAGGGCGCCTGTTTTCATACCGGGTAGCTTAATCAGGCGCTCCAGATGAACCAGGCCCTTGGCCGTGATGACAAAGGCATCCCCTTTGGCTTCAATGAGCTCATTGGAGATCAGGCGGTCATGCTCAGCCCGCAGCATTTTCGATGAAACGCCTTGCGGCTTGATCGAGAGATTGCGCAACACCCACTTTTCCATATTCGTTAGGCGAATATTGCTATCTTCATCGGACTTGCTTGCCGCAACAGGATGCGCATGGGCAAAACGAACACGCCCGTTGTGCAGCTGACGATGAGCCATCTCCAGGGCTGTGGCCAGCTCCGGATTTTCCGCCAGGTCAGTGGCGTGCTCTTGCTGAGCATCGATCATCATGCTCTCGATAACCGCCAAAGCGGCCAGCAACGAATGGTTCATCTCGGTAATCCCTTCTGAGGTTTAGTCAATTATAGCTAATCAGATGCATCTGTCAAATTCTACCGGAAGCACAACGACCGCACTGGGCGGCCATGTAATTGCGTGCGAAAAAGATGCTGGACGATTTTGAGCGGTGATTTGGCAAGAGGCCTCTGCCACTGGCGAGGCCTGCATCCACGCTATCGTTTGTGGGCTTGAGGGCGTTGTTTTGAGTCGAGGTGTTCAAGCATCCACAGCGTGGAAAGTACGTAAAACATGATGGTCTCCGTTGTCAATTTTTGTAGTTTACATCTCTGTTCGGCTCTGGTCAAATAGGCTTTTCATCACCCTGACCAAGGAGCCTTGCTATGCGTCGCCAGCGTCCCAACGAAGACTATCAGCCCACTCGCACTCCAGGCTCCAGCGTACCCGCTGGAACCCATAGTCCAAGCAAGCCCCGGCACAAAGTGCCCGACTATGCCGAGCAGCGTGAGCATTATCCTGACGAAGATGATCGCCGCTAATTGACTAACCCCTGAAGGATCAACGCGCCATGACGCTTAACGAACTGGAAAAACCCCTGGGCATCGCATTGCTGGTTGCGATCCTGGGGATGTCTTACCTGATTGTTCAACCTTTCTTGCTGGCCATGACATGGGGTGGCTTAATCGCCTTCGCCACCTGGCCTGCTCATCGTTGGCTATCCGCAAGGCTGGGCAATCAGATCCTTTCTGCAACCCTCTTTGCGCTGATCATGATGGTGGTCATCATTGCGCCACTCGTGGCACTGGGTGTGGGCATCGCGAGCGATGGGCGGGAGATCATCCTGAATTTGGTTGAAATAACCAAGACAGAGCTTCCATCTTTGCCTAAATGGGTCGGTCAGATCCCGATGATCGGGAAAAGTACTGTTGAGTATTGGGCGACCTGGCAAGCCAAGGGGACAGACTGGTTCGCTGAGGTCGTTCCACACTTGCAGAAAATCGGCGGATTCTTCTTTGCACGTAGCGGTGTGCTGGGCTCCGTCTTGCTGCAAATCGTCTTGGCCATCCTGTTTGCATTCTGGTTTTACGTTCAGGGCCAGCAGATCGCGGGAACGCTGAAAGAAATTCTCAATCGGGTCATTGGCAGTGCTCATGTTCACTACTGGAAAGTAGCGGCAGGTACTATTCAAAACGTGATCAATGGCATCGTGGGAACCGCGTTGGCGCAGGGCATTGTCGCCGGTATCGGCTTCTGGATTGCTGGTGTGCCGGCTGCGCTGCTGCTGGGTGTGCTCACCTTCCTGATCTCTGTTATCCCAATGGCCCCGCCACTGATCTGGATTCCGGCCACTGTCTGGCTATACATGCAGGATCAGACCGGTTATGCGGTTTTCCTGGCTATTTGGGGCGTGGTGGTTATCAGCGGCGTCGACAACATTGTGAAACCCCTGCTAATCAGCCGTGGCAGTGTTTTGCCGCTGTCGATTATCCTGGTGGGCGTCATGGGTGGCGTCTTGGCGTTTGGCTTCCTGGGCTTGTTTATTGGCCCGGTGATCCTGGCGCTGTTCTACACGCTGGTGCGTGAGTGGTTAAATCAACAGAGCTCGCCCACACCAAGCCCTTAATATCACTACGGCTTAAACAAAAAATCCCCGGCAATTGAACTGCTGGGGATTTTTTTGCTTGGTGAAACTAACGGCGAGGAGCAGACCTTGCCCAGAAAGAGCTTTAGCTGTCAGCAACGCTAAGCATGGCGCCGAAGATATGCACATGATTGATCGTGGCATACATTTCCTTCGGTTGGCGCCCTGCCTTAACGGTTACGCGCTCATCAGTGGATGCAATGAAATCCGTATCCACATAGCGCTTTCTGAGGGTCATGCGATTGACCTCGCCGCCGAGCACGGCATTGTGAATGCGATGAATGTCCACCGTCGTAAAGAAGCGAGGCAGCATGTTCAAACAGGCTGTTGAAGTGCCGATCAGGTTGGTCAGGTGCGAGGTGGCGGCTTCGAGCATGTCGTATAGCGCGTCTCGACCGCTGGCCTGCGATTGGGCGGTCGAAAGCGCTACGAGGTGAAAGCCATCAGCCTCGATGACATCGCGCGGGCACAGCACCAGATACGGAGCATATGCGGAGAAAGAATCCGAGGCGCCAGTTTCGGTGGTGAGCGGCAGATTCGTGTAATAGATCCGTGACTGACTGGACGTCAATTTGGCCAACAACTTGTCCAAATAAGCATCAGGCTTACGCTTGGCATCTGGTATGGCAAGCTCCGGCAACGATAGAGGCCCGGCTTCATCCTTGACCAGAATCTTAACCTCACCTTCATCCCACGTTGCGATAACCGCCGCTACGTTCAGTGTACAGTTCATGTGATGCACCTTATTACAGCATTAATGATAACGAGTATACCAGAAAACCATTAACCTCGCCACTGCCTAACCCGGCCCGTGTCGACATGAATAAAATTCTTGTCCAGATAGACCCCTACCCCACCAGCCCCGACATAGCGCGACATGAGCGCCAGCACCTTGGTGGCAAGGCCTGGAATGTAAATATCTGCCGCCATCCCCTGCATATGCAGCGATTGCTTGGCTGCACCTTCCAGGCGGAAATTGTGCGCAGGTGTCCGATAGCCAGAGAGGATCTGAATCTCACTAGGCCGACCTTCTTGTACCAGCCACTGCTGAATGAGAAATAAAACATCGAGCAGATGCGGATCAATATAATGAACCTGACGGTATTCAACATCGCGAAGAATATGCACCGCCTGCAAATAACCGTCTTTCTGAAATCCGGCGTCTTTCTTCCAATAACAAAAACTGACACGCTCATTGGATTGCGGGCGAGACAATTGCAAGCAACGGTCTCGATCCAGCATGACCTGGTGTAGTTTCTTAAAGCTGTTTTCCGCATGCGCAACGGGCGCAAGCGCAAACAGCAGGCAAAAAATAAAAATCCAACGTGTCATCGTATCACCTCTGCCAATATCATATCACGATATTGACAGTCGTTCATTCATCGTTAGACATCAGCATCAATGGATACAGGCGGGCGCAGGCCCCTGGCGCCATTTCAATTTCCATGAAGCTCCAGATGCGAAAATGAATCCGCCTGATGGCAAAAAAGGCGACCTCTCTCAGGAGAGTCGCCTCCTCTGCTCCGCCTGTCTTAGCTTTGCTTGGCGCGAATTTCTTCTGCCAGCTCAAGCACTTCGTCAAACGACTTGTCATTGAGCGTGCTGAGCAGCTCCTGCATTGCTTTTTTGTCACCAAATGCACTGGTGCGATGACGTTTCGCAGCATCCATGGCGATAATTTGAATGCTTTCAACCAATGCATTCTGCTCGTCCTTGCTGAGGTTTTCAGCCATGGCCTTGACCGATTTGTCCAAGGTTCGCTCAGACTGGCCGTCGATCACCGGGCCACGGGCTTTGCGGGCTTCTTCATCGGCGAGCTTCTTTGCATCAGCCTGCTCGCGGATTTCGTTGGCCAGGTCGGCAATCTCCGACGCATTCTTGCCGTCCAGGGTGTCCAGCAACTGGGTGTTCTTGGCCTCGATGTCCTTGAGGTCGAGCTTCATGCCGGCCATTGCATGCATGCCGATGGTGGCAATGTCTTTCTGGAACTGGCGGGCTTCATCTTTATCCAGAGACTCGATGACTTCCTTCATGGACAGTTGCAGGGTTTCCTGCGTTTTGCCATCCAGTTCCGGGCCGCCACACGCGGTCAGCAGACCGGCCAGCGCGAGAATGAGGGCACTGCGAGTAATACGTTGCATGGTGAAGCTCCTTGTATGGCCAAAGGCCGAAATGAAACGGGGAAGTGCGTTAAGGCTTGGGAAGCGGAACAAAAGCAATCAGACTGCGGCAGGCCTTGACGAGATCAGCCTGATCTTCCGCGCTCATGCCCGACACCAGAACCATGGCTGTCTGCGGGTCGCCATTGAGCTGGGCAAACAAAGCAGCTTCGGCAATCGTTTGGCAGCCCAGCAAATTGGCTCTGGCGCTTGGATCTTCGGTGTTCATTATGGGCTCTCGCAATTACTTGACTTATGGCTCTAGTATACTGATAATACATGACAAGTCAAGAGGAGTTTTCTCATGCACTGTCTAAGTGATGAGCTCAGAAATGCAGAGCAGCTTTCCGCTTCAAAAGTGACTTCAAGGGTTAAAGCCGGTTGGCAATGGCATCGTCTTGAGCATGCCTTCGCCACTGCGGGCGGTTCGGCATCCTATAGTCGGGCGCTTGTCTCGCCAGCAGGCGCTATCGCCTTTGTCAGTGACCGAGCGCCAGGCATTGACACGTTAGCAGAGCTACCGGTGCTGGAGATTAACTATGATTTGCTACCGCTCTCGGTGCCTTTCGAAGAAAAAGAGCGCGCTCGCAAGCTAGGGGCTGTATGGGTAGCGCATCGTAAAACATGGGCTTGTGCGCCTGAACACCGATCAGTATTCAGTCGTTGGCTTGATCCCAGCGCTGAGATCTTTAATCTGCTGGAACATGCTTGAGGTCTTTTCATGACAACGCAAAACCCGACGTTAAAGGTGGTGCAGAGGCCGTGCGGCATCCTATTCAGTAATGACGTTTATGTCGTGCCGGATGACCCAGAGGGCTGTCTACTCCCCCATGGTCATGAGGGGCCGCATGAATTTCGCCAAGCAAATGGCAAGATATGGCAATGGGAAACCGACTGGTCGTGCGACTGCGAACACTGCCAGGAAGGCGAAGGCGACTATTGCACGATCTACTGGCCGAAAAAATGAGCACAACAAAAAAGCCAGACGCTACCGCCTGGCTTTTGGTATGAAGACAGCCTGAAGGCTAGAGTTCTTTTCCCAGTGCCTCGACCCGCTCATCCATTATCAGTTCGTTGATCAGGTTGGCGCTGTACATAGCCGACAACACGCCAATCGCCATACCGTAGTTCATGTGGCGTTCGCTATCCGCCGAAGCCAGCATCTTGGCCCGGAAAGAAGCAAAAGAAGTTTCCAGACGATTTTTAAGTTGAGCGGCGCTGGGTAGCGTTGGCTGGGTAGACATGGGTGGCTCCTTAATCCATTCGTTGCAGTTTGCCAGACATGGCGTTGTCCAGGCACTCCCTGGGCGTGTCGCCTTCAGCCATGAAAAAACCTTCGCGGCAGGGAAAGCCGAGATCCAGTGCGGAAATGGCGCCCAGCCACACCCGCAAATAACCATCGCCAAATTCCGGGCGACGGCTAAGCACCCAGTCCAGGCGCTCGGTATCATTAAACGCACTCATGGTATTGCTCCTGTCCTGTTTGGCGATCACCCATTGGGGTATGCAGAGTCGCCGAATCCCGATTCAGTTGGCGTAACGCAGACAAAGCGCCTCGGCGCATGCGCAGGCTGTATCGCCTTGCCCATCCGGTAGGGGCATTCTTGAATTCCATTTCCCAGTATTTGACGAGTGCTTGCAGAAAAAGCACCGGGTCTTTTCCTCGCGCGCGGGCTTCTTTCGCGTCTTGCAGAAATTGGCTCGACGGTAGATGCGTGACCATACCCATTCCCTTGCCTGTTAAGCTGTATGGTCAGTATACTCAGGATACCAGAGTTGTAAAGAGCTTTATCGCCCTTTCGTAGGCTTTTGGCAATTTGACTTCTGAGCACAGGTCGTGCATTGACGGGGGTTTTTGCAAAAAACCTGAATGATTTCGCCGGATGCGGCTCGTTGGGCATACTCCACCAACGCCCTCACCTCCTCAAAAAGCTCATCACTGTTGGCTTTCAGCGCAATGGAGTGCAAGCGCTGACCTGACAAGACAAAAGCCTTTTGAATGGGCATTTTTTCTCGGGCGGCCAAGGCAGACGCCTTCACCTGAGCAATGTCAGAGCCATACAGGGCACCATTGCTACGGCTTTTGTATTCCACAATGGCGTTCTCGCCACTGTCCAGGCGCACAATAAAATCAGGTTTGGCGACGATCCCATAACGACGACTAATAAACTTGCGGCCATGCCGACCTTGATCGGCATAAATGACCTGCCCTGGCAAACCTATCTGCTGCTGAAGGCGATTACGCTGAGACTTTCGTAGCTTAGACAGCACCAGCCACGTCAACAGCACCAGCGCCGTGGAAGCAATCAACATATGCTCAGGGCGGATGCTCGACAGTATTGACCACAGTGAATTCAAGGTCATCATGGCTTCACCCTCGCGGCAAAGCGGCGCAAGCAGCGTGCAACAAACTGGGTTGAGCGCATACCGGGCAGAAGCCGGCGAATAAGCCAAGGCGAAGACCAGTAATAGAAACGCACCAATGCCCGGCCAAAAGGCGTTGTCATCAAGACCCGATCTCGCCAATCCCGCAATGCCTGCGTATCAGGATCATGCGCGCCCAGCGCGTGTGTCGCAATAAAGCACCGGGAATCCTGGCCAGAAAGCAGTGATTCATTCAGGGCGTTGTGGGCTTTTGTGCCGGCGCGCTGCCGGGCGTCACTGCTGTAGGCATAACGCTTTTGCAGGCTCAGCGAATGCGGGCAGTAAGCCGCCTTGCCGACATCAGAGGCACTGACAAGCCGAGGGGGTTTGGCCATGATCAGACCTGGTTTTCGACGTGAAAGCGAAATTGTTCGGTAAATTCCTGGTAGCTCACACCGCAGGCGGCCCAGGTAGAGCGGATCCTTTCTGGGATCTTCTCGATGTCCTTGTCGGGCATGCCGTGCACGGACATCACGGCCTTAAGGGGGCGCTTTTTATTCATGCGCCAGTAGCGCAGCGCCAGCATGACCAGGAAAGCCAGGCCGATCATTTCGATCAGCAGGGAAATGGGGGCATGTTCAGACACAACAGCAAGCCTCAATCAGTAAGGCCCATGACAATAGCGGGTTAGTTGATTCTCGTCAATACACGCGAATCAATATAAGCAGATGCCAAGGTACTGGTCGATACCCCATCGCGCCGCCAGGCCTCGACCTGGCTTGCCGGGATTTTCGCGAGGTCTTCCTCGGAAAGTCCGAGGTGCTTCAGCGACACTTCCAGGGCGCGGATTCGCTTCGCCGACTCCCAAAAAATGCCGGCCACAAACAGCACAAAAAGGCCGCAAGCGGCCACGATAATGAAGAATGAAGTATTCATGAGAAAAGGCTCCACACGCATTAACAATGCAGAGAAGTTTCGGGATGTGGTGGTTAGGGCGGGAATCGAACCCGCGACCACGGGGTTATGAGTCCCGCGCTCTACCGACTGAGCTACCTAACCAAGGAAATGGAGCGGGATATTGGGAATCGAACCCACGGTGATCAACCGGCTTAACTCTGATCGAGAGCTCCCATCCGACATGAGACGCCTACCGCTTTAAATAACCTTTCCAAACCTACTCACGCAGTTTGAATGGTGTTTAAAGCCTCAAAGAGCCCTTAGAAGGGTAAATCTTCAAAGCCGTCACTCCCGCAGTGAGGGTGACTCGCGTGACGGGATCTCACCGTCAACGTCCGGATAGGGCTCAGTGAATGGGCCAGGCCTTTGCGTGTTGCCACGCATTGCTGGGCCGAAATCACAGGCGCAGGGGCTGATTGATGAGCCCCCGACCGCACGTGCGCTGCATGCGC
>JACCDZ010206110.1_pt1 | contig 14068 bp, 10 predicted proteins | sample 7449551 | NCBI WGS metagenome assembly JACCDZ01 (sample SAMN15323452, study PRJNA562643) | freshwater metagenome | isolation source: river surface water | place: USA:Blue River Watershed | collected 2017-08-18
TAGATTCATCAGTTATACCTGAAATTTGTTCTTTCAAAGTAGCATAGGCCTCTTTGCTTGGAATTGTTTTATAGAATTTAAAGTAATCCAATTCACTATGAATAAAAGCCAAATAGAATTTATACACTCCGTTAGATTGTAATTCATTAGCAAAAATATTACGAGAATTCTCTTTTGAAGCTAAATAGGGAATAGATACAATTGAAAATATAAATAAAGACAAATACAATCCAAGAATTTTGATTTTTTCAGAAAAAGTAGGAATAGCTTCTATGTAGTTTTTAGAATGCTTAACTATAAAATAAGTTATTGTTCCAGATATTATGAATAGTATTGTAAATAGAGGAATCACGGGATAGGATTCCATTATATTTCCAATTACTTCGTTAGTGTACACTAAATAATTTACAGCTATAAAATTGTATTTCACACCAAACTCATTCCAAAAGAAATACTCACTTAGTGAATTTTGAAGGATCAAAGTAACAAATAGAAAAATCACAAAGGAAAACAACCAGAAACGGATTGTGCTTCTATATTTTGGAAGGAATAATAACAACCCAAATAGTAGCGTTTTAAGTCCGATGAAAGCCATTCCTATTTCGGGTAAAGCACCTCCATATTCGTTTAAAATAGTATTTCCAAAAGCTACATATAAGAACAAACTAACGAGTAAGCCAAAAATAATATATCCGGATGGTTTCAGGTATTTTGAATTGGATATAAAAATCAAGTACAACCATAGTAAACCGCCTAAGACAGTAAAAACTAAAAAGTCAGAGAGTATCCCGAATGTAAAAATCTTGATTGTTTCTAAGCCCGAAAATGAAGCCTGAGTAATAGGATGGAACACTAATACAATTCTCAAAATGAAGCTTACGACTACATAAAATAAAGCTAGATTATAAAAAGGAGATAGTTTTTTTACAAAAGACATAATTGCTATTTTTTTTGCAAAAATACGGAATTTGAAAGTAACACAAACTGATTTAAAATCTCAAATCTTAATTTAAGCCTAATAGTTTATTTGTCTCTATATCATAAGCCCTATTAAAACTTAAGTTTGTCTTAATTTAATTTATAATCAAAATAAAACGGTTGGTTTTGAGTTATTTTTGTATCAATATACTCAATTAATTTATTCAATATGAAAATATTACTTCCATTTTTTCTATTATTAATTTCCTGTTTCGGTTATTCTCAAAATTGGAAAAATACTTTTGAAGAAGCTGAAAATCAGGCATTGACCGAAAACAAAAATATAGTATTGGTCTTTTCAGGATCTGATTGGTGTGCGCCTTGTATAAAATTAGACAAAACCGTTTGGCAATCTGAAGAGTTCAAAAAAGAATCAGAAACCAATTGGGTAATTTATAAAGCTGACTTTCCAAAGAAAAAAGCAAACCAATTAAGCCCTACATTAACTGAATCTAATAAACTATTAGCTAGTAAATACAATACTTCGGGTAATTTCCCTTTAGTGGTTTTAATTGATAAAAACGGAACTGTTTTAGGGATTGAAGGATATAAAAATTTTTCGGCCTCTGATTATATTAAATTAATTCATTCATTCGAAAAATAATGAAATATAACTTCGCAATTGCCTTACTAATTGTCAGTCTTAATTCTTTTGGACAAACAGAATACAAACGTAAAGTATCCATGTTAGGGAGTCCGTTTGAAATTACTGTTGTAGCCAAAGACTCTGTCGAAGGAAAACAGTTTACGGACTTAGCTATTAACGAAGTAAAACGAATCGAAAATCAAATATCCGATTGGATTCCGACTACCCAAATTTCATTGGTGAATAAAAATGCTGGAATTCAAGCCGTAAAAGTAGATTCAGAAGTATTTGAATTAGTAGCAAGAGCTATTAAAATATCTGAAATTACGGATGGTGCTTTTGATATTTCGTATGCCTCAATGGATAAAATTTGGAAGTTTGATGGCAGTATGACTGTTATGCCTACAGAAGAAGCGATTAAAAAATCGGTAGCTAAAATTGGATTTAAAAATATCGTCATGAACAAAGAAGACCAATCTATTTTTCTGAAATTACCAGGAATGAAATTAGGTCTTGGAGGAATTGGACAGGGTTATATAGCCGATAAAGTTAAAGCCGTTTTGGTGGCAAATGGATGTAATTCAGGAATTGTGAATGTTTCAGGCGATATTAATGCTTGGGGAAAGCAAATCAATCAAAAACCTTGGACGGTTGGGATTATTAATCCAATGAATAAAAATAAAGTTTTTGCCACTTTTCCTTTGGAAAATAGTTCGGTCGAAACCTCAGGAAACTATGAAAAATACGTTATATTTAATGGTATCCGATATTCACACATAATTGACCCGAGAACGGGTTATCCTTCTCAAGGGGTAGTTAGTGTTTCGGTATTTGCTAAACAGACAGAAATTGCAGATGCTTTGGCTACAGGAATTTTTGTTTTGGGTGTTGAAGTAGGGTTAGATTTAGTTAATCAATTAAAAGGAATTGAATGTATCATTGTGGATGATAAAGGAAAAATACATACATCAAAAGGAATTGATATTAAAAAATACACAAATTAAAATGATACAGAAATTAAGTTTGGTCTTGTTTGTTCTTGTATTACTGCAGTCTTGCACTAGTGTTAAAGAATATGAAAAGGAAAAAATAAACGATGTTGATATGAAATTAGTATCACGTACTGCTGAAAAATACGAAACCACCTTTCAAGTATATAGAGAAGCTGCAGCAGGTGCAAATGGTGGAAAATCAGGAGGAGGTTGTGGATGCAACTAATAATGACTGTATCAATGAAAAAATTTAGTACGATTTTATTTTTATTACTATTCGCTTGTGTTTATTCGCAAGGAAGCAAACAGCCCACGTTCAAAAAAAGAGTGTTGGAAAGTACCGAAGTAGATTTTTTGGCTAGTTATTATGTTCAAGATGGATCAAAATCTTCTGTTTCTGGGGGAATTGGATCCGAAAAACTTACCGATATTGCCTCAAACATCACGGTCGCAATGCCTTTGAATGATGATGATGTTTTGACTATTGACGCAGGTATTTCAGCCTATTCGTCAGCATCTTCAAGTAATATTAACCCCTTCAATTCATCAGGAGCTTCTGGAAGTTCTAACAATTCAGGTGCATCAGGTGGAGGTGGAGACGATGATGATAAAAAATCAACCACTAAAGCCGCAACAACTAATACAGGTTCTGGTCCTTACGGTACGCCATGGCAAGCATCTTCTGGTGCGTCAAAAAGTGATCAATTGGTTTCCGTTATGGCAAATTACAGTCACAGTAGTGATTCCAGAAGCTTTATTTGGAATGCTGATGTTTCATTTTCAAATGAATATGATTATACCTCTACAGGATTTGGAGGTGGTATTGCTGCCTTATTTAATAATAAAAACACAGAAATAAATCTAAAAGCGAATGTGTATTTAGACCAATGGCGTCCTATTTATCCAACAGAATTACATGAATATTCAAAATATGGATCTAATTTCTTAAACCAAGGTTATTTTAGTGGAGTAACTGTGTACAATGAAAATGGGGTTACAGCAACAGAAACCTATTTGCCTACTCAATTTAAGGATTTAGCCTTAACGAATAGAAATTCGTATTCAGCTTCTTTTGGTTTTTCACAAGTTGTAACTACTAAATTACAATTTTCAATATTCTTTGATGTATTGCAGCAACAGGGCTTATTATCTACGCCATACCATCGTATTTATTTTGCCGATAAAACCAACTTTTTCATTGGTCAATCGCAATACATTGCTAATTATGAAAGTACAACGAATACAGGAGTGTTTAAATTAGCCGATGATATAGAACGATTGCCTAACACTCGTTTTAAATTACCCGTTGGAGCGCGTCTAAATTATTATATCAATGAGTATTTTGTATTGCGAACATATTACAGATATTATTCAGATGACTGGGATATTACAGCGCATACTGCAAGTATTGAATTGCCAATAAAAATATCTGAAAAATTTACGGTATTCCCAACATTTCGTTATTATACTCAAACAGCATCAAAATATTATGCTCCCTATGAAAAGCATCTTTCTACAGAACAATTTTATACATCTGACCCAGATTTAGCTACCTTTGATACCAAACAATTGGGTTTTGGTATTAATTATACGGATATTTTTGCCTCGGCTAAAATTTGGCACTTCGGACTTAAGAACATCGATTTTAGATTCCATCAATACAATCGTACGGATAGACTCAAAGCCAGTATTGCCACAATTGGTTTTAAATTTATAATGCAATAAATCTATTTTTTTAAACTCATGCGCATACTACTAGTAGAAGACGAAGCCGGAATCGTTCAATTCTTACAACAAGGATTAGAAGAAGAAGGTTATGAAATTACAACTGCTTCAGACGGCGAAAAAGGTTTGGAATTGTTGCTTAATGAAAGTTATGATCTAGTTTTATTGGATTGGATGTTACCCAACTTGTCTGGATTAGAAGTTTGTAAAATTTTTAGGGAGAAAAATAAAACTACACCAATAATTTTTTTAACAGCAAAAGATACGGTTCAAGAAACTATTGAAGGATTACAAGCAGGTGCGAATGATTATATCAAAAAACCATTTAGTTTTGACGAATTAGTAGAACGAATCAAGATTCACTTTAGAAACCTTGAAGAAACAAAAAAATTATATTTAGGCCCAATAGAAATTAATCTAAGTCAACATACTGTGTCAGTTAATAATGAGCTCGTAACGTTGACACATCGCGAATTTGAATTGGTTTCTTTTTTAATCAAAAATAAAGGAAAAGTGTGTACGCGAACTCAAATTATTGAAGAAGTTTGGAACATTCATTTTGATTATGACACGGGTGTTATTGATGTTTTTATGAATTCTATTCGTAAAAAACTAAACTTAAAAAAAGAAGAAGAGTACATCAAGACTATTCGTGGAGTAGGGTACCTCGCTAACGACTAATTCATGCAACAACTTTCTTTCAAAAATAGAATCGCCTCGCATTACATCATTTCAACAGCATTACTAATTGCAGTTGTTTTTTTTGTAATTTATATTAGTGTTCATTATAGTGTTTACAGTCATGTAAATGATGATATTCAGTCCGAATCCACAAAACATTTATCGGAAATCGAAGTTAAAAACAATCAATTTAAACTTCTTCACAAAGAAGAATGGATGGAAAGAGAACACAATACTATTGATGTAAATCCTGTTTTTGTTCAATTTATTGATGCCGAAAGTCAGTTGGTTGAAAAATCACCTAATTTAAGAAATTCCAATTTATTATTTAATACACAAATTCCAGTTAATCAACTTTTTGATTACCAATTAGAAGGGAAAGCTATTCGGCAAATTCAAGTTCCAATTTATCAAAAATCTACTATTGTAGGTTATGTATTGGTGGCTATGTCGTTAGAAAACGCGTATATGGTTTTGAATGATTTATTAGAAGTTTTTTTAATTGCCTATCCCTCGGTTTTAGTAATCTTGTTTTTTGTTGCACGCTTTATTGCAGGTAGAAGTATTAAGCCAATTAGCGTAATAATGACTACTTCTAATACTATTACTAAAGACAATTTATCTTCTCGTATTGTATTGCCTAAAACAAAAGATGAATTGTATGTATTATCCAAAACAATTAATGATTTATTGGATCGTTTAGAAAATGCAATTGAGCGTGAAAAACAATTCACTTCAGACGCATCACATGAACTTAGAACACCGTTAACGGTTATAAAAGGCACTTTAGAAGTATTAATACGAAAACCTAGATCCACGCAAGAATACGAAGATAAAATCAATTTTTGTGTTACTGAAGTGGATCGTTTGAATCATTTGGTAGATCAATTATTATTGTTAGCACGATTTGAAAACCAAAAACAATCTTTAAAATTAGAGCCGGTTTATTTGAACGGAATTTTTTTAGATGCTATAGCGAGGCAAACACTTTTTATCGAATCCAAAGAAATTACTATTTCGCAGTCATTTAACGAAGATGTGTATTGTAAAACGGACAGTTACCTCGTTTCAATCATTATAAACAATTTGGTTTCCAATGCGCTAAAATATTCAAATGACAAAGGAACAATTAACATCCAGCTATTAACAACAAACAATCAAATTGAATGTGTGATATCCAATACCGGAATTGGAATTCCTGAAGCTGATTTAGATAAAATTTTTCATCCATTCTTTCGTTCAGATGCTGTAAAAAGTCAAGATATTAAAGGAATTGGTCTCGGTTTATCTATCGTGCAACGTTTGTGTTCGCTACTTTCAATTGATTTAAAAATTTCTAGTAAACAAGATATTGGCACTACAGTTTCTTTAATTTTTAAGGCAAACGCTTAAGGAGTACTTAAGTAAGTCTTAAGTATTTGTTAAGGTAAAACTTAAATTTGTATCTTACATTTGTAAGTATAAAATACGATCAAAAAATGCTTGAAAAAATTATAGCTTTTAGTTTAAAAAACAAACTCATTATTTTACTCTTCACTTTAGGAGTATTTAGTTTTGGCATCTATTCGGTTTTTCAAATCTCAATTGGAGCCGTTCCAGATGTAACCAATAATCAAGTGCAAGTAATTACTACTTCCCGAAATCTTTCTACTCAAGATATAGAGCAATTTATTACCTATCCTGTAGAAATTGAAATGGCTAATCTACCGGGAGTAAAAGAAATTAGATCTATTTCTAAATTTGGATTATCGGTGGTAACGATTGTATTCGAAGATGATTTGGGAACCTATTTACCTAGACAATTAATTGCGGAAAAGATAAAAACAGCCTCTGAAAAAATTCCAGATGGTTTTGGAACGCCAGAAATGGGACCAATCACAACAGGTTTAGGTGAAATTTATCAATATACTTTAGAAGTTAAACCCGAATTCAAAGACAATTATACTGTAGCCGACTTGAGAACCATTCAAGACTGGGTGGTAAAACGACAATTGTCTGGTATTAAAGGTGTGGTGGAAATCAATACGTGGGGAGGTTTTTTAAAACAATATGAAATTGCGATTAGTCCCGCTAGTCTAAAAGCAATGAACATTAGCATGACGGAGGTTTTTACCGCTTTGGAAAAAAACAACAGTATTGCTGGTGGAGCATACATCGAAAAAGTAAATCAAAGTTATTTCATTCGTGGAGAAGGAAAAGTAAAATCTTTGGAAGATATAGAAAATATTGTGGTAAAAACCGCTAATGGGATGCCGGTCTATGTTAAAAACATAGCATCTGTAAACTTTGGTCATGCCAATCGATTTGGTGCCATTACGGGTAATGGAGAAGGAGAAAAGGTATTAGGACAAGTCATGATGTTAAAAGGAGGTAACTCCAAACAAGTCATTACCGATGTTAAAAACCGTGTAGCCGAGATTCAAAAGTCATTACCAGAAGGCGTATACATCAACGGATTTTTAGAACGAAGTGAATTGGTTGGAAAAACAACATTTACAGTTGCTGAAAACTTAATTCTAGGTTGTCTTATCGTAATATTTGTAGTGGTTTTGTTATTAGGAAATTGGCGTTCAGGCCTAGTAGTAGCATCGGTTATTCCACTTTGTTTATTGTTTGCCATTTCTTTCATGAATATTTTTGGCATTGATGCTAATTTAATGAGTTTAGGAGCCATTGATTTTGGAATTATCATCGATGGGGCGGTAATTATTGTTGAATTTATTGCATTCCAAATTGCTAGTAAATCGGCAAATTTAGTTGGATTATCCAAAGAAGACCAACAAGTAGAAATTGACCAAATTACTTTTAAAAGTGCCTCTAAAATGATGAATTCAGCTGTTTTTGGACAGTTGATTATTCTGATCGTTTTTATTCCAATTTTATCTTTATCGGGAATTGAAGGCAAAATGTTCAAACCAATGGCAATGACATTTAGTTTTGCCTTATTAGGTGCAATGCTTTTTTGCTTTACGTATGTGCCAGTGGTAGCTTCTTTATTTTTAAAACCGAATGAAGAAAATCCAAATTCATTTTCTCATAAATTGATTCAAAAATTCAACTCATGGTATTTACCCATAATTACTTGGGCATTGGCAAACACCAAAAAAGTCTTGTACGGTGCGTTAGGTTTATTAATTTTTTCTATTGTTTTATTTACCACAATGGGAGGTGAATTTATTCCTACTTTGGATGAAGGTGATTTTGTTATTCAACCCGTTCTAAAAACAGGAACTTCTTTAACTAAAACAATTGCAACGACTACAAAGATTGAAAAAATAATCTTGAAAAACTTCCCTGAAGTTACGCAAGTAGTAAGTAGGATAGGAGCAGCCGAAGTTCCTACGGACCCGATGTCTATGGAAGAAAGTGATATAATCGTTAAATTAAAACCCAAATCAGAATGGGTTTCTGCAGAATCGAAGGACGAATTAGCCGATAAAATTAAATCAGCTTTAGAAGCTCAAATTCCGAATATGGAAATTGAATTTACTCAACCTATCGAAATGCGTTTTAACGAATTGGTTTCTGGAACACGTTCGGATGTGGCGGTGAAAATATTTGGAGAAAACTTAGATATCTTGGCACAAAAAGCCAACGAAATTGAACCGGCTATCAAAAATGTGGAGGGTGCGTCGGATATAATTATCGAAAAAACGGAAGGTTTGCCCCAAATGGCGATACAATACGATCGCTCTAAAATAGCCCGTTACGGATTGAATATTGCCGATTTGAATGAAATGATTGCTCTGAGCTTTGCTGGAAAAACTGTTGGAAACGTATTTGAAGGTGAAAAACGTTTTGATATGGTAGTGCGATTGAATGAAACCAATCGACATGATATTGAAGACTTAAAAAAACTATATGTAACCACTCCGGCTGGTCAACAAATTCCGTTGGATGAATTAGCAACCATTGAATATACACAAGGACCTGCTAAAATTTCAAGGGATAATACCAATAGAAGAATTGTGGTTGGGATTAATGTTAGAAACCGCGATTTACAAAGCGTGGTTACAGATATACAAAAGATTGTTGCCGCTAAAGTTAAACTTCCAGCAGGCTATTATGTAAAATATGGAGGTCAATTTGAAAACTTACAAAGCGCTAAAGCTCGTTTATTAATTGCAGTACCAATCGCCTTGTTTCTAATTTTCATCTTATTGTATTTTGCCTTTGGTTCGATCAAAGAAGCGTTGATGGTTTATTCTGCTATTCCGTTGTCAGCAGTTGGTGGAATTTTATTTTTATGGATTCGCGATTTGCCTTTTAGTATTTCGGCAGGTGTTGGATTTATTGCATTATTTGGAATTGCTGTGCTTAACGGAATCGTTTTAATTGAACATTTTAAAGAACTCAAACATCACGGGATGAAAGATATGGACGAATTAATTTTAAAAGGAACTACAGATCGTTTACGTCCAGTATTATTGACTGCTGCTGCTGCTGCCTTAGGTTTTTTACCCATGGCTATTTCATCATCGGCAGGTGCTGAAGTCCAACGTCCATTAGCGACAGTCGTAATTGGTGGTTTATTTACAGCAACCATTTTAACTATGATTGTTTTGCCTATTTTATTCAAAGTATTTGACGGAAAAGAATTCAGAAAACCTAAATTTAAAATGCATACTAAATCAACGTATCTGCTATTGTTTTTATTGAGTTCTACTTTTTTAATAGCACAAAATCAGCCAACTGAACGAGAACAAATTATTACATTAGCTATACAAAACAATAAAGAAATCAAAGCGGCATTGTTGCAATTAGAAAAAGTAAAAGCGGCAATAAAAACCGCTTATTCGTTTGATAAAACCAATGTGTATTATAGTTACGATCAGAATAACTTAGCTTTAAATAACGAGCCTTTACGCGTTTTTGGAATCCAACACCGTTTTGATTTTCCAACTGTGTATGGAGCCAAGAAAAAAGTCCTGGAATCAGAATTAGATAAAGAAATAGCCCATTTTGAATTGCAAAAAAACAAACTAACTCTTGCTATTTCTAAAGTCTATGAACACATTGTGTATTTGCAAAATCAAGAAAACCGTTATGCTTACTTAGATAGTTTGTACCAAAATTTTTCTAAAGCTAGCAATCGCCGTTTTGAATTAGGCGAAACTAACTATTTAGAAAAGATTACGGCTCAAGCCAAAGCGGGACAAATACAAACTAAGAAATCTCAAATTGAGAAAGATAAAATTGCGCAATATGAATTGTTGAATAGTTTGGTTCAATCCGACACCAAAATAACTATTTTGAATACTAAAATGATTCCACTAACTATTGTATTAAGTAGTTCAGGAAAAGATTCACATGTAGCTTATTTAGAAAGAGTTACTGAAAACTGTAAAAAACAAATATCGTTTCAAAAACAACTTTGGTTGCCGGATATCAATCTAGATTATTTTAAAGGTAGAAACAATGGATTGTCGCAGTCTTTGTATGGTTTTCAAGTTGGCTTAGCTATTCCTATTTTATTTTCAGGTACATCTTCTAAAATTAAAATGGCACAATTGGATTTGAAAAGTTGGGAACAACAAAAACAAAATGAAGAACAAAAAATGGTTCAATACCTGAGCCAAAAAGAAAGTGAGCTAGCCAAATACCAAGAAGCTATTAATTATTACAATCAATTTGGTAAAAAATTAGCTGATGAAATTCTAAAAGTGGCGAATTTGAGTTACAAAAATGGAGAAATTGATTTCTTTCAATACATTCAAAGTTTAGAAAATGTAACGACTATTCAAGTCGATTATTTGGATACGTTGTTGCAATACAACAACACACAATTGGAATTATATTACCCTAATTTTTAATCTGTTAATTATGAAAAAAATACTATATACACTTGCATTAACAACTATTCTTATTGGTTGTAAAGAAACTAAAACCGAAGCAACATATCCAAAAGATGATGGTTTAATTCATGTAACTGAAGCCCAATTCAAATCAGTTGGAATGCTTGTTGAAAATCCTTCGGAAGAGGATTTTGATGTAACTATAAAAACCTCAGGCAAAATTGACGTACCACCACAAAATAGAGCGCAAGTAACCACTTTTATTGGGGGCTATGTAAAATCAACAAAACTGTTAGTCGGCGATAAAGTTTACAAAGGTCAAGCATTGGTCACATTAGAAAGTGCTGAGTACTTAGATATTCAAAAAGAGTATTTGGAGATTGCAGAACAAATTAAGTATTTAAAATCCGAATATGAGCGTCAAAAAATGTTGTTTGATGAAAAAATTAGTTCTCAAAAAAATTACTTAAAATCTGAAAGCGAATACCGAAGAGCAAAAGGTATGTACCAAAGTTTACGTGAGAAATTACTTTTACTAAAAATTAATCCAGCTAATGTCGAAAAAGGCAAGTTAACCTCTACTGTTACTATTTCATCACCTATTTCAGGGGATATAGTAGTGATGAATGCCAACGTAGGAATGTATATTGCTCCTTCAGATGTTATTCTTGAAATTGTAGATACTCAACATTTACATTTGGAATTAGCGGTCTTTGAAAAAGATATTTTAAAAGTAAAAATTGGACAAAGCATTAATTTTTCAGTTCCAGAAGCCTCTAAAGAAGTATTTCCTGCAGAAGTACATTTGGTTGGAAAATCAATTGAAGGGAACGATAGAACAATCAATGTTCATGGTCATTTAGACGAATCTATCAAGCAAAAATTATTGACAGGAATGTTTGTAGAAGCCAATATTGTAGTTAGTGCTAAAAAAGGATTGGCAATATCTTCTGAAGCATTAGTTAGTGAAAACAATAAAAATTTCGTACTTTTATTAGAAAGCGCAAAAAACAATTCCTATTCATTCAAAAAAGTAGCTGTTGCCATTGGAGAAAAAAATAAAGATTTTGTTGAGATTCTTCCCAATAGTGCAATTAAAGCTTCCTCAAAAATTTTAACCAAGGGGACTTTTGATATCGTTAATTAAATAATTTATGGATGTAGCCAAACTAAAGAAACAATTACAAGTCGAAGTAGACACTGCTTTTTTGTACGACAGCATTGCTGCCATTCAATCCGATGTTAATCTAACTCGTGTTTTACATAGTCTTGCCGATATTGAAAAAGGACATGCTAAACACATGTTAGAAAAGGTAAAAACTTTAGATTCTAATTATGAAATGCCATTGCCTTCTTCTAAAGCGAAGTTTCAATTGAAAGTTGGAAAGCTTTTTGGTTATAGTTCTATCATTAGTAGTTTATCCAATATTGAAAAGCAGTTTGCGGTTAATACCATCAAAAATAAAATTGAACAAGGAGAAAAACTTACTGGTTTTGAACACAATCATTTGCAAATTATTGAAGCCGTTAATAATAACGAAGCTTTAAATGTTTCAGGAGGATTGTTATCCAAGTTTGAAAGTCGTCATAAATCTGTTGGAGGGAATGCCTTACGTGCAGCCGTTTTAGGATCTAATGATGGTTTGGTTTCCAATATGAGTTTAGTAATGGGAGTAGCAGGAGCTGCAGTTTCCAATAATACAATTCTCTTAACTGGAATTGCGGGACTTTTAGCTGGTGCCATTTCAATGGCTTTGGGCGAATGGCTTTCGGTACAAAGTTCAAGAGAATTGAACCAACGCCAAATCGAATTAGAGACTGAAGAATTAGAAGCTTCACCCGAAGAAGAGAAAAAAGAATTGGTGTTATTATACCAAGCCAAAGGAATGAGTGTTATTGATGCTCAAAAATTAGCTGATAAAGCTTTTGAAAGTCCAGAAACTGCTATTGACGCTATTATTACAGAAGAATTAGGAATTGATAAAGAAGAACTCGGAGGTTCGGCTTGGGAAGCAGCAATCGCTTCTTTTGTACTTTTTTCGATAGGCGCTATTATTCCGCTATATCCATTTATATTTTTAGAAGGAAACAACGCCATTTTATTAAGTGTTGCGAGTAGTGTAGTAGGGCTTTTTGGAATTGGAGCCGCCATTACTTTATTAACTGGAAAAAGCGTTTTATTTTCAGGATTTAGACAAGTCGCTTTCGGACTTGCTGCAGCAGCTGTTACTTATGGTATAGGTAGTTTGATTGGAGTTTCATTGGCAAATTAATTAACAAAACAAAATTTAATATTATGAACGATGCACATTTACACATGGTGGTTAACCATTTTCCAATTATCGGAACCATTTTAGCGATTGGTATTTTAACGGCAGGGTTATTAAACAAAAATCAATCAATAATCAATACAGCTTATGTGTTATTTATTATTGGAGCTGTTTTTGGAATTCTTAGTATGAATACCGGAGAAGGAGCAGAAGAACTAGTAGAAGATATGCCAGGTATTGGTTGGAAAATCATTCATGATCATGAAGAATTGGCAGAAAAAATGGCGTTACTACTTGATATTCTAGGTATTCTATCTGTAATTGGTTTTTATTTTCAATACAAAAGAAATCCAAATCAGAAATTAGTATCCTATCTTATTTTGATACTAGGTATTGCAAGTTTGTTTGTGATTCAAAAAGTCGGAACTTCTGGAGGTGAAATTCGCCATTCAGAAATTCGAAATGATAACAATACTACCAATAATTTAAAAGAAGATGACGATCACGAAGAAAAGTAATTTTTATTATAGCAATCATTCGTTATTTTTATTAGTATTACAAAAATAAATATTGCATTTAGTTTAGATATATGCTTTTTATTACATGTATTTTTAATTTATTCGTAATAAACCAATTGTTATATTAATTTATTATTCACTATATCGTTTTCGTAATTAAATTTTATTAATTTTGATTTTACTACTTTGATTATTTTTAAAATACAATAAAAGATGAAAAACATCAAAATTATTCAAGAATTACACAGTTTAGGAATTACAGGCTATCATGAAGTTTCATACAATCCTTCTTATGAAGAATTGTATCAAGCAGAAATGTCAAATAGAAGAAAAGGATATGAAAAAGGTGCGGTAACCGAATCTGGTGCTGTAGCTGTTAAAACGGGAATATTTACCGGACGTTCTCCAAAAGATCGCTATATTGTAAAGGACGATGTTACAAAGGATACCATTTATTGGGATGATAAAGTAAATTTCCCAACTACTCAAATGATTTGGCATGATTTGAAAAAATTGGTGTTAA
>JACCDZ011306331.1_pt1 | contig 14068 bp, 11 predicted proteins | sample 7449551 | NCBI WGS metagenome assembly JACCDZ01 (sample SAMN15323452, study PRJNA562643) | freshwater metagenome | isolation source: river surface water | place: USA:Blue River Watershed | collected 2017-08-18
CACGCCAATATTGGCAACGCCACGATAAACTTTGTCTTTAATATGGACGTTGACAACATAAACCCCTGACGCAGCAACCTGTGTTGGCATCGGGATGTTGATGGTTGGAAAGCCAATTTTACGACCATTTTGATCACCGTGATGAACGCGCCCACTTAAGGTATACGCTCGACCAAGAAACGCTTTGACTTCGTTAAATTTTCCTCTGCCAATTAATTCACGAATATAGCTGCTACTAATGCGCGTTCCCAAAAGCGTGTAAGAAGGCAAACTCTCAACACTGAACCCATGTTGCTTACCCAGTGCCTGCAAAAGCGTAAAATCACCCTCACGCTTATAACCAAAGCGAAAATCATCACCAATAATAACATGGATTGCATTAAGCCCATCAACAAGGATTTGTTTAACAAAGGCTTCTGGGCTTAAGCTCGCTAGTTTTTGATTGAACTGAAGGCATAAAACCTGGTCGACATCGAGTATCTTAAGCGCCTGGATTTTATCGCGAAAGGGTGTGATACGCAGGGGTGCTTGATCTTTTAAAAAAAACTCTTTGGGTTGCGGCTCAAAGCACACGACACAGGTTCGCGCTCTTTGCGTCTGTGCTAATCGCTGCATATGATGGATAATCTGGCGATGTCCCAGGTGCATGCCATCAAAATTTCCAATGGTGACGATGCTTGGGGTGTTGTGATGTTTAATATGGTTTAAATCTGCAAGTCGTAACAGTTGCATGTGTGTGGTATGCCTGCTTATTACCCCTAATATTTTTTGGGGGGTGATTGAAACTGCTGGGCATTATATCAGTTAAGAATGATTTTGCAGTACTTATTCACTACACACATCCAGGATGCTGTATAATCTAGCGGGCTTGATTTTCTAAGAGGTTTAACGATATGTATTTTGCAAAATATGATCAAATGAAAGAAAAGCTTGATAGCTATCGACCTTTATCTTATGAATTGCTCCATAATTTGCATGAAAATTTGATTTTAGACTGGACGTATCACTCTAATGCTATTGAGGGCAATACGCTAACGCTAAAAGAGACGAGAATTGCTCTTGAAGGTATTACGGTTGGTGGCAAAACCTTGAGAGAGCATTTTGAAGCAATAAATCATAAAGATGCCATTTTATATGTTGAAGGCTTGGTGTCTCAAGTTGAACCCATTACCGAATGGGTGATTAAATCGATACATCAATTGATATTAAAAAACATCGATGATAGTAATGCAGGAAAATATCGCACAATCAATGTCAAAATTATGGGCGCTAAACACATTCCCCCTGAGTACATTCATTTGCCACAATTAATGCAAGAGTTAATTGCAAGCCATGAATCATGGTGTAGTTTGCATCCTATAGAAAGAGCAGCAAGATTGCATGGTGAGTTTGTTAAAATTCATCCCTTTGTAGATGGTAATGGAAGAACGAGCAGGCTTTTGATGAATCTGGTTTTGATGCAAAACGGTTATCCTGCGGTTGTGCTGCCTGTTGAGAAAAGACTGGAATATTATCATGCGCTGGATAAAGCACATATGACAAATGATTATGATGATTTTATTGACTTGTTGTGCGCCATTGTGGAGGAGTCCTTTAAAACCTACTGGTTTGCTTTAGGCGTGAAATAGTGGCGCGTAACACCGAGCTATGCTTCTACTGCAATGCAAATAAGCACTTCGTCGGATTGAATAGAAGCCAGTGGTTCTTTGACATATTTGACCTTGCCAGAGATAAGCTGGCAACGGCAAGTACCACAAACCCCATTGCGACACTGAAAGTTTGCGGCAATGCCTTCATTTTCCAAGGCTTCTAATATTGTTAAATCAGTATCGTCAACCTGAATGATTTGGTCATTAAGGTAAATGGCAAGCATTATTAGTGATCTCCAACTTATTAACGCACTTGGTGTAGGGTGGATAAACGAAAGCGCGTCCACCAATACTCAACCTGTTTGTTTTTCCGCGTGGATGCGCTTTCGCTTATCCACCCTACTACTTTCATAACAAAACAGAATCTTGGGGTTGACCATATTTCTTCCCACAAGGGCGTATTCAATACGCCCCTACGATTGTTTAAACGAAAAATGGGCTGAAATTCTGTCAAAGCCAGGATTTTTAAATTTGAGCTCCCCTACAGCTCAAAACCACTAAAAGCATTGTCTGAAACGTTACTGTCAATTTGACCGACAAGATAGGAGCTGATTTCGGTTTCTTGTGGCGCGACCTGGACATTGTCTGAGTTAAGATAGTGATTAATCCAGGGAATGGGATTATTTTTGGGTGCATTAATATCATGGGTCTCAAGACCTACAGCCTGCATGCGCTCTTTGGCTAAATAGTCGATGTATTGGCAAAGGATCTGTTCATTAAGTCCCAGGATTGAACCATGAGCAAAGAGGTATTTCGCCCAGGCTTTTTCCTGCAATATGGTCTCTTTAAAAATGGCTTCTGCTTCAACTTGTGAATGGCAGGCGATTTCACTTAATTCTGTATCACCATCTTTACCCGACAAGATAATATTAATCATATGCTGGGTGCTGGTTAGGTGGATGGATTCATCACGGGCAATAAGCTTCATGATTTTGCCACAGCCTTCCAGTTTTTTTTGCTCAGAAAAAGCAAAGGTGCAGGCAAAACTGACATAAAAGCGAATAGCCTCAAGTGCATTTACGGCATGGAGTGCAAGATACAGTCCTTTTTTAACGGTTTGTTCACTTATCTCAATCGATTTTCCGTGAATGACGTAGTTCCCTACCCCTTGCGTTTGTAGAAGCTGCGTTTGCACAATCAGCTGATCATAATAGTAAGTAATATTCTGTGCACGTTTACGAATTTCGGTATTATCAACAATAGCATCAAAAACGGGAGTTGGATCATCCATCAACGATCTCACCATATGCGTATACGAACGGCTATGAATCGTCTCAAAAAAACTCCAGGTTTCAATCCAGGTTTCAAGTTCAGGCAAAGACACCAAGGGTAGAAAAGCAATATTGGGACTTCGACCCTGGACCGAGTCCAGCAAAGTCTGGTATTGCAGGTTGGATAAAAAAATATGACGTTCAATTTCGCTGAATTTTTGAAAATCAATACGATCTCGACTTAAATCTACTTCCTCTGGACGCCAAAAGAAAGACAACTGCTTTTCAATTAAGCGCTCAAAAATGGGATGTTTTTGCTGATCAAAGCGCGACACATTAACTGAGGCGCCAAAGAACATGGGTTCATAGAGTTGATGATTAGACTTCGTTTGAAAAGTTGAATAAGTATAATGGTTTGTCATGATAATACCTTAAATTTTACATGCGCCAGATTCGCATTCATCAGCTTCCATGGCGTGAGATGCTTTTTGTTCAGAATGGTCGCGTGTATTGTGATAATAAAGGGTTTTTAAGCCATATTTATAAGCGATAAGAAGATCAGCCATCAAGGTTTGCATCGGAACCTTTTGCTCGCTAAAACGCACAGGATCATAGTTGGTGTTCGTTGAGATGGATTGATCGATGAATTTTTGGATAATCGCACAAATTTCTAAGTAACCACGATTATCGGGCATTTGCCATAAAAGCTCATACTGATTGCCTAAGCGCGTAATTTCAGGAACGACTTGCTTTAATACCCCATCTTTACTTTGTTTGATAGACACCAGTCCGCGGGGTGGCTCAATCCCATTGGTTGCATTAGCAATTTGCGAGGAGGTTTCAGAGGGCATAATGGCACTTAAAGTTGAGTTTCTAAGACCATATTGTTGAATATCCTTGCGTAGAGTTTCCCAGTCATGTTGCAAAGGGAAATGGGCAAATTCATCGATATTCTTCTTATAGTGATCAATCGGTAACAGACCTTGTGCGTAATTAGTCTCATGAAAATATGCACAAGCTGATTTCTCTTTGGCAAGGCGATTGGACGCCTTTAATAAATAATACTGAATTGCTTCAAAGGTCTGGTGTGTGAGTTTATTGGCGCTGCCATCACTGTATCTGACCTTGTTTTTTGCCAAATAGTAAGCGAAGTTAATGACACCAACGCCGAGACTACGTCTGGCTTTAGCAGGGATTTCAGCCGCTTTTAGTGGATAGTTCTGATAATCCAACAAGTGATCAAGTGCGCTCACAATTAAAAACGTAAGATGCTTAAGCTCATCCAAAGAATCAATCGCCCCAAGATTAAAAGCCGAAAGCGTACACAAGGCAATCTCGCCTTCTTCATCAAAAATATGCTGAAGTGGCTTGGTGGGAAGTGTTATTTCCATGCACAGATTAGACTGCTTAATGGGGGCAAGTTTTGGGTTAAACGCGGAGTGGGTGTTACAATGGTCAACGTTTTGAATATAGATTCGCCCCGTTTGCGCACGCTCTTGCATAAGTAAAGAAAAAAGCTCAGTCGCTTTAATCTTCTTCTTGCGAATCCGTGGATTGGCTTCACCAGCAATATAAAGTCTTTCAAATTCCGCTTGATCAGCAAAAAACGCATCGTAAAGTCCAGGAACATCAGAAGGACTAAACAATGTGATCTCTTTTTGTTCAATCAAGCGCTGATACATCAGTTTATTGATTTGGACGCCATAATCCAAATGGCGGATACGATTGTCCTCAACGCCACGATTATTCTTAAGCACCAAAAGGGACTCCACTTCCAAATGCCAAAGTGGATAAAAAAGTGTCGCCGCTCCTCCACGCACACCTCCTTGAGAGCAGGACTTAACAGCGGTTTGGAAATATTTATAAAATGGGATGCAACCCGTGTGTAGAGCTTCTCCACCTCTGATTTCACTTCCCAACGCGCGGATTTTGCCTGCATTAATCCCAATGCCTGCGCGTTGTGAGACGTATTTGACAATGGCAGATGCCGAGGCATTAATCGAGTCCAGGCTATCATCGGTATCAATTAACACACATGAGCTAAATTGTCTGGTAGGAGTCCTGACCCCTGCCATAATCGGGGTGGGCAGTGAAATTTTGAACTGACTAATAGCATCATAAAAATCAAGTACATATTGCAGGCGAGTTGATCTCTCATGCTTGCTAAAAAGGCAGGCACTCACGAGCATATAAAGCATCTGTGGTGTTTCATAAATTTGACCCGTGACACGATTTTGCACCAGATATTTGCCTTGCATTTGATTCACCGCGGCGTAAGTGAAGTTCATATCGCGCCAATGATCGATATGCTTATTCATTAAATCAAACTCTTCATGCGTATAATCTTCAAGTAACTTGGCATCATACTTGTTAAGCTCAACAAGCTTTTTAACCTGATCATATAAATGAGGGGACTCAAATTGACCATAAGCCAGTTTTCGCAAATGAAAAATCGCCAAACGTGCTGCCATATATTGATAATCTGGTGTTTCCTCAGAAATTAAATCAGCCGCGGTTTTAATAATAATGGCTTGAATGTCGGATGTTTTCATGCCCTCATATAGCTGAATGTGAGATTGAAGTTCAACTTGTGAAACCGAAACATTTTCTAAACCTTCAGCAGCCCAGGTGATCACGCGGTGAATTTTATCCAGGTTGACAGGCTCTAGCTTGCCTGATCTTTTCATGACATTAACGTGCATTCTTTCGTTTTCCCTTTGGTAGGTGGTGAGTAAAACAAAAGCAGCGTGGAAAATTTAAGGCACAGCTTCATTTGCTGGATCTATGCACTTTTGCTGGCTTTCCGAAAATTCCCCTTCGTTAGCGAAGGGGGTGAAAAGCGCCCGAAAGAAGCAAACGGTTTTGCTTCTTTAGCTTTGAACGCCACAAGCTCTGCGCGTGAAGCAGACGGGGTAGTCTTTAAAGCCAGCAAAAGTGCATAGATCCAGCAAACAAAACGCTGTTAGTCAATGAACATACATTGACTCATGTGCTCGCTTTGTTCCACGAAAGCTTTTCACACAGTCAACTAATGGCAGATATTCGGGCTTATGGACACATTTAACACCTACTGGATACTGCTTCCCAATTGTTTGTCAATCAGTGCGTTTCTTGGCTAAATATCATTAAGCTCAAGTGTATCGTTCGTTTCCAATTACCGCTGCGGACCAGCTCTGGATTTACACCAGATTCCCTCTTGCGTTGCATTTTGAGTAAAACATATCAGCTCTGACCATCTTTCCGTCCACCATCACCCTGCACGAAGCCGCAGGGGTCATTTGGAAACTGGATTCCCGCCTTCGCGCGCTTGACCCTCTAGAGTGGTCAAGCGGGAATGACAGTGGGATGAAAATCTTGTCTAAGCCAACAAATCTGACGGATTTCAGCCCATTTTTATTTGAACAAACGCAGGGGCGTATTGAACACACCATTAGGGCTGAAATCACCATCAAAGTCAGTGAAGCAAAACACAAACCATTAGCAAATTACAAGCGATAGTGTATACGTTTTTAAACTTGCTTAGCAAGTCATCTAGCTTAGGTTTTCTGCGATAGTATTTTTTATGATCATAAGCTGTTGCTGTTCAATCTTGTTTGCAATGGTTTTTTTATTACGAACATCATTAATCAACAAGGCATAGTCGTAGGTTATAAGCCTGTATTGAATGTTTTTAGCGCACTTAAGCGATGATAAAGATGCAGTATTTTCATGATAGATATATTGCAGGGCGGTAATAAATTGCTCAAACGCCCCATTGTCGCGTAGAGCATTGATTGCTTTTAACGCACTTAGGGTGTCTTTTTCTGGTTGGGTCCTGATGCTAGCAAAGAAATGGCGGTAGCGATAAACATTTAAACATAGTGTTTGCATGGCGCGAGGAACCTTAAGTTCATCCAGGGTGTTTGATAGGGCTTGCTCTGTTAAAAGATGGTTAAGGATAAGTGCTGATAAAACATTAACGTCTTGACAGCCACCCTGTTTTGCGTAGACAAGTGCCCGAAGATCGTCTTTATTGAGTGAGTTTAACGCTTTAAGGATATGTTGACAGGCATTAACTTGCTGCAAAGTGAAAATAAAAACTTCAGGATTTGGTGTTGCCAGAGATTTAACAAGCTCTTGGAAAATGCGTTCACTTGAAAGGCTTTCAAGCTCTTTATTTTCAACGATTTTCTGCATGAGTTTCAAAGTCTCTGTGGCAATAGTAAACCCCAGGTAATGGTATTTAGCAGCAAAACGAGCCACCCTTAATACACGCAAGGGATCTTCAGAAAAAGCATCACTCACATGGCGAAGTTTTCTAGCAATGATGTCTTTTTGTCCGTTAAAAGGATCGTGGAGTATGCCATTTTCGTCTATTGCCATGGCATTAATCGTTAAATCACGGCGTTTTAAATCAGCGACAAGACTGACATCGTCAGTGTTGAATTGAAACCCTTTATATCCTTTATCAATTTTGTCTTCAGTTCTTGCAAGTGCGTACTCTTCATAGGTTTTAGGATGTAAGAATACGGGGAATTTTTTACCGACTTGAATAAAGCCCTTTTCAAGCATTTCCTGTTCACTGCCATTGATCACAAGCCAGTCTTTATCCTCGATGTTTAAACCAAGCAGTTTGTCGCGTACAGCGCCGCCGACAAGATAGATTTCCATGTTTGTACCACGTTACCTGAGCTTATTCTTTATGTTACCAACAAATTTCGGTAAACTCTGTTTAATTTGTGATTTCCAAGATAAAAACAACATGCAAATTTCTGCTAATGCGCACAAGAAAACCTATAGTTTGTACAAAAGACTGCTCTGGGAAGTGCGCGCGCTGTGGCCATTATTACTCATTTCGGTGATTGGCAGCATTATATATTCCGCTTGTGATGCCTATGCCATGTATTTGATTAAGCCCTTATTAAATAAAGGATTCACCCCGACAGGGGGGGAATTCTTAAAAGGCATTGCGTTATTGTTTCTTGTGCTTTTTACCTTGCGTGGCGTGGGATCTTTTCTGTCATCATTTTTTATGGGGAAGCTCGGTGCGCAGGTGGTGTATCGCTTTCGTAAAAGAATGTTTGGCAAGTTTTTGGATCTTCCCGCACACTATTATGATAAAACGTCTTCGGGTAAGCTTTTGTCCAAGCTTTTGTACAACGTTGACCAGGTAACCAGTGCAACGGGTAACGCAATTATTACTGTGGTGCAAGATGGCACCTTTGTGATTGGTCTTATCATTGTGATGGTTGTAACCAGCTGGCAGTTATCGATTACCGTGATTGTGGTGGCGCCATTTTTAGCCATTTTTATTACATGGATCAGTAAGAAATTTCGCCACTACAGTCGCAACACCCAAGCTGCCATGGGCTCAGTGACGCACTTTGCCGAAGAAGCATTGATTAATTATAAGGAGATTCGCATTTTTGGTGGACAGAAATATCAACTACAGAAATTTGATCAAAACCTGACTTACACTTATCGCCAGCAAATTAAGACTCTTATGCTTGATGGTTTATCATCACCGATCATCCAGTTTATTGGTGCAATTGTGATTGCAGTAATTTTATTTATCGTCGCAACCTATGGTTTAAAGGAAGGTGGATGGCTTGATGCTGGTGGCTTTGTGGCGTTTTTTGCGTCGATGATGGCGATTTTAAAGCCGATTAAAAATTTAACGAATGTGAACTCAACCATCCAAAAGGCAATTGCGGCAACCGAAGATATTTTTGAAATTCTAGATGCAAAATCCGAAGAGGATGCTGGGATAAAAACACTTGTGCAAGTTAAGGGCCACGTTGAATTTAAAGGCGTTCATTTTCAGTACCCCGAAAGTAAACAGATGGTGTTAAAAGAGATTAATCTCACGGCAGAGGTTGGGCAAACCATTGCGTTGGTTGGGCGCTCAGGTGGCGGGAAAACGACGATGGTGAATTTATTGGCGCGTTTCTATCAACCGACCAAGGGGCAGATCCTGCTGGATGGGGAAAATACGCAGTCATTAACCTTGGCAAACTTGCGTAGCCATATTTCCCTAGTATCTCAACACGTTAATTTATTTGATGATACGCTTTTTCATAATATTGCTTATGGTCGCGAGGGTGAGGTTTCCGAGGAGGAAGTCATTCAAGCAGCAAAAGCGGCAAACGCGTGGGAGTTTATCGAAAAACTCCCAAAAGGCTTATATACCGAGGTCGGGCAAAACGGCTTAAGCCTTTCAGGTGGGCAGCGCCAGCGTGTTGCCATCGCCAGAGCACTTTTGAAAAATGCGCCTGTGTTAATTTTAGATGAAGCAACGAGTGCGCTTGATAATGAGTCAGAACGTATTGTGCAGCAAGCACTTGAGAGACTCATGAAAAACCGCACGACTTTTGTGGTAGCGCACAGATTATCAACGGTTGAACATGCGGATCAAATTGTGGTCATGGACGGTGGCGAAATTGTTGAGATCGGCAATCATCAATCGCTTTTAGAAAATGAAAACGGCTTGTATTACCAGCTATATCATCAATCACTTCACTAGAACTTAAGTCATTTCGATGCAGAAAGATTGGTATCAAACACATAAAACCTGGCGTGCCATTTTGCTTATGCCATTGTCATGGGTGTTTTCGTTTAGCGCACACAAACGTAAACTTGTATTGCAACGGCACGCTTATAAAAGCATGCTTCCCATTATTGTGGTTGGTAACATCGCTGTTGGCGGCACGGGCAAAACTCCTGTTGTACAGGTTCTGTGTCAGTATTTGCAAAAAAAAGGCTATTATCCTGCGATAATCACGCGAGGATTTGGTGGCAAGGCTAAGCATTACCCATTTGCCATTAATGAGCAGTGCTCTCCTAAAGAGTGTGGTGATGAGCCATATATGCTAAGCAAGTTACTTCAAGGCATTCCAATCGTTGTTTCACCAAAACGAGTTGATTCAGTTAAGTGGATCGAAAGTCGATTGCCAAAGGTTAATGTCATTATCAGTGATGATGGGTTACAGCATTATGCTATGGCGCGTGATATTGAAATAGCCGTCGTTGATGGACAGCGTATGTTTGGTAATGGTTTGTGTTTGCCAGCAGGTCCCTTGCGTGAGCCTGTCAGACGCTTGAAAAAAGTGGATTTTGTAATCATTAATGGTGGTGCTAATAAACGCGATTGCGAGGGAATCACTGCATTTGGGATGGAGTTAAAAGCAGATGCTTTGGTTAATATCGCCACTGGAGAACCACATTCAATTGCTGCTTTTATCATGAAATACGGCAAGGCTTGCTATGCGATTGCAGGCATTGGTAATCCCGATCGTTTTTTTGAAAGCTTACGCAGATTGGGTTTTAACGAATTAAAGGCATATCCATTTGCCGACCATTATGCGTATAATCACAAGGACTTTGACTTTGTTACGCATGCAAATATGCCTGTAGTCATGACTCATAAGGATGCGGTTAAGTGTCAGTCGTTTGCAAAGGGTAACTGGTATTATCTGGCAGTTTTGCCAGCGATAGATAACGGTTTTTTTGAGGATGTTAGCGAAAGCCTGTCCTTGCTGGAAAAGGCAAAAAGGTGACTTAACAGGAGTTACGTATTTTTGCTGCACTACCCCGCCTCGCAAGCTCGGCACCCCTTCACCAAGTGAAGGGGAATTTTCGGAAAGCTTATCACTTAATTCCCCTTCGTTAGCGAAGGGGGCGAAGCCTGTCTTGGAGAGCATAAACTGCTTTATGCTCTCAAGGCTGAGCACTGTAAGCTCCGCGCGCAGCTGGAGGACAATGCGAAGCGGACGGGGTAGTCTTAAAAATCAGCAAAAATACGTAACTCTAGACTTAACAGAGAGTTGGGTTAGGGGTGATGCGCCAATTCAATATAACTCACAGGATTATCAGGGCACTCGCTAAAACCGCATTCAGCAAAGGTTGAAATGATATTGGCAGCGATCATGATCACAAGGATCAGAAATACCATGTGGCTAAACATGCGAATTTTCTCCGCTTTTGCCTCAGCGATTTCATCTTTATTTTGTTGTGTTTCATACTGCTGGGTTATGCCAAGAACAAGTGCTATGTAAATAATGGCGACAACACACAGTATGAATACCCAGGTGTACATGTGTAGTCCAAAAATAGCAGAGCCGTATCCAAGAGGATCATTGATGTGTAACGCCATTTGGCGCATGGCAACGAAAGACGTTAAAACAGCCGAAAGCAGTGATAAACTATAATGCGCAGGGCGCACATGATAACGGATGTTTAATAAGAAGCCAAAGGCGATCCCTAATAAGCCCAGGCGCTGTAGCAAACACAGAGGGCAAGGGAGCTCATCCAATATAAATTGAAATAAAAATGCCATCAAAATAACGAGTGTGATGGCGAGGATTTCAATCGCATTAAAGCATTTGACCAGGTTGTTGATTTGTGAAGCTTGCATGCTCAATTCTCCTTAGAAGTGTAAACCAAGGTGATCAGTAGTGTGATGTAAAAACACCAACCCCATCACAATTAAAAACAGGAAAAAAAGGGTAATTCCCGCCTTGCGATTAAACCAGGCCGTTAGTACGCTGATTAAGAGCAGCAAAAAGGTGAATAAGATTCCAGGCATATTGGTTACTCCATTAATTAAAAATAAACACCTTGCGAGTATAGCTTAAGTTTTGCTTGTAGTGTTCAGTTTGCATGAACGAAACAATGCCAGGTTTCTTTGTCATCATAGCAATTTAAGATAATATTACTCAAAGACCAATATCAAGAGCGAAGACATTAATTTGAGTGTTCAAAGTGGAAGAGCTTCCCAAAATTCCTATGGGGAGAGAGAACAGGAGATTGACTATAATTTTAACCTTTTAACCAAAACATCCTGTTTTGCGTGATGTAATACTGCGTTTGCGGTGGATCCCAGGAAAAATCGACCAAAGGCACCACGCTGGTGGCTTCCCATGATGATTAAGCCATAGCCATGAGAGTTTGCAGTTTCAGTAATTTCATCCGCGGCACTGCCAGATTGCAGATAACGCTGCCCCTTGAATTGATGTTTATTAGACCAGGTTTCAAGCGTTTGTTGCATATCTTCAGTCAGCTGTGTTTGCACCTCAGGGACAATCCCGTAGATTCCAGTCACGACGGTGGGGTCACCCTCAACGCAAATCGTAGAGACAGAAGCTGAGAAAGCATGTGCAACTTCCTGCGCTAACTGGGCAACTTCTGCACTATCATCTTCCAGATCAGTAGCAAGGAGAATCTTATTGTAGTGGGTGACCTGGTTAGGGACATTTCCACGGATACGAACCGTTAAAACATCACATTTAGACTTATGTAATACGCTGTTAGCCGTCGATCCTAGCAAAAGGTTTAACCCATGGCGTGCATGAGAGCCAATGATAATTAAGTCGCAGTCATGTTCTTCTGCATAGTGAGTGATTTCATAATTTGGATTGCCTTGGGCAATGTGAAATTCAGTACTGATGCCATCAAATTTCGGCTTTATTTCTCGCAGCTTTTGTCTGGCGTTTTCCTGCAAACTTTTTTGAAAATCCATTGCCGCGGGGACAAACTCCGCCGCATTATCAATAACCGTGATCACATCAAGTTTTAACTTTAATTTCTGAGCAACTGCCACTGCAGAGGCAATTACATGCTCAGTGTTCTCGTAAATATTGATGGCAACCAGTGCTTTTTTGTATGTCATCATTAAACTCCCTATTGTGTTTAGCCATGAGTGAAAATTCCACGAACCCAGTGTAACAATAGTTTCTGCGAACTGCTAGGGCGCATTTCAAATTTGTGGGCGCGGAATGACGATTAAGCGCCTAAAGTCACAAACGGTTTTAGACCATCATTTGGTGAGTTCTTAATGTTACATCCATCGGGCATAAACATTCACCTTTGCGACGCTTCGATTAGTTGTAACGTATCTATTAATTTCTTAAATGAAAACATCAGCAAACTGGCGTGTCTAAGATCACTTTGAATATTCATCGATTGACTAAATTCTTTCAAAAAGTCATTTAACTGACCAAAATCCGTGACGTATTCAGCATGGTCAAAGGTCTGACTTTTCAAGTTTAAGCTTAGTTTCATGGAAACTTCATTGATTTTATTGTACATCGAAACAAACGCAGGGTTTTCCGCGAATTTTTGCCGTTTTTGCGGATAAGCTTCGACATAATCATAAATCACACAGGTATAGCGATAAAATTGACGCAAATGGCGCGTGGTAGCTTTAAGCGCATCGATATCAATGTGCGTACTCTCGTGCATGATTTCTTTGTGCAGCACGATTTGTCTTGAGAAATGACCAAAGATTTCGACTAATATATCGCCGTAATCCCCACCTGCAAATAACCTCTGATTAAGTTTATGGATACAATTTATCGTATCAGCAAAGGATTGATAAATGCGCTTGTGCGCGTGAATAGGAAAGAAGTAGCGATTGACAATAATCGCTATGATTATTCCAACTAAAACTTCCAATGTACGATAACATGCGGTTTCAAGGCTCACATTGCTGCTAAATAAAATAATCGCCACGGTCACAGCGCCTAAAACCCCCGCATACGTATATTTGTTTGAGCTTGTTGCTGTAAAGACAGCCACGGCAATCAGACAAAATCCCAAAACAAGTTGCATCACCCAAAGTGTTGGGAAAATTAAGATAACAATAATTGAAGACCCTGCCCCCAGTAAAGTCCCTAAAAAACGCATCTTGGCTTTCTCAAGCGTACCCCCTAGATTGGGTTGGCTTGACATCACGACCAAAACAGTAATGACAATCCAATCATACATCTGCTCAATATCCAACCATTTGCCAAGAAGATGTCCAACCGCATAGGCAATCGCACTTGCCAAGACTGCTTTTAGCGCGTTGATTAGCGAATATCTTTTACTGTAAAGCATACTGGTGATCACGATAAATCTCCTGTCATTTCTACCAGCGTCAGTATAGCGCCAAATAGTGCACGGTTTTAGATGACAAGCAAAATGGTGTTGCTATTATAAGCCTGTTTTTTTAGCTTTTTAGTGACAGGAATTTATATGAAACCGATTTCTACCGTGCGCTTAGCTTTCTATTCGCTGATCATCGTTGCCGCAAGCATCGGCGCTTTTGTTTACTGGCAAATCAGCAGTTACCCAAAAGAGTTTAACAATATCGTTTTTGTATTTGCCTACGCACTTATGCTTATATTTGTCAGTATGCCACTTTTCCTTTCAGAGACCATCTCAGGGTTCTTAAGCAAAAAAACACTTACA
>JACCDZ010202976.1_pt1 | contig 14065 bp, 10 predicted proteins | sample 7449551 | NCBI WGS metagenome assembly JACCDZ01 (sample SAMN15323452, study PRJNA562643) | freshwater metagenome | isolation source: river surface water | place: USA:Blue River Watershed | collected 2017-08-18
TAGATTCATCAGTTATACCTGAAATTTGTTCTTTCAAAGTAGCATAGGCCTCTTTGCTTGGAATTGTTTTATAGAATTTAAAGTAATCCAATTCACTATGAATAAAAGCCAAATAGAATTTATACACACCGTTTGATTGTAATTCATTCGTGAAAATATTTTGCGAATTTTCTTTGGCAGCCAAATAGGGGATTGTAGCTAAAGAAAGAAAAAACATCACAACATACAATCCTGAAATTTGAATTTTTTCAGTAAAAGAAGGGATTGAATCTATATAGTTTTTAGAATGCTGTACAACGAAATAGGTAATCGATCCTGAGATTACAAAAAGCGCTGTGAATATTGGAATTACGGGATAGGATTGCATGATATTTCCAATGACTTCATTGGTATAAACCAAATAATTTACAGCAATAAAATTGTATTTCACTCCAAATTCATTCCAAAAGAAAAACTCACTAATAGCGTTTTGAAGAATCAAAGTGACAAAAAGAAAAATTACAAATGAAAACAACCAAAAACGAATGCTATTTCTATATTTTGGAAGGAATAATAACAACCCAAAAAGCAGCGTTTTAAGTCCGATAAAAGCCATTCCTATTTCGGGTAAAGCGCCACCATATTCGTTTAAAATAGTATTTCCAAAAGTCACATATAAGAACAAACTAACGAGCAATCCAAAAATAATATAACCTGTTGGTTTGAGGTATTTTGAATTGGATATAAAAATCAAGTACAACCATAGTAAACCGCTTAAGACTGTAAAAACTAAAAAGTCAGATAGAATTCCGAATGTAAAAATTTTGATTGTATCCAAGCCAGAAAATGAAGCCTGTGTGATGGGATGGAATACTAATACAATTCTCAAAATGAAGCTTACAACTACATAAAATAAAGCTAGATTATAAAAAGGTGATAGTTTTTTTACAAAAGACATAATTGATATTTTTTTTACAAAAATACGCAATTTGAAAGTAACACAACTCGATTTAAAATCTCAAATCTTAATTTAAACCTATTAGTTAATTTGTTTCTATAGGCTAAGACCTATCAAAACTTAAGTTTGTCTTAATTTAAATTACAATTAAAATAAAACGGTTGGTTTTGAGTTATTTTTGTGTCACTATATTCATCTAATCTATTCAAAATGAAAAAAATAGTTCCATTTCTTATGTTATTAGTTTCCTGTTTTGGTTATTCTCAAAATTGGAAAAGTACTTTTGAAGAAGCTAAAAATCAAGCATTGACTGAAAACAAAAATATAGTTTTAGTTTTTTCAGGATCTGATTGGTGCGCGCCTTGTATAAAATTAGACAAAACCGTTTGGCAATCTGAAGAGTTCAAAAAGGAATCAGAAACGAATTGGGTAATTTATAAAGCTGACTTTCCAAAGAAAAAAGCAAACCAATTAAGTCCTACATTAACAGAGTCCAATAAACAATTAGCAAGTAAATACAATGCTTCAGGTAATTTCCCTTTAGTAGTTTTACTTGATAAAAACGGAACTGTTTTAGGGATCGAAGGGTATAAAAATTATTCTGCTTCTGATTATATTAAATTAATACATTCATTCGAAAAATAATGAAATATAAAATCGCAATTACCTTATTAATTGTCAGTCTTAATTCTTTTGGACAAACAGAATACAAACGTAAAGTTTCCATGTTAGGAAGTCCGTTTGAAATTACTGTTGTAGCCAAAGACTCTGTCGAAGGAAAGCAGTTTACGGACTTAGCTATTACTGAAGTACGACGTATTGAAAATCAAATATCCGATTGGATTCCGACTACCCAAATTTCATTGGTCAACAAAAATGCTGGAATACAAGCTGTAAAAGTAGATACAGAAGTATTTGAATTAGTAGCAAGAGCTATTAAAATATCTGAAATTACGGATGGTGCTTTTGATATTTCGTATGCCTCAATGGATAAAATTTGGAAATTTGACGGAAGTATGACCGCTATGCCTACTGAAGAAGCGATTAAAAAATCAGTGGCTAAAATTGGATATAAAAATATCATTTTGAACAAAGAAGACCAATCTATTTTCCTGAAATTACCAGGAATGAAATTAGGGCTTGGTGGAATAGGACAAGGTTATATAGCCGATAAAGTTAAAACCGTTTTGCTAACAAATGGGTGTTCTTCTGGAATTGTGAATGTTTCGGGAGATATCAATGCATGGGGTAAACAAAGCAATCAAAAACCTTGGACAGTTGGAATTGTAAATCCAATGAATAAGAACAAGGTATTTGCTACTTTTCCTTTAGAGAACAGTTCTGTAGAAACATCTGGTAATTACGAGAAGTATGTTATATTTAATGGAATCAGGTATTCACACATTATTGATCCCAGAACAGGATATCCAGCAACTGGAATTGTAAGTGTTTCTGTTTTTGCCAAACAAACTGAAATAGCCGATGCATTAGCCACAGGAATTTTTGTCTTAGGCGTTGAAGTTGGATTGGATTTAGTAAACCAATTAAAAGGAATTGAATGTATTATTGTCGATGATAAAGGTAAAATACATTCATCGAAAGGAATCGATATAAAAAAATACACTAAATAAAAAATGAGAAATATAAGCCTAGCCCTCTTGTTACTATTAGTTTTTCAGTCTTGTACGGTAGTAAAAGAATATGAAAAAGAAAAAATCAACGATGTAGATATGAAATTAGCTGCACGAACGGCTGAAAAATACGAAACCACTTTTCAAGTGTATAGAGAAGCTGCAGCTGGTGCAAATGGAGGAAAATCAGGTGGTGGATGTGGTTGCAATTAATTAAAAACTTCAAATTGAAAATGAAAAAATATTTAATATATTTCATAGTACTATTCTCTGCATCAATTTTTGCACAAACTAGTACTCCTACCTTTAAGAAAAGGGTTTTGGAGAGTGCCGAAGTTGATTTTTTAGCTAGCTATTATGTGCAAGATGGATCGAAATCTTCTGTTTCTGGCGGAATTGGTTCTGAAAAATTAACTGATATTGCATCGAATATTACTATTGCAATGCCCTTGAATGATGATGATGTTCTTACAGTAGATGTAGGAATTTCAGCTTATTCATCAGCTTCTTCTAGTAATATAAATCCGTTTAATTCATCGGGAGCATCAGGAAATAGTAATTATTCTGGTGCATCAGGTGGTGGTGATGACGATGATGATGACGATGATAAAAGAGTGAATACTAAAGCTGCATCTGGAAGCACAGGATCTGGTCCTTATGGTTCACCTTGGCAAGCTTCATCAGGAGCTTCAAAAAGTGATCAACTAGTTTCGGTAATGGCAAATTACAGTCACAGTAGCGATTCTAGAAATTTTATTTGGAATTCTGACGTTTCATTTTCAAATGAATACGATTATACCTCAGTGGGATTTGGTGGTGGAATAGCAGCATTATTTAATGATAAAAATACTGAAATAAACCTAAAGGCTAATGTTTATTTAGATCAATGGAGACCTATTTATCCAACTGAACTTCACGAATATTCTAAATACGGGACTAATTTCTTAACGCAAGGGTATTTTAGCGGTGTTACTGTTTATAATGAAAATGGGATTACGGCAACAGAAAAGTATTTGCCTACCAAGTTTACAGATTTAACGTTGACCAATAGAAATTCTTATTCTGCTTCTTTTGGCTTTTCCCAAATAGTATCTAAACGATTGCAATTTTCAGTATTTTTTGATGTTTTGCAACAACAAGGTTTATTGTCAACACCTTACCATCGAATCTATTTTGCAGATAAAACTAACTTTTATATAGGTCAATCTCAATTCATTGCTAATTATGAAAGTAGCGCTAATTCAGGTGTTTTTAAATTAGCAGATGATGTAGAACGTTTACCCAACACGCGTTTTAAATTACCAATTGGAGCACGATTGAATTATTATATTAATGAACGTTTCGTTTTAAGAACCTATTACAGGTATTATTCAGATGACTGGGCAATTAAAGCACAAACCGCAAGCATTGAGTTGCCATTTAAGATTTCTGATAGATTTACTGTATTTCCAACCTTTAGATATTATTCACAAACAGTTTCTGAATTTTATGCACCTTACGAGCAACACTTATCTACGGAACAATTTTACACTTCTGATCCAGATTTAGCTACCTTTGATACAAAACAAATTGGTTTTGGAATTAATTACACTGATATTTTTGCAACAACCAAAATTTGGCAATTTGGTTTAAAAAACATTGATTTTCGATTCCATCAATATGAACGCACTGACCGACTAAAAGCAAGTATAGCAACTATTGCTTTTAAATTTGTTATGCAATAAGTTAAATTATGATTCACTAATGCGCATATTAATTGTAGAAGACGAAGCAGGAATACTTCAATTCTTGCAACAAGGATTAGAAGAAGAAGGATATAGTGTTATTACAGCTATTGATGGTGAAATGGGATTAAAGCTACTTACAACAGAAACTTTTGACTTGGTATTATTAGATTGGATGTTACCCAAATTAACTGGTTTAGATGTATGTAAATCCTTTCGATTACATAATACAATTACCCCTATAATCTTCTTAACTGCAAAAGACACTATTCAAGAAACTATTGAAGGTTTACAAGCAGGTGCAAATGATTATATCAAAAAACCATTTAGTTTTGACGAATTAGTAGAGCGAATTAAAGTACATTTCCGAAATAGTCATGAAAAACAATTGTTAACTCTGGGATCAATTGAAATCGACCTTTTAAAACATCATGTATCAGTTAATAAGAACGAAGTGATACTTACTCCTCGTGAATTTGAATTACTCCATTATTTGGTAAAAAATAAAGGCATAGTATGTACCAGAACACAAATTATTGAGGATGTTTGGGATATTCATTTTGATTATGATACAGGTGTAATCGATGTTTTTATGAATTCCATTCGGAAAAAATTAGATTTAAAAAAAGAAGAGGACTATATCAAAACCATACGTGGAGTAGGATATATAGCTAACGATTAAGTATGCAGCAACTTTCATTCAAAAACAGAATCGCATCGCTTTACATTTTTACTACTGCCTTACTAATTGCAGTTGTATTTATTGTAATCTATTTTAGTGTCACTTATAATGTATACAGTCATATCAATGATGATATAACATCTGAATCACAAAAGCACTTAACTGAGATAGCGGTCAGCAATAATGATTTTTATCTTATCCATCAAGAAGAATGGATGGAAAGAGAGCACAATACAGTCGATGTAAATCCTGTTTTTGTTCAGTTTATTGACGAAAATAAGAATGTTGTAGAGAAATCTCCAAACCTTAAAAGTAATCTCCAATTTCAACCCAAAATTCCATTTAATGAATTATTCGATTACCAATTGGATGGAAAGTCATTGCGACAAATTCAATTACCTATTCTTCAAGGAAAAACAATAGTTGGATATTTAATTGTAGCAATGTCATTAGAAAATTCTTATATGGTCCTGAATGACTTATTAGAAGTATTGTTGATTGCTTACCCTTCAATTTTAGTTATTTTATTCCTCATTGCACGATTGATTGCTGGACGAAGTATTAAACCAATAAGCTCAATTATCAATACCTCTAATGCAATAACTAAAGATAATTTAAAGTCCCGTATTGTATTACCTAAAACAAAAGATGAACTTTACATCTTATCCAAAACAATTAATAGTTTATTGGATCGTTTAGAGACTGCAATTGAACGTGAAAAACAATTTACTTCAGATGCTTCTCATGAATTAAGAACACCTTTAACTGTAATTAAAGGCACCTTAGAGGTTTTAATTAGAAAACCTAGAGCCACTCAGGAATATGAAGAAAAAATTAATTTTTGTGTTGCAGAGGTGGATCGCCTGAATCATTTAGTAGATCAATTATTAGTATTGGCTCGTTATGAAAATGAAAAGCAAACTTTAAAAAAGGAACCAGTTTATTTGAATGGTGTTCTTTTAGATACTTTAGCTAGACAGTCTGCATTCATAGAATCAAAAGAAATTAGTATTCAAACAGAATTAGAAGATGACTTTTATTGTCTTTCAGATCATCATTTCGTATCAATAATTGTAACGAATTTAATCTCTAATGCATTAAAATATTCAAATCAACATGGAACAATTCAAATTCAATTAAAACATAAGCTCAACCAAATTCAATGTTCTATAATCAATAATGGAATTGGTATTCCACAATCCGATTTAGAAAAAGTGTTCCAACCTTTCTTTCGTTCTAAAGCCTTGAATCATCCTGAAATAAAAGGAATAGGTGTTGGATTGTCAATTGTTCAGCGTCTTTGTTCTTTACTTAGTATTGGAATTGATATTTCAAGTACTGAGAAATTAGGCACTAAAGTAGAATTGATTTTTCAAAAACAACCTAAGTAATAATTAAGAAAGCCTTAAGTAGTTCTTAAGATTTAACTTATATTTATATCTTACTTTTGAAGTATCTCAATTTTAGTAATTATGCTCGAAAAAATCATTGCCTTTAGTTTAAAAAACAAACTAATTATTTTACTCTTTACATTAGGAGTTTTTAGTTTTGGGATTTACTCTGTTTTCCAAATCTCAATAGGAGCAGTACCTGATGTAACTAATAATCAAGTACAAGTAATTACTACCTCGCGAAATCTTTCTACTCAAGATATTGAACAATTCATTACCTATCCCGTAGAAATAGAAATGGCCAATTTGCCAGGTGTAAAAGAAATTCGTTCTATTTCAAAATTCGGATTGTCAGTTGTAACCATTGTTTTTGAGGACGATTTAGGAACTTATTTGCCAAGACAATTAATTGCTGAAAAAATTAAATCAGCATCTGAAAAAATACCTACTGGATTTGGAACGCCAGAAATGGGGCCAATCACAACTGGATTGGGAGAAATTTACCAATACACATTAGAAGTCACACCCGAATTTAAAAATAATTATTCCGTAACCGATTTGCGAACGATTCAAGACTGGGTAGTAAAACGTCAACTATCTGGTATCAAAGGTGTAGTAGAAATCAATACTTGGGGTGGTTATTTAAAGCAGTATGAAATCGCCATTAGCCCTGCTAGTTTGAAAGCGATTAATATTAGCATGACTGACGTTTTTACTGCTTTGGAAAAAAACAACAGTATTGCAGGCGGTGCTTATATTGAAAAAGTGAATCAAAGTTATTTCATTCGTGGAGAAGGGAAGGTCAAATCGTTGGAAGATATTGAAAATATTGTGGTAAAGAATTCAAACGGTATGCCCGTTTACATTAAAAATATTGCCCAAGTAAATTTTGGATATGCCAACCGTTTTGGAGCCATAACAGGAAATGGTGAAGGTGAAAAAGTATTGGGGCAAGTAATGATGCTCAAAGGAGGCAACTCGAAACAAGTGATTTCAGATGTTAAAAATCGTGTGGCCGAAATTCAAAAATCTTTGCCTGAAGGGGTTTATATCAACGGATTTTTAGAACGAAGTGAATTGGTAGGTAAAACTACATTTACTGTTGCAGAAAACTTAATTCTAGGTTGTCTTATCGTCATTTTTGTAGTCGTGTTATTGTTAGGAAATTGGCGTTCTGGCTTAGTTGTAGCTTCTGTTATTCCACTTTGTTTGTTGTTTGCTATTTCTTTTATGAATATTTTTGGTATTGATGCCAACTTAATGAGTTTAGGAGCAATTGACTTTGGAATTATTATTGATGGCGCCGTAATTATTGTTGAATTTATTGCTTTTCAAATTGCGAGTAAATCCGCTCATTTAGCCTTGCTTACAAAAGAAGAACAACAACTTCATATTGATCAAATCACGTTTAAGAGCGCTTCTAAAATGATGAATTCTGCTGTTTTTGGTCAGCTAATTATTTTAATCGTTTTTATTCCAATTTTGTCTTTATCAGGAATTGAAGGTAAAATGTTTAAGCCCATGGCAATGACTTTTAGTTTTGCGTTACTGGGTGCGATGTTATTTTGTTTTACCTATGTTCCTGTCGTTGCTTCATTATTTTTAAAACCAAAAGAAGAAAATCCAAATTCATTTTCTCATAAATTGATTCAAAAATTTAACTCATGGTATTTACCCATAATTACTTGGGCATTGGCAAATACCAAAAAAGTCTTGTACGGTGCGTTAAGTTTATTAATTTTTTCTATTGTTTTATTTACCACAATGGGAGGTGAATTTATTCCCACTTTGGATGAAGGAGATTTTGTAATTCAACCTGTTCTAAAAACAGGAACTTCTTTAACTAAAACAATTACAACGACTACAAAGATTGAAAAAATAATCTTGAAAAACTTCCCTGAAGTTACGCAAGTAGTAAGTAGGATAGGTGCGGCCGAAGTTCCAACAGACCCAATGTCTATGGAAGAAAGTGATGTAATCGTTAAATTAAAACCCAAATCAGAATGGGTTTCTGCCGAATCGAAGGATGAATTAGCCGATAAAATTAAATCAGCTTTAGAAGCTCAAATTCCGAATATGGAAATTGAATTTACACAACCTATCGAAATGCGTTTTAACGAATTGGTTTCAGGTACACGTTCGGATGTAGCAGTGAAAATTTTTGGAGAAGACTTAAATGTTTTGGCTCAAAAAGCCCACGAAATTGAAAATGCAATTAAAAATGTGGAAGGGGCTTCGGATATAATTATCGAAAAAACAGAAGGTTTACCACAAATGTTTGTACAATACGATCGCTCTAAAATAGCCCGTTACGGATTGAATATTACCGATTTGAATGAAATGATTGCTCTTAGCTTTGCTGGAAAAACAGTTGGAAACGTATTTGAAGGAGAAAAACGTTTTGATATGGTGGTACGTTTGAGTGAATCCAATAGACATGATATTGAAGACTTGAAAAAACTATATGTAACCACTCCAGCTGGTCAACAAATTCCGTTAGATGAATTAGCAACAATTGAATATACGCAAGGGCCTGCTAAAATTTCAAGAGATAATACTAATAGAAGAATTGTGGTTGGGATTAATGTTAGAAACCGTGATTTACAAAGCGTGGTTACTGATATACAAAAGATTGTTGCTACTAAAGTTAAACTTCCAGCAGGCTATTATGTAAAATATGGAGGGCAATTTGAAAATTTACAAAGTGCCAAGGCTCGTTTGTTAATTGCAGTGCCAATTGCTTTGTTTTTAATATTCATCTTGTTGTATTTTGCCTTTGGTTCGATCAAAGAAGCTTTGATGGTTTATTCGGCTATTCCTTTATCAGCAGTTGGTGGTATATTGTTTTTATGGATTCGTGATTTGCCTTTTAGTATTTCAGCAGGGGTTGGATTTATTGCATTGTTTGGAATTGCCGTGCTTAACGGAATCGTATTAATTGAACATTTTAAAGAACTCAAACATCACGGAATGAAAGATATGGACGAATTAATTTTAAAAGGAACTACAGATCGTTTGCGTCCAGTTTTATTGACTGCTGCTGCTGCTGCCTTAGGATTTTTACCTATGGCTATTTCCTCATCTGCAGGTGCCGAGGTTCAGCGTCCTCTAGCTACTGTTGTAATTGGAGGTTTGTTTACGGCAACAATTTTGACTATGATAGTGTTACCAATTTTGTTCAAAGTTTTGGACGAAAAAGAATTTAAAAAAAACCATTTCAAAATGCATAATAAAACCATCATTCTTTTATTCTTGTTATTAAGCGTTTCCTTCCTTAAGGCTCAAAATACAAGTTCAGAACGTGAACGAATTATCAATTTAGCGATTGAAAATAACAAAGAAATTAAGGCGTTTCAATTGCAATTAGATAAATCGAAACAAGCGATTCAAGCAGCCTATTCGTTTGATAAAACGAATCTATATTATAGTTACGACCAGAATAACTTAGCTTTAAATAACGAGCCTTTACGAGTATTTGGAATCCAACAGCGGTTTGAATTTCCTACGATTTATGGTGCTAAGAAAAAAGCACTTTCTTCTGAATATGAAAAGGAAAAAGCCAAATTTGAGTTGCAAAAAAACAAATTAACTTTAGCCGTATCAAAAGTGTATGAGCATATTGTTTATTTACAAAATCAAGAAAAAAGATATCACTATTTAGATAGTTTGTACCAAAATTTTTCTAAAGCAAGCAATCGTCGTTTTGAATTAGGCGAAACTAATTATTTAGAAAAGATTACTGCACAAGCAAAGGCTGGACAAATTCAAACTAAGAAGTCTCAAATTGAAAAAGATAAGCTAGCACAATATGAAGTTTTGAATTCATTAGTTCAATCCGATGAAAAAATAATAGTCTTCAATAACCAATTAAGTCCACTAGACTTTATAATTAATAGTTCAGGTAAAGATCTGCATTTGACTTATTTTGATCAGATTTCAGAAACCTATAAAAAACAATTAGCGTTGCAGAAAATGAGTTGGTTACCCGATTTCAATATCGATTATTTTCAAGGTAGAAACAAAGGATTATCGCAATCGCTATATGGATTTCAAGTTGGGTTAGCTATTCCTATTTTATTTTCAGGAACGACTTCTAAAATTAAAGTGGCTCAACTCGATTTGAAAAGTTGGGAAAAACAAAAACAAAATGAAGAACAAAAAATGGTTCAATATCTGAAACAAAAAGAAAATGAGCTAGCCAAATACCAAGAAGCTATTAATTATTACAATCAATTTGGTAAAAAATTATCTGAAGAAATTCTAAAAGTGGCGAATTTGAGTTACAAAAACGGAGAAATTGATTTCTTTCAATACATTCAAAGTTTAGAAAATGCAACTACTATCCAAGTCGATTATTTAGATACATTGTTGCAATACAACAACACTCAATTGGAATTATATTACCCTAATTTTTAATCTGTTTATTATGAAAAAAATAGTATATACACTTGCATTAACAACTATTCTTATTGGTTGTAAAGAAACAAAAACCGAAGTAACATCTCCAAAAGATGATGGTTTATTTCATGTAACTGAAGCCCAATTCAAATCAGTTGGAATGGTTGTTGAAAATCCTTCGGAAGAGGATTTTGATGTAACTATAAAAACGTCGGGCAAAATTGATGTTCCACCTCAAAATAGAGCGCAAGTAACCACTTTTATTGGAGGCTATGTAAAATCAACAAAACTGTTAGTAGGCGATAAAGTTAATAAAGGTCAAGCATTGGTCACTTTAGAAAGTACTGAGTACTTAGACATCCAAAAAGACTATTTGGAGGTTGCAGAACAGATTAAGTATTTGAAATCAGAATACGAACGTCAAAAAACCTTATTTGACGAAAAAATCAGTTCGCAAAAAAATTACTTAAAAGCAGAAAGTGATTACCGAAGAGCGAAAGGAATGTACCAAAGTTTACGAGAGAAATTACTTTTACTAAAAATTAATCCAGCCAATGTAGAGAAAGGAAAATTAACCTCTACCGTTACTATATCATCACCTATTTCTGGAGATATTGTAGTAATGAATGCTAATGTAGGAATGTATATTGCTCCATCAGCGGTGATTTTAGAAATTGTAGATACCCAACATTTGCATTTGGAATTAGCTGTTTTTGAAAAAGATATTCTAAAGGTGAAAGTAGGTCAGAAAATCAACTTTACAGTTCCCGAAGCTTCCAAAGAAATATTTCCTGCCGAAGTACATTTGGTTGGAAAATCAATTGAAGGGAACGATAGAACAATCAATGTTCATGGTCATTTAGACGAATCTATCAAGCAAAAATTATTGACAGGAATGTTTGTAGAAGCTGAAATTGTAATTAATTCTAAAAAAGGATTAGCAATTCCTTCTGAGGCATTAGTCACTGAAAACAATAAAAATTTCGTACTTTTATTAGAAAGCGCAAAAAACAATTCCTATTCATTCAAAAAAGTAGCTGTTGCCATTGGAGAAAAAAATAAAGATTTTGTTGAGATTCTTCCCAATAGTTCAATTAAAGCTTCCTCAAAAATTTTAACCAAGGGCACTTTTGATATCGTTAATTAAATAATTTATGGATGTAAATAAATTAAAAAAACAATTGCAAGTCGAAGTAGACACTGCTTTTTTGTACGACAGCATTGCTGCTATTCAATCCGATGTTAATCTAACTCGTGTTTTACATAGTCTTGCCGATATTGAAAAAGGACATGCTAAACACATGTTAGAAAAGGTACAAACTTTAGATTCTAATTATGAAATGCCATTGCCTTCTTCTAAAGCGAAGTTTCAATTGAAAGTTGGAAAGCTATTTGGTTACAGTTCAATAATTAGCAGTTTATCCAATATTGAAAAGCAGTTTGCAGTTAATACTATCAAAAATAAAATTGAACAAGGAGAAAAACTTACTGGTTTTGAACACAATCATTTGCAAATTATTGAAGCCGTTAATAATAACGAAGCTTTAAATGTTTCAGGAGGAATGTTATCCAAGTTTGAAAGTCGTCATAAATCAGTAGGAGGGAATGCCTTACGAGCTGCTGTATTGGGTTCAAATGACGGATTGGTTTCCAATATGAGTTTAGTAATGGGAGTAGCCGGAGCAGCGGTTTCTAATAATACAATTCTCTTAACTGGAATTGCTGGACTTCTAGCTGGTGCCATTTCAATGGCTTTAGGCGAATGGCTTTCGGTACAAAGTTCGAGAGAATTGAATCAACGCCAAATCGAATTAGAGACCGAAGAATTAGAAGCTTCCCCAGAGGAAGAGAAAAAAGAATTGGTTTTGTTGTATCAAGCCAAAGGAATGAGTGCCGCTGATGCTCAAAAATTGGCTGATAAAGCCTTTGAAAGTCCAGAAACAGCTATTGACGCTATTATTACCGAAGAATTGGGTATCGATAAAGAAGAATTAGGTGGATCTGCTTGGGAAGCAGCAATCGCTTCTTTTATACTATTTTCAATTGGTGCTGTTATTCCGTTATATCCATTTATATTTTTGGATGGGAATACCGCTATTTTATTAAGTATTGGAAGTAGTGTAGTGGGGTTATTTGGAATTGGAGCCGCTATTACATTATTAACTGGAAAAAGTATTTTGTTTTCAGGTTTACGACAAGTTGCTTTTGGGCTAGCAGCCGCAGCAATAACATATGGAATTGGAACTTTAATAGGAGTTTCATTAGCAGGTTAATTAACTAAATTAATATATTATGAATGATGCGCATTTACACATGGTAGTCAACCATTTTCCAATAATTGGAACTATTTTGGCAATTGGGATTTTAACTGCAGGAATATTAAGTAAAAATCAATCCATTATTAACACATCCTATGTGTTATTTATTATTGGTGCTGTTTTTGGAATTTTAAGTATGAATACCGGAGAAGGAGCAGAGGAAATAGTAGAAGATATGCCGTCAATTGGTTGGAAAATAATCCATGAACATGAAGAATTGGCAGAAAAAATGGCGTTGCTACTTAATATTCTAGGTGTTCTATCTTTAATCGGTTTTTATTTTCAATATAAAAGAAACCCGAAACAAAAATTAATATCCTATCTAATTTTAATAATCGGAATTGCAAGTTTATTTGTCATTCAAAAAGTAGGAACTTCTGGAGGTGAAATTCGTCATACTGAGATTCGAAATTCTACAAGTTCTACTTTATCTGATAAAGAAAATACTGATCATGACGACTAAGTTGTGCTAATAGTTTCTATCTGAAATTATTATTTGTAAAATAATAATCAGATATTTTTACAGAATATTCTATTTTATTGAATATTTCGTAAACTTTATTTAATTATTGGACTAGTATTCATATTTATTATTTACTATATCGATTTCGTGATTTATTTTTCTTAATTTTGATGTACTATTAAACGCACTATTTTTTAAAATTCAATAAGAGATGAAAAACATCAAAATCATTCAAGAATTACACAATTTAGGAATTACAGGATATCATGAGGTTTCTTACAATCCTTCTTATGAAGAGTTGTATCAAGCAGAAATGTCAAATAGAAGGAAAGGATATGAAAAAGGTGCGGTAACCGAATCTGGTGCTGTAGCTGTTAAAACGGGAATATTTACAGGACGTTCTCCAAAAGATCGCTATATTGTAAAGGACGATGTTACAAAGGATACCATTTATTGGGATGATAAAGTAAATTTCCCAACTACTCAAATGATTTGGCATGATTTGAAAAAATTGGTGTTAA
>JACCDZ010499181.1_pt1 | contig 14065 bp, 11 predicted proteins | sample 7449551 | NCBI WGS metagenome assembly JACCDZ01 (sample SAMN15323452, study PRJNA562643) | freshwater metagenome | isolation source: river surface water | place: USA:Blue River Watershed | collected 2017-08-18
CTATAATACGATCGTTCATCATCAGCTGAAACGTGCGCGGGACAAACATATACCTTGGCTCCCATAGCACGCAACATATCAATTTTATCTTTAGACGATTTTGAACTCACTGCAAGAATACAGTTATATCCTTTTATAACACTTACCATGGCAATACTAAATCCAGTATTTCCAGAAGTAGTTTCAACAATAGTGTCTCCAGGAGAAAGAATTCCTTGTTTCTCTGCTTGTTCAATAATGTAAAGTGCTATTCTGTCTTTGGAAGAGTGTCCCGGGTTAAATGCTTCTACTTTGGCATAGAAATTCCCTTCTATCCCTTCAGTCACTTTTGCAAGTTTGATTAAAGGTGTATTACCTATCAAATCTAAAACGGAATTATGAGCATTTATTTCTTCTTTCATACAAAAAAACAGTTTATTCAGGTCGTTTTTGGATCGCCCCAATAGGTTGCAAATTTAAGAATAAATTTCTAATTATTTTTTAATTTCTTCTAAATCCATTAAAAATGAAAACTCTTTGGCTAATTCTTTCAACGCCTCAAATCGTCCCGATGCCCCGCCATGACCCGCATCCATATTAGTGTTCAAATATAAAACAGTGTTTCCTTTTTTATGGGTACGCAATTTAGCCACCCATTTAGCTGGTTCCCAATACTGTACCTGCGAATCGTGTAAACCCGTAGAAACAAATAGATTAGGATAAACTTGTTCTTTCACATTATCATAAGGCGAATACGATAGCATATAATCGTAATATTTTTTATTATTTGGATTTCCCCATTCGTCATATTCTCCTGTTGTCAACGGAATACTATCATCTAACATGGTCGTAATAACATCTACAAATGGAACCTGCGCAATAACACCATGATATAATTCGGGCGCCATATTAACCACTGCTCCCATTAACAATCCGCCTGCCGAACCCCCTTCAGCATACAAATGTGCTGGTGACGTATATTTTTCCTGTATCAAAAATTGAGAACAATCAATAAAATCAGTAAATGTATTTTTCTTTTTCAATAATTTTCCGTCTTCATACCATTGTCTTCCTAAATCTTCGCCACCACGAATGTGCGCAATAGCATAAATAAAACCACGATCTAATAATGACAAACGAGTAGTTGAAAAGTACGGCTCCATAGTTACGCCATACGATCCATAAGCATACTGCAATAACGGATTGCTTCCGTCTTTCTTCAAATCCTTGCGGTACACTAATGAAATAGGTACTTTAACTCCGTCTTTGGCGGTAGCCCAAACACGTTCTTCTACATAATTATTTTTATCAAATTGCCCGCCCAAAACGGCTTGCTCTTTTTTGATTTCTTTCACCTTCGTCTTCATATTGAAATCAATCACCGAAGATGGTGTTGCCATTGACTGGTAACTGTAACGTAAAATATCCGTGTCAAAATCAACATTAGTTGTGGTGTAGGCATTGTAAGTCTCGCTTCCAAAAGGCAGGTAATACTCCCCTTCTCCACTCCAAGGCATAATGCGAATGTGATTCAAACCATTGGAACGTTCTTCGACTACCAAATAGTTGCTGAAGATTTCAATGTCTTCAATTAAAACATCTTCCCTATGAGCAAGAACTTCTTTCCAATGTTTCTTTTCAGTCGCATTTTCAGGAGTTTTCATCAATTTAAAATTGGTCGCCTTGTCTTTATTGGTTAAAATATAAAACGAATCGCCAAAATGTGAAATACTGTATTCTAGTCCGCGAACTCTTGGTTGAAACACTTTAAAATCCCCATCTGGTGTATCCGAATTCAAAATTCGGTATTCTGTTGTCAAGGTACTTTCAGCACCAATGACAATGTATTTTTTGGATTTTTCTTTGCCAACCGAAACATTGAAGGTATCGTCTTTTTCTTCATAAACCAATACATCTTTATCGGCTGTAGTTCCCAATTTATGTTTGAAAATCTGATTGGCGCGCAAGGTTACTTTGTCTTGTCGTGTATAAAAAAGAGTGTGGTTGTCATTGGCCCAAACCGAACCTCCAGTTGCATTTTCAATAACATCTGATAGTATTTCATTGGTCTCCAAATTCTTAATTTGAATGGTATAAATACGTCTGCCAACAGTATCAACTCCAAAGGAAGCAAATCGATTGTCTGGACTTACACTCAATCCGCCCAATTGAAAAAAAGTATGTCCTTTAGCCAATTCGTTGCAATCAAATAAGATTTCTTCTTTGGCATCCAAATTTCCTTTTTTACGAGAGTAAATTGGATAGTCTTGTCCTTTTTCATATCGTGTGATATAATAATAGCCATTGTATAAATACGGAACCGATTGATCGTCTTCTTTGATACGTCCTTTCATTTCTTCAAAAAGCGCCTTTTGAAAATCTTTGGTATGCGCCGTCATAGCATCATAATAGGCGTTTTCTTGATTCAAATAATCAATCACTTCAGGATTCTCTCTATCATTTAACCAAAAATAATTATCTGTTCGAACCTGATTGTGTTTCTTTAATTGCTTTGGAAGTATTTTAGCTACAGGAGCTGCAATAGTATGTGACATAGACTGTGCTTTAATAGTTGTAAATGAAGCCGCAAAAATAACACAAACAAAGTGGAACACTAGTGTATTTTTCATGATTATTTAATTTAAAATAAACATCTAATGTACTAATTTTACACCAAATACTAATCAACAAATAAAGCAATATGGATTTAATGGGAATGATGGGTAAATTAAGAGAAACCCAACAAAAAATAGAAGACACTAAAAAACGTTTGAATTCCGTGCTAATAGATGAGCAAAGTAGCGACGGTACACTTAAAGTTACTTTGACTGCCAATAGAACTATCAAATCAATTGCAATTGATGAGGCATTATTAGAAGACAAAGAGCAACTGGAAGATTATTTAATCTTGGTACTCAATAAAGCCATCGAAAAAGCGACTAAAGTAAATGAAGCGGAATTAGATGCGGTAGCCAAAATGGACATGCCCATGATTCCGGGAATGGATAATTTGTTTAAATAATTTTAAACTATTCGTTTGGCAGGATATCCTGAGACAAAATCAACCACATTCTGTTTCAGGAAATCTTGTAAATGATTGGATTGCAAATGCAATTGAAAATCAGATTCCGAATAAAATCCCTCCCAAACAATAATTTGTTTCGCATCAGTTGTATTCGAATGTAGTTCAAATAAAAAATTTCCTGCTTCTAACTTAGTTTCTGCTTGTAATTTTTTCAATACTTCGATTGCAGTATCAAAATCAACCTCGGGTTTAATAGCCAAGATTGCAGTAGAAAAATAATGCAAATTGTTTTTTGCAACAGGTTCAATCAAATCCCATAAGTTCCCGTACAAATCTTCAAAAACCAACACCTTTCCGTAATTTTCTTGCTTAGATTCGCGAACAATATTGACTTTGTTGTCTATTAAATTTTGACGTTCTCTTTCTAAATTATCCGTATTTAAAAATAAAAAAACACGTCCTCCTGTTTGATTTCCTACAGATTTTACCTGTTCTTGATTGGCCGCTTTCGCCAATAATAATCGGCATTGCGAATTATTTGGAGCTACAACCACCCAACGTTTAGTTTCACTTAAAACAGTATCTTCAATTAAATCAAAATGTAATTTCTGCGTATAAAAAGCAATCGCTTCGTCATAGTCTTTAACTACTAAAGTAATTTGGTTGATGTGATTCTCCATTTTTAAAGAGCTAACTTTTCTAAAGTTTCTAAAACATAAGTATGCATCACTTCGCGGTAGTCCAAATGCGTTACAATTCGCAATTTGCCTTGACCCATAGAACTAATTAAAATGTTCTTCTGTTTTAGGATTTCCATGAACTGACTTTCATTAACATGAGGTGCCAACGAAAATATTAATATATTAGTTTCTACAGCTTCAACTGATGCTACCCAATTTTTTCGTTCTAAAACAGCAGCCAATTCTTTGGCACGTCGATGATCATCCGCTAAACGTTCTATATTATGATCCAAGGCATAGATTCCGGCAGCAGCCAAATAGCCTACTTGACGCATTCCGCCACCAAAGATTTTACGAACACGCAAAGCGCGATGAATCGTTTTCTTGTCAGCCAATAAAACCGAACCAATCGGTGCGCCTAATCCTTTGGACAAACAAACCGAAATCGTATCAAATAGTTTTCCGAATTCTTTCGGGTCTTGATTTTTGGCTACCAAAGCATTCCAAATTCGGGCACCATCCAAATGAAATTTTAAATTGTGATCCAAACAAACTTGTTTGATTTGGCGTAAATCCTCTAATTCATAACAAGCTCCTCCTCCTTTGTTGGTGGTGTTTTCTACACAAACCAAACTCGTCAACGGACTGTGGTAAAACTCCGGATCGTTAATTGCTGCTTTGACTTGAGCCGCAGTAATCATTCCGCGATTGCCATTCAACAAACAACAGGAAACGCCGCTATTGAAAGAAACGCCACCACCTTCATAATTGTAAACGTGCGCATATTTATCTGCGATTAATTGTTCGCCCGGTTGGGTATGCAATTTGATTGCCGTTTGATTTGCCATCGTTCCTGAAGGGAAAAACAATCCCGCTTCCATTCCGAATAGCGCTGCTACTTTAGCCTCTAATTCAATTACTGTTGGGTCTTGTTTGTACACATCGTCACCCACAACAGCATTGAACATGTATTGTAACATTTCGTGTGTAGGCTTTGTAATCGTATCGCTAACTAGGTTTATTTCCATTTTGATGTTGTTATAGTGAAGGTCAAACAATAGTCGAATTGTCTTTCCTTAAAAAAGTCTTATTTTTGCCTCACAAAATTACATAATTTATGACAACTACCGAACAAATAAAAGGTATTGTAGAACGTCTTGGTGCGTTGAGGAGGTATCTTTGACGTTGATGCCAAACTAATTGAAATTACAAACGAGGAAGAAAAGACCTTTGCACCTGACTTTTGGAACAATGCCAAAGAAGCTGAAATCGTTGTCAAAAACCTTCGAAACAAGAAAAAGTGGATTGAAGATTACAACAAAGCGGTGGAGCTGAGTGATGAATTGCAATTGGCGTATGAATTTTACAAAGAAGGAGAACTTTCGGTAGAAGAATTAGACGAACAATATCGTGCTACGGAGTTGCATATAGAAGGCATTGAGTTCAAAAACATGCTTTCGGAAGAAGGAGATACTTTGAGTGCAGTGCTACAAATTACAGCTGGTGCCGGAGGTACGGAAAGTTGTGATTGGGCCTCTATGTTAATGAGAATGTACTTGATGTGGGCCGAAAGACAAGGCTACAAAGTCAAAGAATTGAACTTCCAGGAAGGTGATGTAGCAGGAATCAAAACCGTGACTTTGGAAATTGAAGGCGATTATGCTTTTGGTTATTTGAAAGGAGAAAATGGAGTGCATCGATTGGTGCGTATTTCGCCTTTTGATAGCAATGCTAAACGACATACTTCTTTTGTTTCTGTATATGTGTATCCGTTAGTAGATGATACTATTGAAATTGACATTAATCCTGCCGACATTGAAATTACTACTGCTCGTTCCAGTGGTGCTGGAGGACAAAATGTAAATAAGGTAGAGACAAAAGTACAATTGGTTCACAAACCAACAGGGATTCAGATTCAATGCTCAGAAACGCGATCGCAACACGATAATAGAAACCGTGCGATGCAAATGCTTCGTTCGCAATTGTACGAAATTGAGTTGAAAAAACAACTCGCCCAACGTGCCGATATTGAAGCCGGTAAGATGAAAATTGAATGGGGATCGCAAATTAGAAATTACGTAATGCACCCTTACAAATTAGTCAAAGACGTTCGTAGCGGATTCGAATCAACCGATGTCGATGGCGTGATGAATGGTGAAATTGACAATTTCTTGAAAGCGTACCTGATGATGATGGGACAAAAAGAAGAAGAATAATTTTAGTAGTACTCAAAATAAAACTCCTCAACATTCTAATTAAGAATTGTTTGAGGAGTTTTTTGTTTTCAAAAAGTTGCTCATTTAAAAGGAATTGAGTTTATTTGGTAATTATACCACCAAAAAACCAACCAAAAACTATGAAATCGTATTCTATAAACGAAATCAACGAAGTACTTAAAGGTACTATTGTTGGATCAATTAACCCCACAATAACCGCTCCTGAACAACTAGACGAAGCTTCAGCAACTGAAATCACTTTTATTGGTCACCGAAAATATGAAAAAAATTGGGCTACTTCAAAAGCCTGTGCTGCTGTAGTCAACGAAGATATTAGCATCGAAACTGGAGACAATCGGGTATTTATCAAAGTACAAAATGCCGATTTAGCGATGTCACAGGTATTGGAACTTTTTGCACCGCCAAGTCCCGTATTTCATGTCGAAATTCATCCAACTGCCGTAATTGATGCTTCAGCAACCATTGGAAAAGGGAGTAAAATTGGTGCCAATGTGTATGTTGGACCGAAAACTACTATCGGAGAAAATACCATCCTCTACCCTAACGTAACCGTTTTGGACGAATGTACTATTGGAAACAATACTGTAATTTGGTCAGGAACTGTGGTTCGTGAACGTTGCCATATTGGTCATCATTGTATCATTCACCCCAATGCGACTATTGGCGCTGATGGTTTTGGTTTTAGACCCGACCCACAAAAAGGCTTGGTGAAAATTCCACAAATTGGCAATGTTGTTATTGGAAATGGCGTAGAAATTGGCGCTAACTCTTGCGTAGACCGAGGAAAATTCAGTTCTACTGTTTTGGGTGACGGCTGTAAAATTGACAATTTAGTTCAAATTGGTCACAACAGTAAACTAGGTCGTTTTTGTATAATGGCTGGAAACTCTGGATTGGCAGGTTCGGTAACATTAGGCAACGGAGTAATCATTGGCGGAAGCGCTTCAATTAAAGACCACACCACGTTGGGCAATGGTGCTATTGTTGGTGCAGGTTCAGGAGTAGTAAGTAATGTTGATGCAGGTAAAACCGTTTTAGGTTATCCAGCCGTTGACGCTAGAGATGCGCTGAAACAATGGGCTATATTAAAACGCCTTGTAGAAGATTCAAAAAAATAAAAATAAGATTCAAAAAGGAATTAAAAATCATCATTTGGGACCGCTTTTCAAATGATGATTTTGTATTTTAGCCTTTTAAATATCATATACCCACACTATAAATGGATTTGAATTTCAATAAAAACGAAGATCATAACAAACTGTTACTTTCTGAATTGCGAAAAAAATTAGGCGAAGTAAAACTGGGAGGCGGAGAAAAACGTATTCAAAAATTACATGCTGAAGGGAAAATGACAGCGCGTGAACGTATTGATTATTTACTTGATGCTAACGAAAAAAGTATTGAAATTGGAGCCTTTGTAGGCGAAGGAATGTACAAAGAACACGGCGGCTGTCCTTCGGGCGGGGTCGTAGTTAAACTAGGATACATCAAAGGAAAACAATGTATTGTCGTAGCTAATGATGCGACTGTAAAAGCAGGGGCTTGGTTTCCAATAACCGCTAAGAAAAACCTTCGTGCGCAAGAAATAGCCATGGAAAATCGCATTCCAATTATCTATTTAGTAGATAGTGCTGGGGTGTATTTGCCTTTACAAGATGAAATTTTTCCAGACAAAGAACACTTTGGACGTATATTCAGAAACAATGCCTTAATGAGCAGTATGGGAATTACTCAAATTTCAGCAGTGATGGGGAGTTGTGTTGCGGGTGGTGCTTATTTACCCATCATGAGTGACGAAGCTTTAATTGTAGATAAAACCGGAAGCATCTTTTTGGCGGGAAGTTATTTAGTCAAAGCTGCCATTGGCGAAAGCATTGACAACGAAACTTTAGGTGGTGCAACAACGCATTGCGAAATCTCGGGAGTAACCGATTATAAAGCCAAAGACGACAAAGACGCTTTGGACAAAATAAAAAATATCGTTGATAAAATTGGCGATTATAATAAAGCCGGTTTCAACCGAATCAAATCAGAGAAACCCGCTAAAGACGAAAACGAATTGTACGGCGTGCTTCCAAAAGCGCGTACCGATCAATACGATATGATGGAAATCATCAAGCGAATGGTGGATAATTCTGAATTTGAAGCTTACAAAGAAGGTTATGGTCAAACTATCATCACGGGTTATGCTCGAATAGACGGTTGGGCTGTGGGAATTGTAGCCAATCAACGAAAAGTAGTCAAAACTAAAAACGGCGAAATGCAATTTGGTGGGGTGATTTACTCTGATTCAGCAGATAAGGCGACACGATTTATAGCCAATTGCAACCAAAAGAAAATTCCGTTAGTGTTTTTACAAGATGTAACTGGATTTATGGTAGGTAGTAAATCAGAACATGGCGGTATAATAAAAGACGGTGCCAAAATGGTGAATGCCGTTTCCAATTCGGTAGTGCCAAAATTCACTGTCATTGTTGGTAACTCCTACGGCGCAGGAAATTATGCCATGTGTGGGAAAGCTTACGACCCGCGTTTGATTGTGGCTTGGCCGAGCGCTGAACTAGCAGTAATGGGTGGCACACAAGCTGCCAAAGTATTGGCTCAGATTGAAGCTAGTTCGCTAAAAGCAAAAGGAGAAGAAGTAGATGAAGCCAAAGAAGCGGAATTGTTTGCCAAAATAAAAGCGCGTTATGACGAACAAGTGTCTCCTTACTATGCAGCCTCTCGACTATGGACCGATGCTATTATTGATCCTTTGGATACGCGTACATGGATTTCGATGGGAATTGAAGCCGCCAACCACGCTCCTATTGAAAAACCGTTTAATTTAGGCGTGATTCAAACATAAAATAAAAAGAGAGGTAATTACCTCTCTTTTTTTATACTCTAATTACCCAATACTTTGATCTCGTATTACTTTACCGGTAGCGGTTCTTTTAAATTCTGAAATAAATACAATCTCTTTTGGTTTTTCGTATTTATCTAAAACTTCAAAAATAGATTCGTCAATTGGCATTGATTCCCCTTCCACAAACAAGACTAATTTTTCTCCTAAAAGTTCATCCGCTTGTCCGTACACAAAAAAGCAGTTTGAAATTGAAGAAGCTAGTTTTTCTTCTATTTGCTCCGGAATTAATTTGATACCACCGCTATTAATTACGTTATCAAAACGACCTTTCCAAACAAACTGAGTATCTGAAATTAATTCGACCAAATCATTGGTTACAATTTTTTCACCACTAATTTTATGGGCATCAATCACCAAACAATGTCTATCATCAGTTGTGATTTTTACATTAGGCAAAACAGTAAAAGCAGACGCCCCTATTCGCTTTGCTGCAATATGCGTAATCGTTTCGGTCATTCCGTAAGTTTCATAAATCTGAGACGGAACCTTAACTAACTCTTGTTCTAAGGTCTTGGTAACTTTGGCACCGCCAATGATTAACTTTTTAATTCGGTGCAAGTCGTTCATCGAATTTTTAGCTTGTAAAGGCACCATACCACAAAAATCAAAAGAACCTTTTACTGATTCTAATGGATGCGAACTTGGCGCTACAAACTCCATATCCAAACCTAATATAAAGGCTCTTACAAACATCATTTTACCAGCAACATAATCCGTTGGTAAACAATGAAGCACTTTTTGCCCCGGTTGTAAACCAAAAAAATCTCCTGTAGCCAATGCCGAATTCACCATCGCTTGTTTGTCTACTCGAATAATTTTTGGAGCTCCTGTAGAACCCGAAGTATTCATTTCTAAATAGGGTTTTGGATCAAACCAATCCAAAATAAATATCCCCAGTGGTTTCTCGTAATTTTCGCCTTCTTTAATAAACGAATAGGCAACACGAAGCAAATCGTCTTTAGTAAAACTAAAACCGTTTAACTTAAATTTGTTGTGAACATTGTGATAGGTTACTGTACTCATAGTATGCAAAATATATTATCTGTTTATGATTGTAATTAAATTCTTCCTGTTAATTTTTCTCTCCAATTGGTCCATCGGTATTTCTTTGCAAAAAGCACTACTAAAATGGGGAAAATGATACTAATTGGCAAAATAATATCAAAGAAAACACTCGGATCTGAGGTGCTTTTTAAAATGGAATGAGTTTGAAATGCAGTCCAATCCGAAGTGACTAACAAAGCCGCAATAAAATTATTTGCAAAATGAAAGCCCAAAGCCAACTCCATTCCTTCATCCATCAAGGTAATGATACCTAGAAACAAACCTGTACCGATATAATAGATCAGAATAGAATAACCCATTTTGTCAACTTCGGGATTAGCAATATGAAGCATCCCGAAAATTAGTGAGGTCATCAATAACGGAAACCATTTGTTTTTAGCCAAAACACCAAACCCTTGCATCAAGTATCCTCTAAAGATTAATTCTTCACTACCTATTTGAAAAGGAAATAACAATAGTCCTATTACGAATAAAAGTAAAAAAGGAATCCAATCAAACTGAACGATGAAATCCTCTGGATACAAAATATATACAACAACTGTAGAAATGATTGTAATTCCTGCCCAAATTGAAAATGAAAATAAGACTCGATGCCAATCTATCGAATTCCGACTAGTTATAAGCTGCAAAAAAGATTGTTTATGAAAAAACCGAACAAGTGCATATAATTGAAAAAACACAAATACAAACGACACTAACATCAAGAATAAAGCAAGATTAGAATCTAAGAATCCAACGGTAGCTTCATATGTATTGGGATAAGGTATTTTTTCTTTATACGACTTAATATAAACACCAAAAATAAAAGGTAATTGTCCAACCAAAGAGGCACAAAAAAGAATAAATGACCCGAGTAGGTATTTCCAAAATACATTTTCCTTGGTGTTTCCTTGTGCTATAAACATAATTTAATCTTGTAAAATAATCACCCTAAAATACGTTTTTAATTTCAATATTTTCATTACTTCGCAAAAAAATTAAAAGCATGATACAAATATATCATAATCCACGTTGCGGGAAATCTAGAAACTGTGTAGCGTATATTTCAGATAAAAAATTAGATACAAGCATCATCAAGTATCTTGAAACACCACCAACAGTTCAAGAAATCAAAGACTTACTTTTAAAACTGAACTTTAAACCCATTCAATTGGTACGAGTAAAAGAAAGTATTTGGATTGAAAATTATAAAAACAAATCGCTAACTGATGAGGCAATTATTCAAGCCATAGTAACACATCCAATACTAATTGAAAGACCTATAGTAATTAAAGGAGGTAAAGCCATCATTGGAAGAATTCCTGAAGAAGTAGCACAATTCATCAAATAAAGTAATATTAACTTTTTTTTATGATTTGCCTAATGTAACCTTTTAGCTATTTATAAGTCTAAACACAATAATTAAAATCACTATTGATGAAAAAAATAAATGCTTTAGCATTAATTGTACTGTTTTTAAGCAGTATGTTGAGTTTTGGTCAACAAGCACCAATTGCAAAAACAAAATTAAAAATAACTGGAAAAGTTATTGAAAAAACAACCAAACAACCTTTAGAATACGCAACAATCACCCTTAGACTCCCTAACAATCCAAAAGCCGTTTCAGGAGGGATAACAAACAATAAAGGTGAATTTTCAGTAGACGCTGTCTCAGGCACCTATGATATAACTATAGAGTTTATTTCGTTTAAATCAACAGAGATTAAAGGAAAGAACATTGAATCCAATACCAATTTGGGTACTATTTCTTTAACTGAAGATGCGGCTCAATTGAGCGAAGTAGTCGTACGTGCTGAAAAAACGACAGTCGAAATCAAACTTGACAAAAAAGTATTCAATGTTGGAAACGATTTGATGGTAAAAGGCGGAACTGTCAGCGATGTATTATCGAACATTCCTTCTGTTTCAGTTGATGTTGAAGGAAATGTGAGTTTGAGAGGTAACGAAAATGTAAAAATTTTAATTGATGGTAGACCATCCAATGCCATTAATATAGTTGAAGCCCTACGTATTATTCCAGCTGATGCTATTGACAAAGTGGAAGTTATTACCAACCCATCGGCACGTTATGATGCTGAAGGTGGTGGAGGTATTTTGAACATCGTTTTGAAAAAAGGAAAAAATCAAGGTTTCAACGGAACTTTTATTGCTACAGGTGGTATTCCTGATAACAATGGTTTAAGCGGAAACGTTAACTACAAAACTAAAAATGTGAGTTTGTTTACTACTCAAGGCTATAGTTTTAGAAGTAATCCTGGAAATATGATCAACGAGACTACCTATTATAATTCAGATAATTCAATTCGTAATTTCATAGTTGAACCAAGAGAAAACGACCGATATGGAAAAGGATATAATGGAAATTTTGGTGTTGATATAGCGATTGACAAAAACACTTCTTGGACCAATACCATTAATTATCGAAATAATAAAGGAGACAATACAGATACTGTTTTTCAAAATTACTTTACTGCAAGCAATCAATTTGATTACACAAAAAACCGAATTAACAAAGAAAATAGTGATAGTGAGAATATAGAATACACTACTAATTTCACAAAAAACTTTAAGAAAGAAGGTCACAAATTCAGTATTGATGGATCTATTTCTTCGAATGATGATACTAATACTGCTGTAGTGTCTGAAACTGGTACTAATACAACAGCTACCAAATTAGACAATACTATTAACAATCAAAAGCAAGATAGAATCTTGGTTCAAAGTGATTACGTATTGCCTTTAGGTAAGGGAAGCCAATTTGAGGCTGGATATCGTGGTGATTTTTCAGAATTAGTAACGGATTATCAAGTTAAAAACGAAGGGGTTATCAATCCGAACTTTACAAATGTATTGGAATACAAAGAAAAAGTAAACGCTTTATACACCCAATATGGATTTAAACAAAATAAAGTATCAGTCCTTTTAGGATTGCGCTATGAAGATTCCAATATTGAGATCAATCAATTAGCTACTGCTGATTTTAATACCAAAAAATACGGTAACTTATTTCCAAGTGCTTTCTTAACCTATGAAATTTCAGATAAAAGTAGTACTTCTATCAGTTACAGTAAAAGAATTCAGAGACCAAGAGGAAGAATGCTAAATCCATTCAGTAACCTATCTAGTAACATCAATATTTTCGTAGGTAATCCGGACTTAAATCCGTCAATGACAGATGCGATTGATTTTGGTTACATCAAACGTTGGACTAAATTAACTTTAAGCACTTCATTGTATTATAACAAAACGAATGATGTGTTTCAAATGGCGCGAAGAGAATCAGGGAATTTTGTAAATGGTACACCAATCATTATTACATCACCAATTAACATTGCTACAGAATTCAGAACTGGATTTGAATTTACCTTAAATTATTCACCTTATAAATGGTGGAAATTGAATTCTAACTTCAACTTCTTCCAAAGCGATACCGAAGGAGATTTTGTATATACTAATTTTAATAATGTTGTAGTAACACAAAAGTTCAACAACAACGCCACTTCTTGGTTTAGTCGTTTAACTTCTAAGATTACTTTACCTTCTAAAATTGATTGGCAAACCAACTTAATGTACATGGGTGGCCAAACCAATGCTCAAGGAAAAGTATTAGGCAATTTTAGTGCTAATTTAGCTTTCAGCAAAGATGTCTTAAAAGATAAAGGAACATTAACATTGAATGTAAACGACGTTTTTAATGGTCGAAAAAGAATTATGGAAACCTACTTAGCAGGAGTTTTAAGTTCAAGAGCTGAAATGCAATGGAGAGTAAGACAAGTGACCTTATCATTCACGTATCGTTTCAACAAAGCTAAAAATGAAAGAGAAAAACAGCCTAAGAAAATGAACGAAGGTGGTGGCGATATGGAATTCCAAGGATAACAAAAAAAGACTGTCTGAAAAGGCAGTCTTTTTTTTAGGTATAAAAAAAGCTCCGAAATTCGGAGCTTTTTTATTATAAGACAATCAGATTAAACTGATTGCTCTTCTTTCTGTTTTGCTTTCTTTTCTTTGTAAGCTTCCCAAGAAGCACCACCAACCCAATAAGACACGAATCCAACTAAGAAAAACATTAGCCAAAATCCCATTGTCAAAATGGTTAAGAAAAGTAAAAAGCCTAAGTACTGTGAAAAAGTAAACATATTTTCCGGAATTTGTTTGTATACAAGTACAA
>JACCDZ011661340.1_pt1 | contig 14063 bp, 14 predicted proteins | sample 7449551 | NCBI WGS metagenome assembly JACCDZ01 (sample SAMN15323452, study PRJNA562643) | freshwater metagenome | isolation source: river surface water | place: USA:Blue River Watershed | collected 2017-08-18
ACACAAAGGGCTGGAATTCCAGCCCTTTTTCTTTTGTGCTAAAAAGTCAATATTGTAATTTCGACTTGCGAAGACGATTTACCTATTTTTACACAGGAGTAATTCATGCGAGTTTTTGTTCAACAAGTGTCCAATTCGGCTGATTTTGAATCTAGCCTTTCTGCTGGTGCAAATGCATATGCTGCGGCTGACGGCATGCTGAATTTTGCAAAAGTGCTGACGCTGGCTGCGAGCCTCGACAAGGGCGCAAAAAGCCGTGCAGAAGACGACAAGGCAGGCCGTCCTGTAGCCGTGTATGTGATGCCGCGCCGTGCGAAGCCTGCGGCGTACAGCGTCACGTCAGAGCGCAAAGGGGACTTGAAGTACCGCACCCAACGTGCCGTGAAGGTGGTGATGCGCAAGCGTATCAAGCCTGAATCGCTGGCACGTGTGAAGGTTCTGCTCAATGTGTACAGCAAGGATGTGCTGACGGCTACGCAATACGCTGCTCAGGCGGCTGCTGTGAAGGCGTTGAATGCCCACATGAAGAAGGCTGACGCATCGCGCGCCAAGGTTACCAAGGAAAAGGGCAAAGTTCGTGCCGAAGACAACCGCGTGTTTGAGCAGAGCCTGCGCATGGTTTCTCAGGTGCTGGACAAGGGCGGCATCGCGGCAGCCAATGTCGCTACGGCCCAGTCGATGTTTGGTCTCCAGATGTTTGTCAAACTGGACAATGACCACGTGATTTCCATCGGCAAGAGCGATATTGCCAAGTTCCGCGCAGCCAAGCGTGGCAATGCCGACACTGCCAAGTGAGGTGACGCCATGAAGCTGACAGTGGTTATCAAAGGTAGCCACAGCCGGGTTCTTCGCTACACCAGCCTGAGTGCAAAACGCGACGGTGCGGCTGACGATGTAAAAGCTGCTCGTCGGTCGTGGTCGCGTGTTGCAAAACGGGTACTGAAGTCGAAGAACCCAGTCACTCGCGCTCGGTGGCTCAAACGACTCAAAACGGTTACAGCTTATATGGTTCGGCGCCTCCAGTCGGTGCCGAAAAAGAAGAAGGTCAGTGCCAAGCTGAAGGCTCAGATTGACTACGGCAAGAAGTATGTGGCCCTGTACAACCGCATCACCAAAGCCCTATCTGGCCCCTATCAAATCGGCATGGAGAAACTTGCTGAAATCAAGATTCCCAAGCCCGGTACGGACATTGAGCTGAAGCCTGGAGAGCACGTTGCTCCTGATCCAGAAGTAAAGGCTACGAAGAAGCCAGAGCCTAAGGAAAAGAAACTGTCAGGTCAAACAGCAGCTAAGCCTGCTGCGCGTAAGCCGAGCCGAGTAAGCGTCTTGAAGAAACGGGCTGACGTTCTCAAGAAGGACGTGCATGAAAAGTTCAAACTGGTGGTGCGCGTGTCTGAGCTTTTTGACAAGGCCCGAGACGCGTACGCCAAGACAAAATCGGCTGATGCAAAACTCAAACTTGAGTTGGTTGCCAAACGATTGGGTGAAGTGAAGAAAAAGGTAGCTGAGTCCAAGAAAAAGCGCGATGCGTTTACGCAGCGTTTCCGAAAGAGCCTATCAGAGCCTGAAGTCAAGTACGCTTGACCTTGATCTAGAGGCAAGAAAGGGGTGATTCCAATTAAGGAATCACCCCTTTTCTATTTTACCCAGTCACGTCAGACACAATCTCAAGCTGGATCTAACCTAGTATCGGTTTCCTGTGGCTGGAGCTAGGACCAAGCCTGATTGAGGTGAATATGATTCCATCAAAGCTCGTATGCTCATTGGATTTCCTTTGTCAAGAAATGAATCAATTTTCGGTTACTGTCAGGTTTAGCAGGCAAACACACAGGAGCCAAAGAGCATCCTGTTTGCTCGTACTTGGCGCAAGTTGCGTGGTCAGTACAAAGTTTCTGCTCGATTATTTTGTTCAAGGTCTCAACTGGACGGCTTTTATTCTTCACGTAAGAATCAGCCAGATCAGCCTGCTTGGAGTAAAGAAGCGTTCGGGCTACAGATTTTTCCTTCATGCGGTCTGACATGGGAACCGCATGGACCTCAAACTTTTTCGGGTTATCTCTGGGTACGTAAATCAAAGCGAAACCGTTGATCTTGCGGTTAAGGGCCCGCTCAAAAATCGGTACATAAGCAGCACATTGGTATTGGTTTTTCAGATACGGCAGCATGTCAGATCCGCGCACTGCCAGAGAAGACGTTTTGTAATCGCCGATCCAGAGCCCGTCGTCACCTAGATCAAACAGCGCATCCGCATGAGCGTACACTGCTCCGTAGGATGCCTCGAGCTCATGGTATTCGCACTCTACCTTAATTTTGGAAGTAGAGCATTTTGGACAATAAGGGCTTTTGCGGATTTCAAAAGTGCCGCACTTAGGGCAGCCGTAGTTACCCCACACCGAGCCGGTAAGCGCAACGAACCGCTGAAACACTAGGTGCGCGGCTGTTCCAACTGAAAGGTAATACGCAGACCTAAGGCTTAAGGTTTCTGAACCGTGTGTTAGGTCTTTGTAGACATGCTTTACCGGACAATACGGAAAGCCAGACGGTCGTGGTCGCCCTGGTCCCATGGTGATCTTTGATGCGAGCTTTTTTGGTTTCTTTGAAAGTGGAGCTTTCTCGGGAGCTTCTATTTCTAGGGCCGTATTGAATATATCGCAGATTTTTGATTCGATTTTCTTATAGTGTTCCATGAGATTCCTGGGGAAATAACTGTAAATACAAACTGTAGTGTAACGAATTTGAGCGAGGTCTAGCAACAATGACAACGAAAGCGAAATCGAAATCGACCGGCCTGTTGACCCGTCTGGTATCAAACAGCGAAATTGTCAATGAAGCACTGCGAGCTTACTCTGGCCAGAAAAAGGCTGCAGGTTCGCGCATGATGATTCAGTGTCCATTCCACGACGATAAAAGTCCGTCGCTCGGAGTAGTGACCAGTCCCGATCTCGATGTGCCAGTTGGTGTCTTCAAATGCCTCGGCTGCGGCATGAAAGGCGGCTGGAACGTACTAGCTGAAAAGATTGGTGCCCCAACGATCAAGTCGTGGAACAACAAAGAAAGCTCCATAGCAGGAGAGCCAACCGAAGCTGACGACATAGCACTGCTAGGTCGAGCGTCTGACCAGCAGTCTGCTACCAAGCCGCGTCGTGGCCTTAGTTCGAGCGACGTATCGTCCGACGTTGAGGAAATATCTGCTAGGTCTGACCGTCGTGTGGTCATGAACAGCAGCGCGTTCAAGAACCTGCCAGATCGGGCTGGCTTGTTGGCTCTGCTAGAACGTGAGCAGTTGGTTGACGCTCAACCGTGGCCGCGCAGCCTAGAATGGCGTTCATACTCAGGAGATTTCCTAAACGCACTTGGCAGAGGTGTGTGTTGGATCGTCGGAGACAAGGGCCGTGACGGAGGTATCTCTGCGTTCTTTGTAGTGTGGGTAAACGGCAAGGTTCGAGGTGGCGTAAAGGCTTTCTATTCCAAGCAAGAAGGTCGAATGTCGTACCTGACAACCAAAGGCGCTTGGATTCAAAAAACTGGTTTGCTGTTCTTCGATCTAGCCCGGTCTATGATTGAACAGCACCGTGAAGGTCGTAGCTTTGTGGTTCTGGTTGAAGGCCCGCGTGATGCGCTACGCTTGTTGTCGCTGGGCATTCCCGCCATAGCGTGTTTGGGTGCGCTGACTTTCAGCAAAGAAAAAGCGTTGCTGGTTCTGTCTATGGTTGACCAGATTTATGTCATGACCGATAACGATAAAGCAGGTTCGGCTATGTGGCGTCAGGTCGACCGCATCACAGCTTATGCCTTAGACCCCGAGCAAGAACTGACAGCACGCCGCCGGCTTGATGCTCGCCGCAAACGTGCGTTAGCAGAAGGCAAGAAAGGCGAAGATGGGCTAACTCTTGAAGATTTAGACTACGAGCCTGCACCTGGAAACATCGTGCGTCGTGTAAAATTGCCAGTACGATACGATGACGAAGGCAAATTGATTAAAGTCGATCCCCACTCAGCCAGCAAAAAGACAATCAATAAATTCATGGAGTACCTAGACGATACACACGGTACGCGTTGGCACAAAAGCCGTTTCTGGACGGCACCTTCATGACTCTCATAGAGAAATTACGAAATGACTAAAGACCTTAGCAGCCCAGATCACGACCAAGATGAGCCAGCGCGACCGGGGCCTGAAACTCGATGGCAGCATACGCGTCAAGATTGGTGGCCCTATTACAGTACATCAAGATAGACCATGAAATTTCGTTTGACAAACAATATGGACCGGTGGCTCTTGCCTAATAAAAAAGATGATCAAGAACCTAGGTACGGGACACCGGAAGCCTACAACCGTCGATTCAACCACACGAAGCTGCAAGTAGCTCTGTGGTTTGAAGCTAGGCCAGACGAAGCTCTGTGCAGGGCTCAGGTTGGCCAGCGGACAGGCGTCTACAAAGGGCTTATCAAGAAGGTGGTGGCTAGCCTACATGCCGACCGTACGATCTACATAGCTGGTTGGTCCACTAAGGGCAACACTGGGCCACTGTACCGCTGGAACGACGATCCCAGTAGCACCGAGTGCCGTGATGTACCGAATCACGCTCCTATGGAAGTTGGGTACTACACTGCTGATGCTGATGCTCGTGTTGAAAACCGGGGCCTTAAGCCTGGGCCTATAGACGCTCGTGACACAGGCTCATCAAGCAACGCAGAACGAGCGTCTAAACTACTCAGGGAACCGTTGACCGACTGGGAATACGACGAAGCTATCAGAGGCCCGGGCACTAGATCACCCAACGGGAGAACAGGCTACCAAGCCGAGTTGCTGCTGCTCACACTGATAGCACTTCTTTGGCCTAAGTCTAAGGGCCTAGCTACCGTGCGTACACTAGCCAGACAGAGAGCGATGATCCTTGGGCGTGGGTCACCATCATCAACCCCAGCCCCAGCCCAGGCCCCAACACCGACCAGTGCAGCACGGGCCGTGATGCAACGGGGCACAGGCAGCTACATGTCAGTCAGCCGCCATTTGAGGGTCCTTGTAGCGGAAAAGCTGCTGGTGAAGATTGTAGGCCAAGCACACAGCGGTCTAGGTCCCTCAGGCAAAGGTTCACCGACCATAGTGTACGAAGCCGACCTAGGGGTTATCAGGAGCCGCACAGGTCTCACACCCGGGGCTGAGCTCGTCTCACTTCAAGAAACGCTCAGGCGAACCAAGACCAATCGTAGTATGCTGATGCTGATGATGGAAAATGGTCTGCCGTGGTTCCCTTTCCCGAAGGCTGCTGAGGGTGATGATGATCCTCACCCTACAGCCAGATCAATGAAGTCTTCCCTTCCAGCATCCGTGATGGGTCGGCGCTACTTCAGGCTGGTTCGCCTTCCTGTCCAAGGCAGTCTGTATCGGGCCGAAGACCAAGACCCACTCCTGGGTGGCCAGAGTACGTGGCGGGATATCGTCGTAGAAGTGAAGACGTGCCTGCAGCCTAACCCTCCGTGGCCTTACAAATCAGGGTCCGCGGCTTTAGCTCTTAGTGGATAGGCCTGAGACCCACGCCCAAAGACCAGTCAAGCCCTTCGTATCACTGTTTCGTCATCGTCTTGGCTCCCTTCCTACTCCCCCTTCACCGCCGCACCAACACCAGCATCAGCAGTAACACTCACACTCACACTCACACAGCGCAGTAGAGACACAGCAGCGCATTCTCCTTTCAGGTTTGCTGTTTGGTCTCAATTGCGCGCTCTTAAGGCAGAGACCTGTATCTCTATTGGCATTGGCTATGGCATTGGCTATGGCATTGGCTATGGCATTGGCTATGGCATTGGCTATGGCTATATAGTGTATAAGCTGTTATAGTCAAGTTAGAATGACTGGATTCAGTCAAAACCATCACTTTTCGGAGCTATTTTATGTCTAAACCTAAGATCCTAGTCGATTCTGACTCCCTTTTCACGATTCTCGACGCTGTCCGACCAGGAGCGCCGGGCCACTACCTGCGTGAGCTTCAGGCCACCATGTCTTTGTCCATGAAGATGGGTCATCCGAATGCTATAAACACTCTGATCGACTGCTATAACGATTGGGCCAAGCGCGGTCGTCCGGATGAATCTCAGGCCAAGCCTACTGAAGCTGATTCGGAGGCCTCAAATCTAGAAGATACCAAAACCGCTTCTTCTGAGACCCATCAACTTGAGCAGCCAAACCGATCTAAAACCACTAAGGATCCAGCATCAGCAGTAGAAGAACGAGAACCGAATGCTATAGAGCATCTGGACGGCCACACCATCAACCTGTGGCTGTCTGAGGCCGAAGATCAAGACCTAGCAAAGCAGCGGCTCCAAACCGCTTTGGTTCAGATCAAAGAAAACGGTACTCCTTTGATTGCTATAGAAATCGCGATTCTGCTAAGGTGCGATCTGAGCCATCCATTCAAAATCCAGACCATCACCCCTGAAGGCCTGGGCCAAGCTGTTTCTTCTGGTCTTCTGGACCTGACGACCAAAACTGTAAAAGCAAGCTAGTAAATCACTCTTTTGAAAGGCAAATGCTATGATCTCCCGCAAACCTGAAATCCGCATGATTGCAGTCACGTTTCAAAAACCAGGGGTTCACCAGTACCCTGCGGCTCCGGATGACGTGCAATACCTCCGCGCACCGCATCGTCACCTGTTCAAGTTCAAGGTTAAAATTCAGGTCTGGCACGATGACCGTGAAATCGAATTCCATCAGTTTCTCAATTGGGTCGAAGGTCTGTATTCTGGTGAGCAGTCTCTCAGCCTCAACAACTCCAGCTGCGAGATGATTAGCGACTCCCTGGCGGCCATCATTCAAAGCCGTTATCCTGATCGTCTTCTGCAAATCGAGGTCTGGGAAGACGGTGAATGCGGATCGGTAAGTTCGTACTCTGCAATGGTAGACCGTGACCAAGAAGGCGAATCTGAATCAGAGAAGCCTATGGAAAAAGGTGAAAAGGTCAAAGAGTGGGAAGAGCTGCTGTCCAAAGACGAAGATGAGAATCTCGTACCCGTGAAAAAGTCCTCATCTACCAAGATCACACCGGAGGCAACAGTCGTTCCGGCCGAAAAACCAGAGCGACCAAAGAAGAAATCAACTGTTGCGATTACTTTCTCGCAATTGTCTCCTAACGAACCGTTGCATCTTCTGCTTAGCCAGAAGATCGAGCCTAGCGAGGTCTTTGACATTTCAGGCCTAGCTATCCAAACGCTGATCGACGAAACTTGCCGCAGGTTCAAGATGCTGAAGCCGTTGTGCAAGATGGAAGAAATGTGCGTAGGCCACAGCGGCGGCAAAGATTCTGTCCTTGTGAGGGCCTTGGCTGATCTTGCAGGCTTCGGCTCGCTGGATACTGTCCACAACCCGAAGCTCGAAGGCAGCAACGCTGTTCATGCTCATACCCGAGAACTTCTGTACGAAATGGCGACGTTTCGCCCTGTGATGCACATCCCGGCCCACGCAATGGCAAAAAGCGGCTACCAGCTTCAGATCGACGGCACCCGGCGCCAAGAAGCTACTCGCACGGACGGTCGCTCTACTGACATTGTGTGCAACGGTCAGTCGATGAACCGTGCTCAGATGCCAATGCTTGTACCGCGGGGCCTGTTCGACATGACTTTCTTCTACCCAATTGTTGACTGGACTGACGCTCAGGTTTGGGCCGCGATTGCCTACCTCGAGATTCCTTTCAGCCGGGAATATCTCCAATTTTGACCTTCAATGGAAAAACATGAAACTCGTATGCGTACACCAATGGGTTCTGATGACAGAATACCCACCGCATTATTCTCGGTGCACTAAATGCGGAGCCACAAAATGACAACAATCCTTGCACCTCACGTTGACGACGAACTCATCGGCTGCTTTACTCGGTTGCAGAATCGGTCAATCGACCATGTGATTTACTTTTTTGAACTCACGCCTGAGCGCAAGAAAGAAGCCAAAGCAGCCGCAGAGCACTTCGGCTTCATTCCGATTTTCGCCCGTCCTGATTCCATGAAGTTGGTCATGGATACCGTGAAAGACAACACAGTCTTGCTGCCTGCTTGCACCGATTCACACCCGGACCACAAGTACATCAACCGGCGCTTCCGCAACAAATTCAAACGGATCGAGTTCTACTCAGTAGACCTAGGTACGTGCTTGCAAGAAAAAAAGACTCTCGAATTCGTACCCGAAAATCCTTACTGCGATGCACAGCGTAAGCGTGATTTGCTCAATACGTTGTACCCTTCGCAGTCTGAACTGTGGAAACGCGACAGTAGTTACTGGCTTTTTGAAAGCATTGTAGGCTGCGACTACTCGACCTTGTACCGATACAACATTGGACGGATTTCTGTAGAAAGCAGTGTCTACATTGAAGAACTTCGGCGTAAGTTTTCTCTGGCAAGTCTCGAATCTTCTGATTCTGTAATGAATGCATTGATTTCTATCCACCCAGGACCGCATCAAGTGTCCTTTCTCGGGAAGGTTTTATCTACCCGGGGTTAACCTCTCTCACTTTATAGCCCCGTGCGAGGCTTCTACGCGTTAGACGAAAACTGTAAATACACAGTACATCGTTACGCATTAAATAGAAGCCTTGCGGGGCATTTCCTTTTCACTGGGGTAAAATATGAAAATTGGTACCGAAGTCGAAGGCACCCTTAGAGGTCTGAAGACGCTATTCTGTCAGGCTTCTGAGCTTCAAAGTGCCTTGACACATTGGGAAAAACTGCAACCTATTCATAAATTGCAGGCCCTTTATGTATCTGACCACGAAAATGTCCTGACTGAAAACGAATTTCAGCGCCTTGCAAAATTTACGTCGATGGGATCGTGCCCGACTGTTACCGTTGAAAACCTGACTGGTCGCCGCACCGAAGAATACCGAGTCGGCTTCATGCTTGCAGTTCAAACCGACCCCCGCTCGATGGGCTTTTTTCCTTGGCCGGGTACAGTCAAACTTGATAAGCATGACCAAATCAAATTTACTTTTGATCGGTTTGTTGCAACGGCGGCAGTGCGAGACTTCGACATTACCACTCCCGAAGAATTCAACGGCGACATTGAAATCGACCTCGACACTTTGAAAGGTGCAGAATGACCCGTCCTCTGATTTACATACCCATTGAACCTATCACTGAACGATACACCGAGCAGTGGTACCGATGCCTCCCGCCTCAGTTCAAGGCCGCTGGTTTTGACGTGACGGTTGTCGATGGCACTCCGCTACTCAACAACGAAATCAAAGTCGGCACCTTCTTGGATATCAACAGCACCACCCACTACAAATGGTCGCAGTTGATGCAAATCAGCCGATTGTTCCAGACTGGCCAGATCGCCGACGGTTCAGTATTTTTCTTTGGAGACATTGAATTTTGGGGTCTAGAGGCCGTGCGTTTGTTGGCCGACATGAACGGCGTCAAAGTCAAGCTCACAGGTTTCCTCCACGCAGCCTCTTATACATTTGAAGATGCTTTCGAGGTTGCGGCGCCTTACCAGAAATACACAGAAGTCGGCTGGCTCGCGGCCTTGGATGAAGTGTACGTCGGTAGCGAATACCACAAACACGCGGTAGTCTCTCGTCGCCTTGATCCTGTAGGTGCCGGTCACCTTGCAGACCGCATTCATGTGACCGGCAACCCGCTGTTCATGAACGAGTACCACACGTTTGACTACGGCAGCAAGCAAAACCTGATCGTGTTGACCAACCGCTTCGACCAAGAAAAGCGCCCAGGAGATACTCTCGATGTATTTGAAGCTGTGAAGTCTCGGTTCCCCAAGTGGAACTTCGCTATCTGCACGAGCCGACCAACTCTGCGCAGCAACGATCCCAGCCTCGAGGCCCGAGCACGCGATCTCCAAAACCGAGGCGTCTTGACCATTTACGAAGGCCTGTCGAAAGAAAGCTACCATTTCATGCTGCACCAGGCACGCGTCATGGTCAGCCATTCAATCGAAGAAATGTACGGCTACTGCATTGCAGAGGCGTTGGTGTACGGTTGTGCTCCTTTCCTTCTTGCAGGCGCTTCTCACAACGAAATGGTTGAGTACAACTCTTCACTCCTTTTTCTTCGGCATTCCAGTGTCAAGAAACAAGCTGCACGACTGATTGACCTCATGGAAACTACTGTTAGTAACCAAACTGATGTAGTATCTGGATGCAAGGCAATGGCCGCCCGCAAGGCTAAAGCTCTAACACTCCTAACAAACCGACTGGTGAGCCTATGATGATTCGTGACCGAGTTCAATACGTTCCTGCGGGCCTTGAGGCGTGGACCTCGGTCACAGGCCAGGCGTATGTCAAGCTCGAAAAGAACAAAGAGAAATCCATCATGCGCGGCCCGGGCTACAAAGAAGTCCGACTCCACGACCGCACTATCTACATTATCCAGAACAGCACCAAGCTACATCGTCTTATCGACAAGAAGCTCGATTGCGACTACATGGTGCCGTTCCAAAATCCTGTAGAGCTTGAGGGACGAATTGGTCTGGTGCTAGTCAACCCGGTGCACGCCGATAAGTCTTTCCACAATATTTTCCGCCCTCACGGCATCAAGATCATTTCAGATTCTGGCGGCTTTCAGATGCTGCGCGGCATCGTTGACTTCGTGCACCCGAAGGTACCCGTCAAGTTTTACAACGAACACACTGACATTGGCATGCCTCTGGACTTGCCGATGCGGACAGCCTTGGAGCCGGTGTTCTTTGACGCAGTGACTCGCATGATGAAGGCCAATGACGCTTATATGTTGCCGCGTCTCAAAGAAGGCGTACAGCTTGCTGTTGTTAGCCACGGCTCCAGCGTAGAAATGCGCAAGCGACGTCTTGATGCAATCTACCGACCAACTCCTGTGATTGCAATCGCTGGCCTCAATACGCTGACTGACACGGTAGACCTCAACAAAAACATCACGGCGCTGACCAACGCACTGTACGTGATTTCCCAGACACGCGACACCACTGATTACTACCACTTCTTGGGAGTGACTTCGCGCTTTTGGTTTATCATCTATGCTCTGCTGGTTGGAACTGGTTACGTCAAATCGTGCGGCGGTGATTCAGTGTCTCACCGTATGGCAGCCATCACTGGCATGTACAAGCACCAATTGACTTACGATGGTGGCCGGGCCTTGACCATCAAGAAGATCAATCACCACAGTGTGAATACAGCGTGTCCGTGCTCTATCTGTGTGGGCTTCTCTGACCTCAACCTTCTGGCCAATTTCCAGTACAGCGAAAGCCATCACATCTGGTATGCTGAGCAGGAAAAAGACCTGATCTGTGATTCAGTCGAAAACTATTTGGCCGGCAAACTCACGTTGAAGGCCATCGCTGACCAATGGCTTGCTGCTGGCCAATACGAAATCCTTGCGTACTGTGTAGAGTACGTGGAGCGAGTGGTGCGAAAAGGCTTTTTCCAGAAAGCAACCAAGACCAAAGGCCTGTTCGAGAAAGCTGCTGCTCCTATCCCAGAAGCAGCACGCGAGCATTACACGAAGGTAATTCGCAACTATGAAAAATTCCACAAAAAGCGCTTCCTCAAGTAAGGCCGTGAAGGTGACCAAAATCCGAGGGGTCAAAGGTATCGTGTTTTTCGATCCTGCGTACACGCCTCGGTACATCACAGTACGTGCTTGGGAAGCATCTGGGTGCCCTGAAGACTGCTACGTGTATGACGGTATCCATCACCTGCGTGCTGCCGGCATTCCCGTTGCTGATGCGTTACTGATTGAGGGCAAGTGGATTCGCATCCCAGTAGCTGAAACTGTAAAAGCAACTCGATACACGCCGCACCCCGGTATCGCACGACAGCGTTGCCGAACCTCCACAATCGAAATGAAAGCCTCAAATTTCATTACGTCTGAAACTGCTGCAAAGAAGAAAATCCGATGAACCCGAATCCTCAAAGCTCTAAAGTCAAGATCGCTTACACTGGAACCAACTGTTCTGGTAAAACAACGGCTGCCCTCGATACGACCGTACGCCTGAAGTTGGCCGGCGTACTGGCCGAAGTAGTGTCGTCTCAGGACCGCAAGATTTCGTGGAAAGACGATCACTTTCCTGTTGATTACCGTGCACACTACGGCATGATGACCAATCTCATCCACGCCGAAGTGCAGGCCGAACTCAAAGGCGATGCACAGGTAGTCGTGACCGACCGTTCTATTCTGGACTTGTACGCAATTGCTACCTACGACCACCCGACCAATCCTCAAATTGCGGCAATGGAGCAAATGGTTCTTGCTTGGGCCAGTTCGTACACACGAATTTATTACCTAGAACCGTTGCCGTACCAAGCAGACAATAAGCGCCCCAACGATGATTTTCGCATGGCCACTCATGGCCAGCTTATCAAGTTGATGGACAAATACCAGCTACCTAATGTGGTTCGCGTCTCTCGGTCTGACGTGTGGTCTGAAATTCGCAAATTGCTGGCCTTGCCTCCGAATCCAGTGTTTGACGCTGAGGCAAAGTGGCAACGAATTGCTGACGAAATTGGCATGAAGTTGTTGGTACGCGATCCGCATCACCCCAAACCGAATGATGCCGACATTTGGGTGGTCCAGGGAGTCGACCAAACCCCTGAGCAAGCTGTATCAGCCCGCATCCACGCTGAGCAGTTGTACGACCTGTACTTCGGTTCAGATTTGCCTTGCCATGTGATGATTACCGTCGAAACCTCGAAGCGTCTGTTTTCTGGATCGACCTACACCCCAACTGCTAAATAGTTGAATTCTCGAAAGTATTGTAATTTCATTAAGATAATACTTTCGAGGTCACTATGTCAGACAAAGATTCACTGTTTACATTGCGCCCTGTTGCGTCAGCCCTCAACCAATTACGTGCGGCTGTCCGGGCTCAAAGCACTTCGGCGGCCAAGAAGGCACCTAAGGTGTCTGAGCTTAGCATTGCACAGGTTCTCAAAACCACACCTGGTGTTTTCAAAGAGAATGCCAAGAATGTGGTTAACAAAGACCTGAAACGCGGCAATACACGCGCCGGATTCCCCGGCGTCAAAGCTGTAGCTAAGGACGTTTTTTCAAACCCAGGCAAGCGCGGCATTAGCCACAAGTGTTCAATCGTTGCTATGGACGGCAAGCCTGTATACTTGTCCAAAGCAGCGTATTTTTCATGTGACTGTTCCGCATTCCTTTATTGGTGTGAGGTTGCCCTTCACGCCAAAGGCGCCGCTGCCATCAAGTTCTCAAACGGTGAAGCCCCAGACACCCGCAACCCTCGCAAGCTGCCCATGATTTGCAAGCACCTGATCGAACTTGCTTATACCTGCAAGGAGCATAAGTTTTAGCCATGACTGCTACCGACCCAATTAGAACTACACGCAAGACAAAGGTCAAGGTTAAATCTACTGCTGATGCTTTGAAAGCGGTCGCAGACCACGCAGCCGGCAAAGAACAGTTGCTCTATTCTTCAGGCTCCAGTTTGAAGATGGACATGTCGAACCTAACTGGAGGTCAAATACAAGAGGTCTTGGACTTTTTGATTTTGAACTCCTTGAGGCCGATCATTGAAGCGTCGGATATCTTCAATGTGCAACTGGCGTACCTGCTGACCTTAACGGCTCAAAACCGTAAGCGCAAACTGTCGTCTTTGCCTCGTGCGGAATTCATGTCCTTAATGAGCCGGGCTCTTTTGACCCGAGACCGCACCGAACGCTACGAATTGATTTCCGGAGCCAAGATCGAAAGGTCTTTCCTCTACAACTTCGTAGTGAAGTTTCTGCATCACGCACGCGACTACAAGGCTACCTACGTTGCTTTTCTGCGCTCTCGTCCTGGGTATGAACGTGACCGATTGGAAAGCAAACTGAAAGTCTTGGAGACGGCTCTGACTCTGAGCCGTGACAAGATGCTGCCCGCGCTGCACTTGTCTCAAGACTACTTGGATATGTCGTACAGTTTCCGCAACTCGATTGTGGAAAACTACATCAAGAAAACGGGCAAGCAAGCCCGTGCCTTTGTGCAACTCAAAGGCGACAACTTCGATGTGAATGATGTACGTCAAAATTTCCTGACAGCAGTGACCAAAGCTATCGACAAGTACGATAGCTCCAAAGGAGCCA
>JACCDZ010391886.1_pt1 | contig 14059 bp, 12 predicted proteins | sample 7449551 | NCBI WGS metagenome assembly JACCDZ01 (sample SAMN15323452, study PRJNA562643) | freshwater metagenome | isolation source: river surface water | place: USA:Blue River Watershed | collected 2017-08-18
ACCACGGCATCGGAGACCATCAGCAGGATGTCCGGAGTGCCGAGCGGATCGGGGTTCAGGCACTGCGCCAGCTTCTTCTCCACGTAGCGCACGCTGTCGTAGCCGAAGTAGCCGACCAGGCCACCATTGAAGCGCGGCAGACCGGCGATGGTGGGGACGTTATAGCGCGCCTTGAACTGCTCGACGAAGGCCAGCGGGTCTTCGCTTTCCAGGCTCTCCACCTCGACGCCGTCGACACGCACGCTGACATGGTGGCCATGCACGCGCAGCACGGTGCGCGCCGGCAGGCCGATGATCGAGTAGCGCCCCCATTTCTCGCCGCCCTGCACGGATTCCAGCAGGTAGGAGTTGGGGGTGTCGGCCAGCTTGAGGTAGATCGACAGCGGGGTGTCGAAGTCAGCCAGGGTTTCGAAAGCCAGCGGGATGCGATTGAAGCCGTCGGCGGCCAAGCGCAGGAATTCTTCGCGGTTCATGAAAAACAGCCTCGTGGAGGAGGAAAATCGGGAGTCAGGCAAACGCGCCGGAACCAGCCGGCAAGGAAAAGTCAGGCGCGCCAGCGCCAGCGGGCCAGGGCCTTGATGACTTTCATCCATTGTTTGCTGGCAACTACCACGATGCTGTCTCGATGCGGCGGGTATTCAGGAGAGTCCGGCGACATTAGCGCAGCGTCATCGACCGTGCAACCGGGCAGCAGCTGGCGCAGGTCATCGAGCACCCGCGTCGGCCCCTCTTCCGCGATCGGCCGGCCATGGTTGTAGCCGTAGCTCAGCGCCACGCAGGGCACGCTGGCGGCGCGGGCGGCCAGCACGTCGTTGCGCGAATCGCCGATGAACAGCGCCTGCTGCGCCTCGACGCCGGCCAGGCGCATGACGAACAGCAGCGCGGCCGGGTCCGGCTTCTGCTGCGGCAGGGTGTCGCCGCCGATGATCCAGCGGAAATAGCGGCCCAGCTTCATCTCGTCCAGCAGCGGGGCGACGAAGCGCTCCGGCTTGTTGGTGATCAGCGCCAGCTCCACGCCCTGCTGCTTGAGCCACTTGAGCGTGGTACGCACACCGGGGTAGACCGAACTCAGCGCGTGGTTGTCGGCATAGGCCTCGTTGAACAGCTCCAGCGCCTGCTGGGTCTCGGCCTCGCCGATGGCGGCATGCTCGATGTCATTAGCCAGAGCACGCCGCACCAGCACGCGGGCGCCGTTGCCGACCCATTCGCGCACCCGATCGACACCAGCGGCCGGGCGACCGAGCTGCACCAGCATGCGGTCGACCGCGGCGGCCAGGTCCGGCACCGAGTCCACCAGGGTGCCGTCCAGGTCGAACATCACCAGGCGCGGCAGGCGCCCCTCGAACAGCTCGAAGATCACGCGCGCACCTGGGCCAGTTCGGCGCGCATGGCGTCGATCACCGTCTTGTAGTCCGGCTGGTTGAAAATGGCCGAGCCGGCGACGAAGGTGTCGGCGCCCGCGGCGGCGATCTCGCGGATGTTCTGCACGTTGACCCCGCCGTCGATCTCCAGGCGGATGTCGTAGCCGCTGGCGTCGATCAGCGCGCGGGCCTCGCGCAGCTTGTCGAGGGTGCCTGGGATGAACTTCTGCCCGCCGAAGCCGGGGTTGACGCTCATCAGCAGGATCATGTCGACCTTGTCCATCACGTACTTCAGGCAGTCCAGCGAGGTCGCCGGGTTGAACACCAGGCCGGACTTGGCGCCGCCGTCGCGGATCAGCTGCAGGGAGCGGTCGATGTGCAGGGTGGCCTCCGGGTGGAAGGTCACGTAGGTCGCGCCGGCCTCGATGAAGTCGCCGATGATGCGGTCGACCGGTGAAACCATCAGGTGCGCGTCGATCGGCGCGGTGATGCCGTACTTGCGCAGCGCCGAGCAGACCATCGGGCCGATGGTCAGGTTGGGCACGTAGTGGTTGTCCATCACGTCGAAGTGGACGATGTCGGCGCCGGCGGCGAGGACCTTGTCGACTTCCTCACCCAGGCGGGCGAAATCGGCGGAGAGGATCGACGGAGCGATGGCGAAGGGTTGCATGGCGGCCTCAGGCGTGAATCGGAAAGGCGCGATTGTAGCCTGAGTCGGGGGGCGGGGCAGTTGTCGTATGTCAGCTAACGGGGGCGACATTGGTCGGGGGCCGCAGCCCCGCAACCCGTCGCCCCGGCGCTCCAGGGCTTATTCCGGCACGGCAGTGCGCATCTTCTCGCTACGCCCGCGCAGCCATTCCAGGGTCAGCAGCATGATGATCGAGAAGGCGATCAGCAGGGTCGCGGCGGCGGCAATGGTCGGCGACAGGTTCTCGCGGATACCGCTGAACATCTGCCGTGGCAGGGTGGCCTGCTCGGGGCCGGCGAGGAACAGGGTCACCACCACTTCGTCGAACGAGGTGGCGAAGGCGAACAGCGCGCCGGAGATCACCCCGGGAGCGATCAGCGGCAGGGTCACGCGGCGGAACGCGGTCAGCGGCGAGGCGCCCATGCTGGCGGCGGCACGCACCAGGTTGTAGTTGAAGCCCTGCAGCGTCGCGGACACGGTGATGATCACGAAGGGCACGCCGAGCACCGCGTGCACCAGGATCAGCGAGGTGTAGCTGTTGCCCAGGCCCATCGGCGCGAAGAACAGGTAGCTGGCGACACCGACGATCACCACCGGGGCGACCATCGGCGAGATCAGCAGGCTCATCACCAGTGCCTTACCGCGGAATTCGCCGCGGGTCAGGCCAATCGACGCCAGGGTGCCGAAGACCATTGCCAGCACCGTGGCGGCCGGCGCTACGATCAGGCTGTTCTTCAGCGAGCGCATCCACTCGGCGGAGGTGAAGAAGTCTTCGTACCAGCGCAGCGAGAAGCCCTGCAGCGGGTAGACCAGGAAGCTGCCGGAGTTGAACGACAGCGGGATGATCACCAGCACCGGCAGGATCAGGAACAGCAGCACCAGCGCGCACAGGCCACGGTGGGTCCAGAACCAGGCGCGCTCGACGGGGGACTTGTAGGGGCTCAGCATCTGCATTCTCCAATCAATCTCTAGCGGGGCCTCGCCCCTCTCCCGCCCTGCGGGCAGCCTCTCCCCAGAGGGGTGAGGGTCATCTTCGCCCCCCTCTCCCCGAAGGGGCGAGGGTCATCAGTTGGCCTGCTGCGCAGGCCTTTTATCCAAGACGCAGGCGGCTCGCGCCCACCAGCCAGCTGTACACCACGTAGAGCAGCATGGTTGCCAGCAGCAGCAGGCCGCCGAGGGCCGTGGCCATGCCCCAGTTGATGGTGCTGTTGGTATAGAAGGCGACGAAGTAGCTGATCATCTGGTCGCCCGGGCTGCCCAGCAGCGCCGGGGTGATGTAGTAGCCGATGGACAGGATGAACACCAGCAGGCAGCCGGCGCCGACGCCGGCCAGGGTCTGCGGGAAGTACACCCGCCAGAAGCTGGCGAACGGGTGGCAACCGAGCGAGATGGCGGCGCGCATGTAGGAAGGTGAAATGCCCTTCATCACGCTGAAGATCGGCAGGATCATGAACGGCAGCATGATATGCACCATGGCCACGTACACGCCGGTGCGGTTGAACACCAGCTGCAGCGGCTGGTCGATCACGCCCATGGCGATCAACGCGCTGTTGATCAGGCCGCCGGACTGCAGCAGCACGATCCAGGCCGCCACGCGCACCAGGATCGAGGTCCAGAACGGCAGCAGCACCAGGATCATCAGCAGGTTGCTGGTGCGGGTCGGCAGGTTGGCCAGCAGGTAGGCCAGCGGGTAGGCCAGCACCAGGCAGATGGCGGTAATCACCAGACCCATCCAGAAGGTGCGGGCGAAGATGTCCAGGTAGATGGCCTGGTCCGGGGTGGCGGACGCCAGCTCGCCGAGGTCGTCGATGCGGTGATCGAGCGACGCCAGCAGGAAATAGGAAGTGACGCCACTGTCATTGCGGCGGATCACCTGCCAGTAGGCCGGGTCGCCCCAGCGCTCGTCGAGGTTCTCCAGCGCATCTTTGAACGAGGCAGGCTCCTGCTTGAACGGCAGGGCACGACCGGTCTTGGCCAGCAGGCTGCGGTAGCCGGCCAGCTCCATGTTCAGGCGCTTGGACAGATCGCCAATGGTCTGGTTCTTGCGCGCGTCGGCCAGGTCCAGGGCCAGGGCGCGGTACACCGGCTCATCCGGCAGACCACGGCCATCCCAGGTGGAAATGGCTTCGACGGTGCGCGGCAGGCTGCCGACCACCTCGGGGTTTTCCACGCTCTTGTACAGCAGCACGCCGATCGGCAGGAGGAATACCACGAAGAGAAACACCAGCAGCGGCAGGATCAGACCCTGAGCCTTGAGCCGGTTGATGCGCTCGGCGCGGGCCAGCTTCTGCTTCAGCGTCAGACCGGCGAATTCGGTGAGGGAAACGGTAGTGGCCATCGCAGGCTCCAGAGACACCGGGACAAAGCGCCCTCGCCCAACAGCGGGCGAGGGTTCGGAGGGACGGGGGAGCGTCCCTCCAACCAACTCCCCTTCACCAGGAAGGGGCACTGCACGGGATGCTTACTTCGCCGCCCAGGCGTTGAAGCGCTGCTCCAGCTGCTCGCCGAAGTCGGCCCAGAAGGTCACGTTCATGGCCACCTGGTTGGCGATGTTTTCCGGCGTGGTCGGCATGTCCTTGAGCAGCGCCGGGTCGAGCAGCTCGACGGCCTTCTTGTTGGCCGGGCCGTAGGCGATGTTCGAGGAGTAGACCTTCTGCTGCTCGGGCTGCACGCTGAAGGCGGCGAAGGCCTTGGCGGCGTCGGCATCCTTGGCACCTTTCGGGATGGCCCAGGAGTCAAAGTCGTAGATACCGCCGTTCCACACCACCTTGAGGTTGCTCTCCTTCTGTACGGCGGCGATGCGGCCGTTGTAGGCGGAGCTCATGACCACGTCACCGGAGGCGAGGAACTGCGGCGGCTGGGCGCCGGCTTCCCACCACTGGATGTGCGGCTTGATCTGGTCGAGTGTCTTGAAGGCGCGATCCTGGCCTTCCTGGGTGGCGAGTACGGTATAGACGTCTTTCGGCGCCACGCCGTCGGCCATCAGGGCGAATTCCAGGGTGTACTTGGCGCCCTTGCGCAGGCCACGCTTGCCCGGGAACTTGGCGACGTCCCAGAAATCGGCCCAGCTGGCCGGTGCGGCGGACAGTTTGTCGGCGTTGTAGGCGAGCACCGTGGACCAGACGAAGAAGCCCACGCCGCAAGGCTGGATGGCGCCTTCGATGAAGTCGTCGGGGTTGCCGAACAGGGCCGGATCGAGCTCCTCGAACAGGCCCTCGTCGCAACCACGGGTCAGCTCGGGCGACTCCACTTCGACCAGGTGCCAGGACACGCTGTTGGTGTCGACCATGGCTTTGACCTTGGCCATTTCGCCGTTGTACTCACCGGCGATCACCTTGCCTTTGCCGGCCGCTTCCCACGGCTGGTAGAAGGCCTTGGTCTGGGCTTCCTTGTTGGCGCCACCGAAGGAAATCACCGTCAGGTCGGCGGCCATTGCCTGGGCCGCGCCGAGCAGGCCGAGGGCCAGGGCGCTGTGGCGGAAGATGCTGCGGAAATTGCTCATTGTTGTTTTCTCCACTGTGCAGGGTTGGTAATGCCTGGCGCCGTCACTCGACGATCAGAGGGTCTAGCGCCCTTACGTGCTCCACGTGCCAGCCGAGCGGCACCACGTCGCCCACGCCCAGGGCGGGGTCGAGCTCGGCGATCGGCTGCTTGACGAAGAAATTGGGATTGCCGCAGACCTCCATGCGAATGCGCACGTGGTCGCCCAGGTAGATGAACTCGGCCACCCGGCCGCTGAAACGGTTGGCGCAGCTCTCGCTGGCGCCATTGATGCGTACCCGCTCGGGACGGATCGACAGGCTCACCGGCTCACCCGGCGCGCCGACCTTCACCGCCAACGCCTGCACTTCCTCACCACGCGCGGTGCGCACGGTGCAACGCTCGCCATCACGGCTGACCAGCTCGCCGGCCAGGCGGTTGTTCTCGCCAATGAAGTGGGCAACGAAGGTGTTGCAGGGCGCCTCGTAGAGGTCGCGCGGCGGGGCAATCTGCTGGATCTCGCCCTGGTGGAATACCGCCACGCGGTCGGACATGGTCAGCGCCTCGCCCTGGTCGTGGGTCACGTAGACCACGGTCACGCCCAGGCGCTGGTGGATGTGCTTGATCTCCATCTGCATGTGCTCGCGCAGCTGCTTGTCGAGCGCGCCGAGCGGCTCGTCCATCAGCACCAGCTGCGGCTCGAACACCAGCGCGCGGGCCAGTGCCACGCGCTGCTGCTGACCACCGGAGAGCTGTGCCGGGTAGCGGTTGCGGAAGTTGTCGAGCTGCACCATGGACAGTGCGCGCTTGACCCGCTCGGTGATGTCGGTCTTGTTCATGCCGCGCACGGTGAGCGGGAAGGCCAGGTTCTCGGCCACCGTCATGTGCGGGAACAGCGCGTAGTTCTGGAACACCATGCCGATGTCGCGCTTGTGCGGCGGCACGTTGTTGATGGCGCGCCCGGCCAGGAGGATCTCGCCGGCAGTGGGCGTCTCGAAACCGGCCAGCATCATCAGGCTGGTGGTCTTGCCGGAGCCGGACGGACCGAGCAGGGTGAGAAACTCGCCCTTGCGGATGTCCAGGTTGAGGTCTTTGACGATCAGGCTTTCGCCGTCGTAGCTCTTCTGCACGCCCTTGAAACTGACGAGCACATCGCTGGAAGCATTCTCGGCCATCACACACCTTTGTTCTTGTTGCCGTGCGGTAAGACTAGAAAGCCCTGCAGCCGGCGCAAATCGGGCGGTATGAGAGATTGCTATAAGGCGGACGGAGGAGGCGCTGTAGGGATCGCCCTACAACGCCCGAGACAGGGTCAGCGCTCGGCCCAGCGGGCGAAGCGCTCCTCCAGGGCGGCGCCGTTGGCGGCCCAGAAGGCGGCATCCATGCCGACGCCGCCTGCCAGGTTGGCCGGTGCGGTGGGCAGGTTGGCGCTGACCTTGGGGTCCAGCGCGGCGATGGCCTGGCGGTTCACCGGGCCGTAGGCGATCTTCTCGGCGAAGCTGCGCTGCGCTTCCGGCTGGCTGGCGAAGGCGACGAAACGGCGCGCCTGCTCGGCCTTGCTGATGCCCTTGGGCAGCGCCCAGTAATCGAAGTCGTAGATGCCGCCATTCCAGCTCAGGGCCAGCTGCGGCTGTTCGGCCTGGGCAGCAGCGACCCGGCCATTGTAGGCCGAGCTCATCACCACGCGACCGTCACCGAGCAGGCGGATCGGCTCCACGCCGGTGCGCCACCAGTGCAGCTGCGGCTTGAGCTGGTCGAGCTTGCGGAAGGCACGATCCTGGCCCTCGGCGCTGGCCAGCACGCGGTACACGTCCTTGGCCGGCACCCCGTCGGCCATCAGGGCGAATTCCAGGTTGTACTTGGCGCCCCAGCGCAGGCCGCGCTTGCCGGGGAAGCGCTGGGTATCCCAGAAATCGGCCCAGCCCTGCGGCGCCCCCTTCAGCTTGCTGCCGTTGTAGGCCAGCACCGTGGACCAGACGAAAATACCGACGCCGCACGGCTGCACGGCACCGGGCAGGTAGTCGGCGGCATCACCGAGCAGGCTGGCATCGAGCTGTTCGAACAGGCCTTCCTCGCAGCCGCGCGCCAGCTCCGGCGCTTCCACCTCGACCACGTCCCAGGACACATGGCTGAGCTGCACCATCTTGCGCAGCTTGGCCAGGTCGCCGTTGTAGGAGCCGTGCACCACGCTGGTACCGGTGGCCTGCTTGAAGGGTTCGTAGAAGGCGGCGCGCTGCGCCTCCTTGTTCGCCCCGCCGAAGGAAATCACCGTCACGTAGTCGGCGTGGGCCGGCAGTGCGGCCGCCAGCAGACTGCCTGCAAGGTACTTCTTGTACATCTTGTCCCCCATTGCATGGATGCCCTGTGAGCGGGCGAAAGGCGCGCGCCAGAGCGGCCGCCGCGAAAGCTGACCAATCAGCCACGAAGCGACTGCAATGTAAAGGGGAACAAATGAGGTGCTTGTCTCAGATCAACTTGTGCTCGACCGCGTACTTCACCAGATCGGCCACCGAGTGCAGGTTGAGCTTCTGCATCAGGCGCGCCTTGTGGGTGCTGACGGTCTTGCTGCTGACCGACAGGTGCTGGGCGATCTCGTTGACCCCCTCACCGCGCACCAGGCGCTCGAACACCGAGAACTCGCGCTCGGAGAGCAGCGAATGCGGCGGCCGCGAATCGGTCAGGCCAACCTCGAAGACCATACGGTCGGCCAGCTCGGGGTCGATGTAGCGCCCGCCCGCGGCGACCTTGCGGATGGCGGTGAGCAGCAGGGCCGGGTCGCTGTCCTTGGTCGCGTAGCCGGCCGCGCCGATCTTCAGGGCACGGGCGGCCATCTGCGCTTCGTCGTGCATGGACAGCACCAGCACGGCCGGCGGATGGGTCAGCGCACGGATGCGCGGAATGGCTTCCAGACCATTAACGCCGGGCATGGAGATATCCAGCAGCACCACTTCGCAGGGCGTGTGGCGCAGGGTTTCCAGCAGCTGTTCACCATTGCAGGCCTCACCGGCCACCTGCAGATCCTTGGCCAGGCCGATCAGCTGCTTGATGCCCTCGCGGACGATGGTGTGGTCCTCGGCCACCAGTACTCGAATCACGCTACCACCTCTTCATCCAGAGCTACCCGCACCACCAGCGTGGTGCCCTCGCCCGGCGTACTGTCCAGCGCCAGGCGGCCGCCGAGCATCAGCACGCGCTCGCGCATGCCGACCAGGCCGAAGGATTGTGCGCGCTGCGCCTGCGGATCGAAACCCCGACCATCGTCACTGACGCGCAGGCACAGCTCGCCACCCTGCACCTCCAGGGCAATTTCCACCGTGTGCGCCTGGGCATGGCGCAGCACGTTGGTGAGCGCCTCCTGCAGCACACGGAACAGGCCGATGGCCTTGGCATCGGACAGCTGCGGCAGCTGCTCCGGCACCTGCACCAGGCAGGGGATGCCGCTGCGCGCCTCGAAGCGCCGCGCCTGCCATTCGATGGCCGAAGCGATGCCGGCATCGAGGATCGGCGGGCGCAAGGCGGTAGCAACGTCGCGCACCAGCTGGAACAGGTTGGCGATCAGCTTCTTCATGCTGTCCAGACGCACCTGCAGGCCGGGGTCGAGGTCGGCGTAGGCCAGCTCGCACATGGAGGTTTCCAGCTTGAGCACGGTCAGCACCTGGCCCAGCTCGTCATGCACCTCGCGGGCGATGCGTGCCTTTTCCTCTTCGCGCACGCTCTCCAGGTGCGCCGACAGCTCGCGCAGCTGGGCCCGCGACTCGGCCAGTTCCAGCTCGATCGCCTTGTTGTCGCTGATGTCCCACACCACGCCGTCCCACACCACATGCTCGGCGCTCAGCTGGCGGGCGCTGGCCTTGATGTCGGCCCAGCGCACGCGACCATCGCGGGTGAGGATGCGGCCCTGCCACTGCCAGTCGCCAGCCGCCTCGATGGCGGCATCCTGGGTCGCGTGGTAGGCAGCACGGTCGTCCGGATGGACCAGGCTGCGGATGCCGAAGTCGGCGGCCATGATGGTCGCCGGCGGGTAACCGACCAGCTGCTCGCTGCCTTCGCTGATAAAGGCGAAGTCCACCAGCGCGCCCGGACGCGGGCGCTCCAGGCGGAACACCAGGCCCGGCACATTGCCGGCGATACCCTTGAGGCGTGCTTCGCTCTCTTCCAGGGCGGCACGGGCGCGGCGGCGCTCGGTGACGTCGGTGAGGTAGACCACCAGGTACTCGGCCTCGCGAAAGCGCAGGAAGCCCAGGGTGACATCGGCCGGCATGGTGCTGCCGTCGGCACGCCGGCAGCTGCTCTCGAAACTCAGCGCGCCTTCCTCGTGCTGGCGTACGCGCTTCCACAGATTCAGCCAGCGGTCCATGCCGAGGGTCGGCTCGAACTCCTGCAGGGCCCGGTCGACCATGGCCTGCGGGGTGTAGCCGAGCATCTCGGCGACCGCCTGGTTGGCGTAGCGCACGCGGCTGTCCCAGTTGACCCAGAGGATGCCCACCGTACTGTGGTCGAGGGAGAACTGCGCCAGGCGCAGGGCCTCCTCGGCCACCTCGCGCTGGGCCAGGGTCTGCCGCGCCTCCAGCAGGCGCTTCTCCAGCCGCCCGCGCTGGCGCCGCAGCACGCTGAGCAGGAGGATGCAGACCGCCAGCAGCAGGCCGAGCAGGATGCTCAGGCTGCGCCAGAACAGGGGGGATTCGCCGAGGCCCGGCTTCTTCGCCGTCAGCCAGCGCTGCTGCAGCTGCTCCAGCTGCTCGGCCGGCAACTGGCGCAGGCCGGTGTCGAGAATGGCGCCCAGCTGCGGCCAGTCGGGCCGGGTACCGAAGCGCAGCAGCTGCGGCAGGCCGACATCGGCAATGATCGCCAGGCGTGAGTAGTCGCTCTCCTGGCTCAGCCGGCTGAGCTGCGCCTGATCCACCACCGCGTAGCGCGCCCGCTGCTCGACCACCGCCTGCAGGGCCTGGCGCGCCGACGGCTGGGGTTGCAGGTGCAGGTTGAAGTAGTTGCTGCGCAGGTAGTCGGCCACCATGCTGGGCACGCGCACGGCAATCGGTTCGCGCTCGCCCAGGCGCTCCAGCTCGACGCTGACCTCGCCCAGGCGCTCGCCCACCAGCAGGTGCGGAATACGCAGGTAGGGGTCGCTGTAACGCCACAGGCGCAGGCCCGCGGGCGTCTGCACCTGCCCCGGGGCAAAGTCGATGCGTCCGTCGCGCAGGGCCTGTTCCAGCGCGGCCTGGGTCTCGAAGCTGCGCCAGCTGAGCGTGACGCCAAGCGATGTGGCCAGGGTCTCGGTCAGCTCCACGTTGAGCCCACCCAGCTGTTGCTGGCGCCGCTGATACTCGGCATAGGGCGCCTGCAACACCACCCCCGCGCGCAGCTGCGGATGCTCGGCCAGCCAGGCACGCTGGAGCGCATCCAGCTCACTTGCCCGGCCCAGCAGCGGGCACAGCAGCAACAGCCAACAGACCACACGTATCCTGCGCACGACGCCCATCCACCTCATCAAGCCCGCCCCTACCTTACCTGACAAACCGTGAGGAAGCGCTTAGGCTGCTGAAACCATCCCCCATGTGAAGTGCTGAGATGCGCCGTCCAGTCCTGCCGACACTCCTGGCCCTGAGCCTGACCCTCGCCCTGCCCCTGCATGCCGAGGAAACCACTCCCACGGAACCACCGGCCGAGCCCGCTGCCAGCGAGGCGCCTGCGCCAGCGGAAGTGCCGCGGGTACCGCTGGAAGAGCGCAGCCAGGACAGCGCCGAAGCACTCGAGCGCCAGCTGCCCAAGGGCGAGCAACAGATGCTGCAGGCCGGCGACGAGTCGTTCCTGGCGCTGTGGAAACCGGCCAATGCGCCGGAGGCCAAAGGCGTGGTGCTGCTGATTCCGGGCGCCGACGAAAGTGCCGACTGGCCGAAAGCGGTCAAACCGCTGCGCCTCAAATTGCCGGACATCGGCTGGAGCACGCTGAGCCTGAGCCTGCCCGACAGCAAGGATGCGCCGCTGCCGGAAGCGGTACTGCCACGCACGCCCGAGCCAGTGACCGTCGATACCGCCAGCCAGCCTGCCGAGGGCGCCGAACAGGCACCGAGCGATACCGCTGACGCTGCCGCGCCAGCAGCCTCAGCTCCCACGCCGCCCCCCGCGCCAGCTCCGGTCGATCCGGCCGAGCGCATCTTTGCCCGCATCCAGGCCGGCATCGCCTTCGCCGAACAGCAGGACGCCAAGAACATCGTGCTGCTCGGTCATGGCGCAGGCGCCTACTGGGCGGCGCTCTATCTCAAGGAGCGCAAGCCCGAGGCCATCAAGCAGCTGGTGGTCGTGGCAGCGCAACTGCCCGCCGGGCAGACTCCGCCCCTGGAGGAGCTGATCCCCGGCCTCAAGCTGGCCACCGGCGACTTCTTCTACAAGGATCAGGCCGCCGACCGCGGCAGCGCCGTGCGGCGCAAGCAGGCCAGCAAACGCCTGGCCCACGACGGCTACACGCAGATTGCCCTCAAGGCACTGCCGGGCAACCAGGAGGCGGAACAGGAACAGCTGTTCCGCCGCATCCGCGGCTGGCTGGAGAAGCAGTAGGCGAACTAGCGGAAGCCGTGACGCTGGCGCACCAGCTCGTAGGCGACCTGCAGCTCGCGGGTCTTGTCGGTGGCGGCACGCAGCTGGGCGGGAGTCGCACCGGAGCCGGCCAGCTTGTCCGGGTGATGACGGCTGATCAGGCGCCTGTAAGCGCGCTTGATCACCGCCGGCTCGCTGTCCGCCTGCACCCCGAGCAGGCGCAGCGCCGCCTGGTAATCGCTGGTTTTCACCTCGGGCACCTTGCGCGCCGGTTCGTACTCGCTGGCCAAGGCCGCCAGCGCCTCGCGCCGCCAGCCCAGCCAGACACCCCACTGGCGGATCAAACGGGCTTCGGCCTCACTCACCCGGCCATCGGCCCAGGCCATGCGCCAGCAGGTACGCAGCAGCGCCTCGCTGCGCTCGGGGCGATGATGCAGAGCCCGTAGCGGCGCGCGCAGCTCGTTGTCCTCGAGCTGCTTGCCGCGATTGAAGGCCTGCATGGCACGGCGCCGCGCGGGCTCGTCCAGGCCGAGGCGCTGCATCTCGTTGCGTGCGGCCTGGATATGGCTGTCGAGCACCCGCCCGTCACTCTTGGCCAGGCGGCCGATCAGCATGAACAGCAGGTCCTCGTCATCCAGCGCCGCCGGCTTGCGCCCGAGCAGTTCGCGCAGGTGGTCGAGCGATTGCAGGCGCATGCGCCGGTCCAGCACCTGCCCCAGCAAGCCACCCAGCAGCGCGCCGGGGATGCTGGCCAATGCCAGTCCCGCGGCGGCACCGAGCAGGGTCGCCGGCCACAGCATCTCAGGCGCCCGCCATCAGCAGTTGCTCGACTTCCGCCAGGCGCTCGTGGGTGCCAACATCAACCCAGCGCCCGCCATACTGTTCGCCACTCACCTGGCCGTCGGCCATGGCCGCGCGCAGCAGCGGCGCCAGCTTGAAGGCGCCCGGCTGGCAGCCGGCGAACAGCCGCGGATGCAGCACGGCGATGCCGCTGTAGGTCAGCGCTGGCTCACCGGCGACGGCATCGCTGACCCGCCCCTGGTGCAGGCGGAAATCGCCGGCCTGGTGATGGGCCGGGTTGCTGACCAGCACCAGATGCGCCAGGCCCTCGAGCGGGCGGCGCAGGGTGGCGAAGTCGTAGTCGGTCCAGATATCGCCGTTGACCACCAGGAAAGGTTCGTCGCCCAGCAGCGGCAACGCCCTGAAGATGCCGCCGCCGGTCTCCAGCGGCTCACCCTCGGCCGAGTAGGCGATGCGCAGGCCGAAGCGGCTGCCATCCCCCAGGTAATCCTCGATCTGCTGACCGAGCCAGGCATGGTTGACCACCAGCTCGGTGAAACCGGCGGCGGCCAGGGCGCGTACATGAAACTCGATCAGCGGCGTACCGGCGGCACGCACCAGCGGCTTGGGCGTATGCAGGGTCAGGGGGCGCAGGCGCTCGCCCTTGCCCGCTGCCAGAATCATCGCCTTCATGCCGGTTGCGCCTCAGGTTGCGGCAGGCTGGCCAGCAGCTCGCCGAGCACGGCCAGTTCCGGCCGGCGCGCCAGCACCGCTTCTATATAGGCAAAGAAGCGCGGCACATCGGCGAGGTACTTGGGTTTGCCGTCGCGATGGCAGATGCGCGCGAAGATGCCGATCACCTTGAGGTGGCGCTGCACGCCCATCAGGTCGCTCATGCGCTGGAACTCGGCAAACTCGGCCGGCACCGCCAGGCCCGCCTCACGCGCCAGCTGCCAGTAGCGCTGCAGCCAGGCCTGCACGCGCTCCTCCGGCCAGCTGAGGAAGGCATCCTTGAACAGGCGGGTGACGTCGTAGGTGATGGGGCCGTGCACGGCGTCCTGGAAGTCGAGAATGCCCGGATTGGGCTCACTCAGCATCAGGTTGCGCGGCATGTAGTCGCGATGCACGAACACCCGCGGCTGGGCCAGGGCACTGCCCACCAGCAGGTCGCAGACCCGTTGCCACTGGTCGCGCTGCACGTCGCTCAACTCGACGC
>JACCDZ011186766.1_pt1 | contig 14054 bp, 19 predicted proteins | sample 7449551 | NCBI WGS metagenome assembly JACCDZ01 (sample SAMN15323452, study PRJNA562643) | freshwater metagenome | isolation source: river surface water | place: USA:Blue River Watershed | collected 2017-08-18
GGGTGTGTCTTTGGTAAATCAGCCAATCCAACGCACTCTCCAGGAGAATGCGGGATTTCTACATTATTCTTTATTTCAGCAAAGGAAATGGCAGCTGGTTGCTTAAAAGATATGGTGTTCTTGTTATTGTCCCTAAAACCTCGTGTTTCTATTGTTGGGTAGTCTAGTAGGTCTTGTTTTCCAAAATGAGAATTACAACGCATACACGTAGCTACCTTGGTATTTCTGTGCTGCGCATTGATCCACCTGTCCAGCATTACCGCTAGGTGTCTGGATTGGAATTCTATTCTACCTCTTTCATGCAAGCATTTAGGGCAGGCCATATAAAGAATAACACCAGATCGCTCATTAGCTAGGCGGTATCCTCCATGGATATGGGCTAGATTATTAGCAATTGATCTGTGTTCTTCTTGTATACTCATTGCATGAATTCCCTAAGTTTACTAACGCACCGGTTTAATTCCGTATAGGTGTGTTCTTGTCTAACACCTATAAACTTGATTATTTCTTTTATTTCTACCAAAGATAGCTCCGAATTATTCTCTCGTTTATTAGATATGAAAACAATACAATCGTCTTTCTTTTCTCTGATTAAATCTCTGGCTGATTTTAAATGGGCAGCATCACACGACCCAGGGCTTATAACAATAAGATACGCGGTAGATTTGTGCACTGCTAAGGACACCGCATCACTATCCCAATCACACGAGGTACAGACGCTAAGAGCCTTAGGTAGTCTATTTTGGATTAAGTAAGGAATTCCAGTTGTTTTTCTTGCCTGAATAAATAGGCTTGGTTGAAAAGGTGATTGTTTCATTATAGTGTTATTGTTCTTCTTAACATTTTATGCCCTTCTACACGGAATGGCTCGGCTCTCCAAATAGGGTATACAATGTGGGCATGTGCGCCGTCTCCGGACACAAAAGCTGCGTTAATATGGCACCCACTAATATCTTCCATCTCAGGCATAACTGCTCTGAATGCATCGACAGAAGAGGTTATGACACTTTTTAGTTCATCAATCATTTCTCGTGTGGTGTTGCCAGAGTATATGTCTCTCCTCATTTGCGAAACGATCATGTAACGATACGTAGCATTTGGTACAACATTCAACTTATCCGTTATTTCTCTAGGGCTAGGACCATGAACATCTGGTCTGGTAAACTCTTTAAATAAACCAGAAGCAGGATCCCATATACACCTATACTGCTGCGTTCGCGTGGTATAACGCGAATCTTGATGCCAAATATTCCCACTATCCGCTATACGATTCCCACTAAAATACACTGGATGAATAACTACATTATTGTGGGTTATAACCTCTCTTAATCTATTTATAAATGATATACCTTTTTGTACTGGTTTACCTGTTTTCTTACTTGTCAGATAGTACTGCATGTAGGTTGGACCCAATACACACTTTGGCCTATGCCATACATATGTATCAGGATTCAATCCCTTTAATCTCACAACTTCTTCGTATAGTTCTTCAAGACTGTTCATAGTGTGATTTTTCGTGTTATAAGGTTAGGCCCAAGCATAGTCATATATTTAGGTAGTCCTGCTACGTGGTACGCAAGTAAATCATTGTCGCTAATTGTTTTTAGCGCCATATGTACGTTATAACCGCAATACTCCTCCAAAACAGGAATTTGTCTTTTAATTACTTCAACCGCATTGTAGGCAACGGCCATAGAAGAATCAAATACTTCATCGAATCTAAGGTTTCCTGTGTTAAGTGGGGATGTGTATAATGGAACACAATAAATACTTGCCTGATCCTCAATACAAATTTCCTGCATTGTTGTAGGATTTCTGTCCCTATCCCTGTCTTGTCCTATTAAAGGGCTTAGTATTTTTTTAACACTTCTATTATTTGTATCCACCATCCATAACGAATGTCTATTTTTTATACAGCCATTCCAGCAATTACCAGACGTCCAAATGTTTTGCTGTTGTCCAGGATTTCTTGTCCTGGAGACATTGACGCCACTTGCTCCGAGTAGGCTACTTAGTTTTGTGGCTAGAGACTTACCAGTTCTTATACCTTTCCCAGTCTTTATACTCGTTAAATAGTAATTTACAGAAATAGGAATTACCGAATTACGTAGTACATTTTTTCTGTATAAGTCGCCACCGCCAAACGAATTTGCGTAGGCTTCTAGTTGTTCTTTTAGTTCTCTCATAGGGTTATAGTTCTAGTCGTAAGCGCAGGAGTAGTTGATAGGACCACACTGAAGGTTGTGTAAATGAATTGTACTGGTAAAGTATATTTGATATTTATGGTTAAATGCATTAGTCGGTTATTAGTTAAATTTTAGTCTTTGATATCTAAAGTCTCTAGAAACAGCTTTAGTACCACCTAACCCGTGTCTGAGTTTTGTAGCACTTAAGTATTGCCTGTCCTCGTAAGTACTTTGAATTCCTGATTCTTCTCCTAAATCTTTGCGTTTAAGAGCTGATAAACCTAATGTACCAAAACATCTTGCTTGTAGTGTCTTATTTTCGGCGGCGTCCTCACCACTTACTATCTTATTTTTGTAAGCAGACGGAGAAGCCTGGGCTGTAAAGAACACAACAGAATTACAGTCATCAGCAAACTCAGCCATGTAGTCGGCTTGTTGTTGATATTGTAATCTATAGAACATGAGATTAGATTTATCCGTAGCACCGCCGATCCAGTCAAATACGACGAAATCTGGGTTGTAACCTTTTTTATCTCTATATTTTTCCATTAATATTGGTAAATCCCTTGTTGCTAAAGAATCCGTAGACCAGTCCACGAAATCTATTTTATTAGTAAGTATATCCGATAGGGAGTGATACCTAGCTTTCTGTGCGGGGCGCAAATCGTCCACATTTACTCTACCAGGTTTAATGATATGTTCGTATGGAATGTCACACCAATTGGAACACATACGCATTTTAAGGATTCTAGGTTTATCTTCAGTGGTAATGAACAAAGTATTTTTACCAGATAAACCTGCCGCGTTTAAGGCCATTTGAGCAGCTACAACAGTTTTACCACCACCAGTTGGGGCTAGGAACATATATGCCCCACCGTGATAGAATCCTCCGTCAAGAATTCTATCTAGCTCTGGTTCTCCTGTAGACATCAACTTAACTTCTTTTTTAGTAGTAACATCTAAACTTGAGAAGTCGATGAACTCGAACTTACGTTTAGTATTGTCGTTACTTTTTGTACTAGCTCCACTTACAGCAGTTTGCAATTGATCTAGTAAGCGTTTAGTAGGATTTTTACTTTGACCAGAAAGTAGAATAGCCATACGACGACGCTCCATCCAGAAAGTAAATATAGTATTTTGCATACAGAGCATCTTCATTTCTGTAGGTGCGCTTTTTATGTCCTCCCATTCTTTTTTTATCAAATCTTCTTCTTGTACAGAACCGAGATGGGGGTAAAGTCTAATTTGATCTCTATACAACAGAACTAGGATTTCCCAATTCATGTTAGATAACATTGATGCCGAGTTTACTACAGAGTTCCAGCTTTTTATACACAGAAATATTAGATTCCTGTACCTGGACTCGAACTCGTGTAGTAACTTACCATCCACAACTGATCCGCATATCATCGTTAGGAAATGCGAACAGCTTTCGGGGTCTTCTAATGTTTTACAAATTATAGCTCTTTCAAAGCCTTCTTGATTGTAGTCTATTAGAGCCCCCAGAGTAGCGGAATTTAATTCATTCATTATTTAATACCTTTATCTTCTGGGCTTGTAAAACTCAAGAAAAATATATTACTGAAGCATCTTTTTCAGACGACCTTCTGCAATATTTCTTCCAGCCTTACGACGGAAGTTTTCTTTCATACCACAAATCGCCCAAGCTCCGCTGTGCCCACCTACCTCTTCTACTCTAGCTACAGTGATACCACCGTAGGGGCTGAGCTTGGCCTTGTTCTCTCTGACCTCCTTCACGCTTTTTACGAAGCGTAGATCTTTTGGAATTTCTTCTCCATTCGCAAGAGCGGCCTCTGCTTTTTTGATTTCTTTGCGCACTTGGCTCTTCGTTCCGTCGGCAAGTACTCTGTAGTGTTGGATTTCAATTTTTTTCATGGTTAGTTAATTTTTTAGTGATTAGGTAGTTTAAATCGGGATCTATGTCCTCGAATGGTTTTATCTTTTGCGTGTTATTGTAAGTATTGAAATACTCCGCTAATACAGCATCTTCGACATGCATTGTTCTATAAATAAACTCAAGAGTAGGCGTGGATATCCTATTGCTAAACAAAAATCTTTTTATTAATTCTGTAAGCTCACCTCCATTTTCTAAAAATGACTCAGAACAGTTTTGAAATGTTCTAAACTCAACGTAACAAGATAGGGCCAGAGGACTATGCAAATTACGTAGATGTTCCATTTCAATATCTATACCGTCTAGATAATAATTGAATTTTACAGGCCAGTCTTTACCAATTATAACGTTAACCCATACAGGTTTTTCCAACATCTCACTAAATACATAATATAAATAATGGTGTGGTGGGATCTTGTGTATGTTGGTATGTGTTTTTATTCTATTTACAGCATCCTCATTATAGTAAGCAGCAACAGATTCTCCATATTTACTTACATGCTTAGACACTACATAGTTTAAAATATCCCAAGATGCATAACGTGTCGGCTTTTCGTAAAGTACTTTCTTTTTTGGTGGTTCTGGTTCATCTATGAATATGTCCTGCATTATATAAATGTTTTAAAAAGTTCGTGCAACTTATCTTTGTTACCTACTATATTAACAGAGTAACCTTTTTCGTAGTAAACTTTAAGTCTAGAAATGCTATCGTGAACAAGCATGTAGGCAGCATTTTTGAAATTGCTTCCAGACGAACTTGTAAATATAAAGTCTATCATCACACCAACTTTTTTATTAGGTCGAATTTCCGCTAGACGCCCAGGTTTTTGAATAGCATTAGTGTATGGACCTCCACCAGAAGCATTTACTACTACTCTTAGATCACTAAAGGTAACTCCTTGAGAATATATGTCAGAGGCCAGGCATCTTTTAAACTCTCCACTAGCCATATTCTCCATAAACTCAGTGCGCTTTTTCTTATTTAGCTTCTTAGCCATCGCAATGGGTGGTTTGCATGTTAAGAATTCAGACAAGTAATCAGCCTGTGCTTCGTTTTTTATGAATATAAGACTTTGCCATTCTTGTGGTATCACTTTTTCCAACAAATACTCGATGTTACCAGATATTGTCGGATTTTGATAAAGAAGTTTTTTCATAGCAACAGAGCGGATAGGAATAAAAGTTTTTCCTATATCTATAGGAATAGCAATTACTTCTATATTACATATTGCCCCTTCAGCTACAGCTTCTCTGAATGTCCTACGTGCTAACATCTTCCCAAACAAACCAGTAATAAGTTTGTCTTTGTTGTCAAACCTACCAGTATATGAAGCTCCATATGCTAGCTTTCTAGCTGTTGTGAATTTCTGCAATTCTGGTAATCTAGAATCCGTAACGGTTGTATGCGGTTCGTCAGCCAATATTAGAGCGGTAGTGGATGGATCACATTTATCAATACTATCCGAAGAACACACGGTTATGTCTTCCGACTGATACCGCGTTTTAGAATCACCTCCTATTTGTACAACCTCTCTATCCGGTAATCTCTCTTTAATATCTCTGTAAAGCTGACCAACAAGATCAGCTCCTGGGGCTATCACGACCGTTTTAAGACCAGGGTAGGCTCTCAGTGTATTTAACATCAAAGTAGTCTTACCGTAGCGTGTAGGGGCCTCTATGCACCCAGAAACACCACAAGTCAAAGCTTGGGTAAGTAATTCTTTCTGAGAGAACCTAAAACCAAACATTAAGTCTAATCTAGGTTCTGGAAACTCTACCCTATCTTCCACTAATTGGAAATCATACTTTCGTTCTTTTAAGAAATCTATGATCTCCCATACGTGGCCATGGTCTCCTGTTATAATTCTAGGGGACTTCTTTTTTACTTCGAACAGTTTCAGGGTTCTAGCTACTACTTTTGTTTGCCAACCACCTTCTTCTTTTTTTAGTTCTTTTACTTTGATTGTCAAAACTTCTTTTTCTAATTCCGATGGCGGATTAGTTAAGCAGAATATAGAATCATTAACATATAATATAATTTCATTCATCTTTTATTTATTTCCTTAAACTATGTTAATAAACAGAGCTTTAGTTGATTAAATCACGTCGTCGGGGTCTAGAGACATATCCCCCATAAAATCTCTTTTACGAGATATTGTTATCGTCGTTGGTTCTATTACTATAGAGCCTTCGTCTGGTCTTATTTGAACAATATATTCTTTGGCCGTTTTATCACCGTGAGCGCAGCTAGCTACTAGCCTTTCATCCAGAACATCATCGCATAACGCTTTAGCAAACAAGAATATATTATCTTTGTCTTCTTCCGTTACTATTATATCTGCTACAGCTTGACAATCTGCCACAGTTATATGTCGCTTTTCTTGGTAGTCCACTAAACACAGTTCTATAAACTGAAATGCCTCCAGATCATATTTTGTAACAGCTTTGGTTAAATAAGTTAATAATGTCATAGTTGTATAGGTCTACTGATTAGGTTTTTATTGGAATCACTAATCTCCATGGCAAAATTAAGGATAGAAACCGTGAGACTATCAATTACATCAAATATGGTAACACCACTACTCTCTATGTAACGCTCAATAGGCTCCCATATTTGTATACCTGAAGAATTGAAAACTTCTTCATCTTCTAAAACCTCGGCTAGTTTAATGGCCGAGTATTCTTCCCATTCACCATAGATTAAGTAATGGGAGGCAGCCAACATAAATGCTTTAGCGTGTATTGGGTTATTTAAATCGATTGTCATAAAAGTATTGTTCTTTTCTCTAGTCTACATCCCCTGCTTTTAAGGTTCGGTAAAATGGCATTAAAATCTTTTTTACTCGTACCTTTAAATAGATTAGTATCCGAGAACTGATGTGGTTTTAACTCAATAGATTTTTCTACAGGGTCGTCTATGGGGTCATATATACCTGCTAATCCTATTGTCGTTATTTCAACGGACAAAGATATAAAATCTTTATTTGCGGACACGCACACCAGAAAGTCTATCCACTCAATGTCATCCATAGTAACTTCATTTGGCAAATCGTCGTCGAAGTCGTCCTGTAAATGTCTTTCTATACTTGTAATACTGTGAATTACATCTTTTTCTGCTAATACCAACTCCCCTATCTTAGCAGCAAATAACCTACCTGCGGCGCGTAAACTATCATCACACCCGTATACCAGAGATTCTCTGGGATCTCCAGGATCGTAATATACGCTAAATTCTTCGATTGGTTCTGGTTCACCAGAACGATAAGTCAATCCCTTAGATAATGTGTCTACTATAAGTTCTACTTGTTGCGGAAAGAACTCACTCATACTTTTTGTAACGTAAGTTTATTTGTTCTTCTATAATTCCATGCCAATACTAAATCTTCTAATTCTATAAAAACATCCTTTTCTGCGAAGTGCGGTTTTGCTGATGGTTTAACTAACTCTTCTGTAAGCTCGTAGAACGCTGTCCTAGCGCAGCGATAATTCGCATAGCGCCACGGAAAGAAGTTGTCAGTTAAATTAGTATCACCGGTATAATTAATGTAAGACTTTTGAATGATAGGTGCATCGAAGTCAGAACCCCAGGCGTATACCTTGGCTCTTGCATCTAGTACTTTTCTGGACCAACCAAGAAAGTTATCAACTGCATCCCCTAGGTCCACCCCTGACTGATTGATTATAGTCATGGGGTCTCTATTGGCTACTTTGCGATACCAATTAAGTGTATCTTCTGAGACGTGTAGACCTTTGGCTATTTGGCTAGGAACGTCGATTAGGACTGAGAATGGATCTGTATACTGAACAATATTACCAGATATCGTAAATGGTAAAGCTGCTATTTCTGTGATTACTGGTGCGTGATTCCCAGTTTTGATTGGCGATAGTGTCTCAATATCCACTATGCATCCTGTAAATGTTTTGATCATATGTTTATAGGTTAATAACTCTGGTGCTCATTGATGGTTCTTCCGCTGGTATATAACCAAATAAGTCGGTAAATAATACTGCCTCGTCTTCGTCGTCTATATCTATGGTCTCAGAATCAAGTTCTGTGACCATATATCGTATTTCAACGCTTTCTAGACTTATGGGGGTATCTTTCTCTAAAGCTAGTGTTATATCGCACCCTAATGTTTCATCCCACTGCCCAGTATCAAAACGTTCCATGACTTGGCCTCCTAGGGTTGCTAGTATAATAGCTAGACTATCTATTTCTTCTTCTTTTAATACTCGCTGAATATCATGCAAGTGGCCTAGTAGGACCCATCTCCTAGTTCTTATTAAAATTCCGTTAATTAGGTATTCTGGATCTTCTTTCGAGTAATAGAAACTTACTAGACCAACATCTCCTTTTACACATTTTGAAAACTGGGTAAGAAGATAATTAGAAAGTCTTATCTTTTCTTTTTCTGTATCCATTTAATAACTTTGGGGTATAGATTTATTTATCATAGTGTCATCTGTCTGCTCTCCATACATTCATACTTAGCTTTAAGCTCACGCAACAATTTGAGTTCTCGTTGTCTTGTGTTCTCAGCAGCTAATAAGATGTTTTTATTTTCCCGTTCTATTCTAGCGTTATACTCAGGTTCAGTTTCATATCTGAAAAATGAAATATCAATAGTATCGTAGTACCCACTTATATCGTAATACTCAACACCCATTTGATTTTTAAGATCAGAGAGACTTTCTATAAGGTCGTTCATACTACCCTCTAGATCTATATTTGCGCCATCTACCTGGATACGTCTTCTTTTGGTTAAATATTCGGTTATTAAACTCATAGTTTTATTGGTCTTGTAGTTTCTGCACTTTCAGGTTCAAATTTCTTTTTTAGTAATAAGTACCTTTCTTTTTCGTGCGCTAGGTTTCTAGCTGCCGCCTTCTCGTTGCGGGCCACGTAGTCCACATATGATTCTGCTTTGCAAGTTAGGGCGTACGTTACTACACCGTCTTGTTCTGAGATGTATTCTTGATACATAGCGTTAAAACCTTTATCTATGAAACCTTGTAGCTCAGCTATTACATCTACTATAAATCTTTCATCCCATGTCCGGAACCCGTATTGCGGGACGGTACCGGATGTTTTGATTAGAAGTCTATGTTCCTTATATTCATTCCATTTTACTTGGCTAACGTTTTCTGGTTTAATTTCGTCCATTTTTTTTCTCTATTTGATTTTTTACTGATTCTATTAGATCTACCATAAACACCCTAGCAAAATCGTTATACGTGTGTAAGATAATTTGCGGCAGTGGTAGGTCATTGTCCCTGCAGTGAAACAAGATATTTCTTAAGGCATGAATACCCATATCTGGATAGCTTAGTGGGTCAAAGTTAGGATTACTACTTTTACTTAACTGCCCATAATAAGTCCTATGTTCTGAAGTTAAATCATTTTCTATTGAAATTATTTTAGGTATACCCAATGTCTCGTACTTTTTAATAAAAGCATTCTTAGACGCTACACATACCCACTCCTCGGGTTTTGTTTTTGTGTATTCCAGAACTGTTAATTTTTCTTCTGGGAGATTTGTGTATTTGGGAGTTTTAATACTATCCAGAAAAAGGCAGTAGGATTTTGGCTCTTCTACCTTTTTTCTAAATATATTATCGTAATTGGTATCGAATGCTTTTTTATCTGAAATACGCGATGTGCTGCCCTTTCCTCCGTGCCAACTACTCATAAGATAAGGAATTCTGTGTCTGGTGTGTCTATAAAGAATAATCTGCTTTCGTGATTCTGAACTTTGGAAAACGTAGTATGTCCGACTACTTGCCTAAAGTTAACGGCGTCACTTATTAAACTTCTTGGTCTTACCCATAATGGACCTTGCCATACACTATCTCCGTAACCGTCACCATACCTATTTGTTTCTGGATTAAGTAAGAAGTTAAACCTGTTATTATCTAGGCTTGTGTGGGTGTTAATGAATAACTCATTAATTTGCGCGGCTAGATCATAACCTTCATCTGTATATTCAAATATACTAGAATTTGCTAACCAGGTCTTAGTAACACCAGCGTGAGAATAAAGAGTTTCATTTTCAAAGTAACAGCATTGGAATGTCCCATCTTTTACACCGTCCCTCAGAATACCAGACACTAAAGATTCCGTAGTAGTATTAAACCCAGAACACTTCATTCTATTATTGATATAATGTGCGTCGTGGTTTCCTAGAAGAAGTATTACGTTGTCTGGATTTTCTTTCTTAAAACGAACTATAGCTTCTAGATTTGTCGTTTGTGTATAGGGGCTATTCTCGAAAGAATCTACGTAGTCTCCGACAAATACTATCTTATCTACTTCATCCTTATGTTTCTCAACAGCTATTTTCCATGTAGGATACCCATGGACATCACCGATACTAAGGATTTTCATCTTTTATATATTTGGGTTCAAATTCTAATAACTCGTATCTACCAAAACCTTTTGTACTACCATATGGACTAATGCTGAAGAATTTACCGATAGTTACCAGAATAGATCTGGCTTCTTTTTCTGTAGGCGCACGAAGTCCCATTTCTTTTACTGTCTTTGGTAGGTCATTAAGAACTAGCATATCCATGGTTAGCATAGCTCCAGACCTAATGGCCTCGAACTGCATGACTTTTGGTTTCCTACTTATCTTGTCTGTATAGTTTCTATTATAAAGCACAATAGTAGGGCGTTTAAATGGTAATAATTCCGCTATATGCTCTGGATTAACTACTTTGTCTAACTGTAATAGACTAAGGCTTTCATGAATTGCCCAAGAGAAAACTTCTTTACTTAAAATGATGTTGTCTCCTTCTTTGTCTTTCTCCAACCTCTTGACTTTGGTTCCGTCTTCCATTTGTCCTAAGATTGGAGAAGTTAATTTAATTTTTGCTGTGTATAACATGTTCTGATTTTTCGTCTAATGAATAGGTTTCTCCTCCGGCTTCTAGTATTAACTTCTTAAAGGTATCAATAGAAACCCCAGCTCGAATGGCTATCTTATCTTTTGCCCAAGTGGAGGAGGACAACCACGCCACAGCTCCAGAATTTATTGAGGTTACAGAAAGGTTAATCCCTTTATAAGATGGAGTTTCCAAGTTAGGACAGTAGAATGCCACTTTTTTTATATCCCACCTAGGTATACCCTTTTTCTCGTCCCTATCACTAAACAAGTAAGGTTCATCTGCATTATCCTCATAAGGAGCTTTACGCCAATCCTCCCCTGATTGGTCTTTAAGTTCTTGGTCTGTAAAATAAGCAAAATTGTTTTTTATCAAGCATAGCTTAAATGTTCGGTTCATAATTCGATAAATTTAGTTTGTGCTGATGTAATGGATTTGTTGTGATCGCATACAATCAGCTGCATGTTTTTTGCTTCCAACTCGGGGCGAATCCTAATAAGGAAATCTCTCAAGTCATCAGCACCTGTTTCGTCCATATGATTAGACGGTTCATCTAAAAGCAGGAATCCTAAGTTTGGTACTAGTACTTGTTGTATAGCCATAATAAAGGCCAGACATAATCTAACGCGCTGACCTCCAGACATAAGTTTTTGTGGTAACCAATTATCATTTCCGTTGTCATGTCGTTTGAATAGGAATGATAGTGGTTTACCTGGGTCCTGATCAATTTCGAATTGAACAGATAACTTATTCAAATTTTCTTTCGTAACAGCTATTAACTGTTCAAATTTTGCCTGTATGAATTTACTAGCAAACCCTTTTCTACTAAATGAGTCTTTCAACATACTAAGGTCGTTTATGAGATCTATTTTGACTTGGTTGTCTTTTCGAGTCTTAAGCAACTTTAGCTTTTCTGTGCAGGCTTCTTCGATTCTAAAACTAATAAGCTTCAGTGAGTCTGTCAAGTCTCTTAACTCAGAAGCATGAGTCTTGATCATAGAAAGCTTATCTCTGAATTGTGGGGCAGTTGAAGTATCCAGAGGAAGTCTATCAAATAGTTCAGCTAGTACTACTTCTTGTGATATTACTTTTTGCTTAAGAAACTCATTATTTTTTTCGGTTTCTTTAAGTATTTTATCTTTAGCATTATAGGTGTCTAATCTGTCTAATTCCTCCCTGCTTACTGAAGATCTTATATTCTGTTCCATCTCTTGTATCCTACCGGCTGTAGCCTCTATAGTTCTTATAGTATTACCTATTTCAGTGCTAAGACCTGCTAAAGTGGTGTCATTCAATCCATATGTTGTTTTTACAACTAGACTATTAGTTTCTATGAATTTGTTTAGATTAACTAGTTCATTATTCTTGGTAACTAAAAGTTGATACTTTGCGAAGTCCAGTATACTAGGATTATCTATGATTGCCCTAATAGTGTCGTCTCCAAACATTGTATAGGCTTCCTCTAGCTCACGTAATCTTGCAAATACTGAATTATGTTCTTTTTGTAGATAGCTTATGGTAAATTCAAGCCTAGCTACGTCTGCTGATAATAATTGTTCCTGTTGAGTAAATGCTACAAGTGATTCCTTTCCTTTCTTTACGTTTTCTGCTGTAACGGTTGATTGGCATGTTGAGCATACTACCCCGTCGTCTTGAGCATGTAGAAAGAATTTATAACCATTTGACTTTGTTTTGGTAATAAGTAAAAGTTCTTTTTTGGTAGTTAATAATTCCCCGTTGGTATTAAGTTCTTTTTTAAGAACTTCAAGTTTGTCTCTAAAACTTCCGATATTACTAATGTCAGTAATATTGTTAATTACGAATTTAATGGAACTTGGACTTCTGCTACCTAAGTTAATTTGTTGCATCGAACTAAATAGAGCGTGGTCTAATTTGAATTCGTTATTTGTTGTTTCGTATTTATGCAACGCTGATATTAAAGATTCTATAAATGCTTTCTTACTTTTTAAGTTATCTAGATCAGCACGTAATTTAGCTATTTCTTCTTCCTTACCACTATCACTCTTGGCTGTGGCTAATTTACTTTTAATTAAATCAATGTTGTTACGACTATGAAATAAGGTCAATTCTTCAGACAAGTTTATAGCTTCCCGCTCACCGGTCCGCATGTCTCTGTCTATGTTTTCTAATAGGACTAAGTTGGCTTCTATTTCACTTACTTGTGTGTCTGTAACTATTACTTTTTCTTCTAATTCTTTCTTATCATTAGCTAACGCCGCATTTAGGGTTTCTATTAAGGAAGAGTTCTCAACTATGCGTGTGTCTAATGTAGGATCTATTCCAACAGACAGTGTAGATATTTTTGCAGCTAATGCCTCGTACACGTCTTGCAGGTAACCTATATCGAGTATTTTAATCAGTAATTTTTCCTGCTGTCACGTAATTAAATTACTTCCTGTTTCATCGAGTCGCTTGGCGACTCTCCGCAGGCTCTGAGGATCTGACCGATCCCGAAGTTTTTTAGATTGACCGAAGCGTTGAGGTCTCGGTCCATGACCGAGCCGCAGCATTTACAACGGTACTTGCGGATGTGAGGAGGCATCGCCTCCTTCTTGTTTCCGCACTGAGAGCAGAGTTTTGTAGATGGAAAATACTGTGGTGCTTGGATCAAGGCTTTCGCCTTGTATTCAAGCTGCCGGTGTATCTCTCGCATAAGGCTTGCGCCATATGCTCGGCGAATAGATTTGGCCGGGGCCTTTTCTATCATCGACTCTATGCTCAACGTTTCAACAACGACCGTGTCGTGGCTCTTGGCCACGGTCGTTGTGAATTTGTGAGTTATGTCTGCTCTCAGATCATTAAGTTTTTGTTGAGCCTTCTGCTTACGCAGAAGAGCTTTTGCATGGTTCTTGGACCGAAAATTCTTACGCGACAGCTTACGCTGGTCGCGTTTAAGATTTTTTTCCAGTTTGGATATTTTTTCGATTGGAAGGTTTATGAGGGTCCCGTCAGAGGCGAAGCCTGGGGTCTTTAGACCTACATCCACACCAACGACAGAGTCTTTTGGTGTGGTTTGTATATCATCAACTTCGACTTGAACAGAGACC
>JACCDZ010462257.1_pt1 | contig 14053 bp, 15 predicted proteins | sample 7449551 | NCBI WGS metagenome assembly JACCDZ01 (sample SAMN15323452, study PRJNA562643) | freshwater metagenome | isolation source: river surface water | place: USA:Blue River Watershed | collected 2017-08-18
GATGACTTGCTCGACGGCTTCACGCTTGAATGATTCGGGGAAGCTTCTTCGGATGATGGGCATGGAACACTCCTGTGACGGACATTGTCCGTCTTAACTGAGTGTCCACCAAGGCCGGGACATACCATTCGTCCATCTAATCCAAAAGTCGCGTAGCACTCTTTGTGGTAAAGCATAGTCTCTCGTGTAGGGTCATGGCTGTAATGTCATGCCCAGTCACTAGCGTCTCGCAGAAGACCAAAGGAGCACGAGATGTCAAAAGCACATAACTGGGAGGCGATAGCCGCCAGCCCGCAATTCAAGAAACTGGTGGCCAGAAAGCGACGCGTGCTTTCGGGTCTGATGCTGTTTTCCGTGGGGTACTACTTTTTACTGCCGTTAGGCGCTGCCTATCATCAGGAACTTTTCAAAGAACAAGTTTGGGGGCCGGTGAATGTCGGTCTTGTCTTTGCGTTATCCGAGTTCATTGTTGCTTGGGGTGTAGCCATTGCCTATTCGCGAATTGCGAACAAGGAGTTTGATGTTATGGCGGCACAAATTGTTGCAGACGCGGAGGCGGCCAAATGAATACCAAATTAATGTTGGGTGGTCTGCTTGGGCTGGGTGTACCTGCCATGGCATGGGCGGCTGAAGGGGCTGTAGCGCCTGAGTATCGCTTCATGACCTTCATGGTGTTTGGCGCCATCATTATGTTGACGATGTTTGTCACCTACATGGCATCCAAGCAAGTACATTCCGCGTCAGACTTCTATACCGCAGGTGGTGGCATTTCCGGTTTGCAAAACGGTTGGGCAATTGCTGGCGATTATCTGTCGGCAGCATCGTTTCTCGGTATCGCGGGTCTGATCTCGCTCTATGGCTACGATGGCTTCATGTATTCCGTGGGCTGGCTGGTGGCCTACATTACCGTGTTGCTGGTGATTGCCGAGCCGTGCCGAAATATCGGCAAGTACACGCTGGCAGACATCTTGGCTTATCGTAATGATCCCAAAAAGACGCGTGTCGTTGGCGCGATTTCGGTGATCACGGTATCGACCTTCTACCTGACTGCTCAGATGGTGGGTGGCGGTGTGCTGGTGAAGACACTGATCGGTATCGATTATGAAGTCTCGGTGATGGCTGTTGGTGTGCTCATGCTGGCTTATGTGCTGTTTGGCGGCATGGTGGCTACGACTTATGTGCAGATCATCAAGGCGATTCTGCTGGTGATTGCCTCCATCATCCTCGTCATGTTGGTCTGGGCGCCTTACGGCTTCAGCCTGCCGGACTTCCTCACCGCTGTTGTCGGTGATGCCAAGGTGCAGGGGCAGGTTGCTAAGCTGCTGGGCGATAGTGCCGAGGGTATGTCGGCTGCAGAACTGGGTCAGCGTTTCCTGGAGCCGGGCCTGTACCTGAAGGATCCGCTGGATCAGATCTCGCTGGGTATGGCGCTGGTTTTCGGTACTGCCGGTCTGCCGCACATCCTGATGCGTTTCTTCACCGTGCCGAATGCTAAGGAAGCCCGCAAGTCGGTGATCTGGGCCATGGCCATTATCGGTGGTTTCTACGTGCTGACACTGTTCCTCGGCATGGGAGCTGCAATCCATGTGGGCGCAGCTGACATTGCCTTGATTGACAAGGGTGGCAACATGGCGGCGCCGCTGCTGGCGCAGTTCTTGGGTGGTGGTGCTGACTCCGTCATGGGTAACTTCATGCTGGCCTTCGTGGCAGCGGTGGCATTCGCCACTATCGTTGCCGTGGTTGCCGGTCTGGTACTGGCTGCCGCATCGGCGATGGCGCATGACATTTATGTTGGCGTTATTCGCGGCGAACACGCCACTTCGGCCGAGCAGGTCAAGGCGGCGCGTATCTCTACGGTCATCGTGGGTGCAATGGCGATTGCCATTGGTATCGCGGCCAAGGGGCAGAACGTGGCTCACCTAGTGGCGCTGGCCTTTGCAGTTGCTGCTTCGGCCAATCTGCCGTGCGTGTTGCTGACACTGTACTGGAAGCGTTGCAATACCGGCGGCATCATGGCAGGCATGATTGTGGGTACTGTGGCGGCTATTTCGCTGGTGATGGTTTCGCCGAACATGACCTATCCCTTGAAGGTCAAGGCCGATGCGACCAAACTGATTGCCGAGGCGCCTGCAAAGCGTGCTGGTCTGGAAGCTAAGATTGCTGATGCCACTCTGGATGCCAAGCCGCGCGCTACCGCAACCAAGGCGTTGGCTAAGTTGGAGAAGGACCTGAAAAAAGCGGATGAGGATCTGGTCAAGTATGCTGACAAGACAACCTCGATGGTGGGTCTGGAGGAGCCGCTGATCAAGCTCAAGAACCCGGGTATCATTTCAATTCCCCTCGGTTTCCTGGCAGTGATTTTCGGGTCGTTGCTGTGGGGTCGTGACCGTCGCTCGGAAGAGAAGTGGACGGAGCTGTATGTGCGTCAGAACACCGGCTTGGGTGCATCGAAAGCGCATGCTCACTGAGATGCTGCCGATGTAAGGTGGTACTGATGTGAACAAAAACAGGCGACCTCGGTCGCCTGTTTTTATTTGTGCGGCAGGCCAGCGTTTGCTGGCGCTGGAATTTTTCCAATAAAAAAGCCGAATCACGGTGAAATGATTCGGCTTTTTACTATCTGGTCGGGGTAGCAGGATTCGAACCTACGACCTCTACGTCCCGAACGTAGCGCTCTACCAAGCTGAGCTATACCCCGATATCGTAAATAGCAGCGCTATTTGCGAGGCGCGCATTCTATCACGCGATTTCGCTTTAGGAAATGCCCGGGCTCAGGATTTTCGTGCTACGGAGAGTCGAGCCAAGCCTTGCAGCGCATCACGATGCGCGCTGGCAGGCAGGGCTGCTACGCAGGCGGCTGCAGCGTCAGACTCTGCTTGCGCGCGTGCGAGGCTGTAGTCGAGAGCGCCACATTGCTGCACCAGCGCAATGATTTCATCGAGGTGTTCAAGGCCGCCTGTGCGAATGGCATTACGCACCATCTCGGCATCAGCAGGCGCAGCAACTGCCATGGCGCGAATCAGTGGCAGCGTGGGTTTGCCTTCGGCCAGATCATCGCCGACATTCTTGCCCATGACATCGGCCGAGCTGGTGTAGTCGAGTACATCGTCGATGATCTGGAAGGCGGCACCGAGGTGGCGGGCATAGGTCACGGACAGACTGCGCCATTGGTCACCGGTGAGCGAGGCTGAACATTCGGCGGCGGCTTCAAACATCTTCGCGGTCTTGCCGTGGATAACTTCCAGGTAGCGCGCTTCGGTGGTGTCGGGGTCGTGCTGGTTGATCAGCTGCAGCACTTCACCTTCAGCAATCACGCAGGTGCCATCAGACATGATGTCAAAGATGGCCTGGCGTTGCAGGCGCGCGATCATCTGGAATGCACGCGATACCAAGTAGTCACCGACCAAAACGGCAGTGGCGTTGCCCCAATGTGCGTTGACCGTGGGGCGGCCGCGTCGCAGCGAAGATTCGTCCACCACATCGTCGTGCAGCAGGGTGGCGGTGTGCAGCATTTCAATAATGGCGGCAACGTCAATGTGAGCATCGCCCTTATAGCCGCAGGCGCGGGCCATAAGCAAGCTGACCAGTGGGCGCAGGCGCTTGCCTCCGCTTTGCACAATGTACTCACCGACTTCGCTGACCAAGGGCACACGAGACTGTAGGTTGGCCGTGATGCAGGCATCGACAGCGGCAAAATCGTCCTTGACCAGGTGCAGGATGTCTTTGAATTCCATGAGGGGGAGCTGTTGTGCAAAAAGAATGCGCGAATGCTATCAGCCTGTGCCTCTCGCGACTACCGTTCAAGCGCGCAATACGCACCAGTCACAGCAATCTTGCATTTGTCTGGCAGGCTTGTATCTGCGCTATAAACTGATCGCTGCGATATTATCTCTTGCAAGCGCAAGTGCTTTTCCCTATCATCACGCGCCTTGCGAATTTTCTCGGTCCCGGGTTTATCCAACTGCATAAATCGCTCATCCGAGCCAGATGCGACCCGCCCCGATTGATGCTTGATGGAGCAGTGTATGTACGCAGTTATTAAGAGCGGTGGTAAGCAACACCGTGTGGTGGAAGGCGAGCGCCTGAAGGTTGAACTGCTGGCTGTTGAGCCAGGCCAAGTCATCACTTTTGATGATGTTCTGATGGTCGTTAATGGCGACAACATCCAAGTCGGCACGCCGATTGTTGCTGGTGCCAAGGTCACAGCCGAAGTGCTGGATCACGGTCGTCACGACAAGATTCGTATCGTTAAGTTCCGCCGTCGCAAGCACTACCGTCGTCAGGCGGGTCACCGTCAGTACTACACTGAACTGAAAATCACGAGCATCAGCGTCTAACGGCGTTTTGAGCAAAGAGAGAATAGAGACATGGCACATAAAAAAGCTGGCGGTTCTACCCGCAACGGTCGCGACTCAGAAGCCAAACGACTTGGCACGAAAGTCTACGGCGGCCAAACCATTCAAGCTGGCGCGATCATCATTCGCCAGCGTGGCACGCAGTTCTGGGCTGGCGACAACGTCGGCATGGGCCGCGACCACACCCTGTTTGCCAAGGCACACGGCGTTGTTCGCTTTGTGACCAAAGGCGCATTCAACCGCAAGTACGTCGAAGTGGTTGCCAACGCCTGAGCTACGGCTGGGTTGCGTTGATTGCCCTCGGCTGAGCACTGCTCGGTTGAAAACAGAAAGGCCCCGCCGCAACGCGGGGCTTTTTGTTTCAAAGCGGGTTAGTTTCGTGTTTATTTGCCGCAGGGCAGGAAGTTCCAGGAGCAGCACACATGCGTTTCGTCGATGAAGCGGTGATCAAGGTGGTGGCGGGCGATGGCGGCAATGGCTGCATGAGCTTCCGTCGCGAGAAGTTCATCCCGTTTGGCGGCCCGGATGGCGGCGACGGCGGTCACGGCGGTTCGGTCTGGGCCGAGGCCGATGTAGGCGTGAACACGCTAGTGGATTATCGCTACACGCGCCAGTTCCGCGCCGAGCGCGGCGGTAATGGTCGCGGTGCCAACTGCACCGGCAAGAGTGGCGACGATGTGGTGCTAAAAGTGCCCGTGGGCACGACCCTGCTCGATGAGGTCACCGGCGAAATGCTCGGCGACCTGACCGAAGACGGCCAGCGCATTCTGCTCGCGCGTGGTGGTCGCGGAGGGCTCGGCAACATCAACTTCAAGAGCTCGACCAACCGTTCGCCGCGCAAGACCACCGACGGTGTTCCAGCTGAGCAGCGTGAGCTGCGCCTAGAGCTGAAAGTGCTGGCGGATGTGGGGCTGCTCGGCTTGCCCAATGCGGGTAAGTCGACCTTTATTCGCGCCGTGTCGGCGGCGAAACCGAAGGTGGCGGATTACCCCTTTACGACGCTGGTGCCTAACCTCGGCGTAGTCGATGTGGACCGCCATCGCTCGTTCGTCATGGCCGATATTCCCGGCTTGATTGAAGGTGCATCGGACGGTGCTGGTCTCGGTATCCGCTTCCTCAAGCATCTGGCGCGCACACGCTTTCTGCTGCATCTGGTGGATATCGCGCCGTATGACGAAACCGATCCCGTGCATGCTGTGAATGTTATTGCGCATGAACTGGAAAAGTTTTCGCCGACGCTGGCTAGCCTGCCGCGCTGGCTGATCCTGAACAAAACTGACTTGTTGCCATCGGCCGATGAAGTGGATGCCTGTTGCGACGACATCGTGGCGCGTTTGGGCTGGACTGGCCCGGTATTCCGCACCTCCGGTCTGACCAAGGATGGCGCGATGGCGGTGTGCTATCGCCTGATGGAGGCGATCGAGGAGCAGCGTGCCGCGGAGGCTGCTGATCCGGCGCTGGCCGAGGCCGAGCAGGCCAAGCGCGAGCAGCTGGTGCAGGAAGGTCGAGACCGCATTCGTGAGCTGGATGTGCGCCGTTCGGCTGAGCGTCGTGCACGTCGCATGGGTATTGATCCGTCCGAGCTGAATGACGACGACGATGATGATGATTGGGACGAAGACGCCGAGGATGCGCCGGAAATTATCTATCGCCCGTAAGTGCTGCTGATGGTAACCGCCGGTCTGGCGTGCGCGCAGGCTTGAGCCGGCGCGTGCCAGACCGCACAATCGCGGCTTCATATTTGATTTGCTTTTCAGAAGCATGTTTCCAGGATTTCGCGCCATGTCTTTGCACCGCACGCGCCTTCAGCATGCCCGTCGCTGGGTGGTCAAAATCGGTTCGGCCTTGCTCACCGACAATGGCCAGGGTCTGGATCAGGCCGCTATGGCAGCGTGGGTGGCGCAAATGGTGGCGCTAAAGGCGCGCGGCATCGAGCTGATTCTGGTGTCGTCGGGGGCAGTCGCCGAGGGCATGGTGCGCATGGGGCTCACGCAGCGCCCGGAATCTGTGCCGGCGTTGCAAGCATGTGCCGCCATCGGCCAGATGGGCTTGGTGCAGGCCTACGAATCCCATTTTCGCGAGCATGGCGTGCGCACCGCCCAAGTATTGCTCACTCATGATGACCTCGCTGATCGTCAGCGCTACCTCAATGCTCGCAGCACGCTGCGCACGCTGATGGATTGGGGTGTGCTCGCCGTCATCAACGAAAACGACACGGTTGCTACCGACGAAATCCGTTTTGGCGACAACGACACGCTGGGCGCGTTGGTGGCCAATCTGGTCGAGGCCGAGGCGCTGATCATCCTTACCGATCAGGAAGGCATGTTCGATCGCGATCCGCGCAATGATCCTGATGCTGTCCTCCTGCCGGAAGTGCAGGCGCTGGACGAGCGCTTGCTGGCCATGGCCGGCGGCGGTGGCAAATTCGGTCGCGGCGGCATGGTCACGAAAGTGCGCGCTGCGCGGCTGGCGGCGCGCTCGGGTTGCGCCACAGTCATTGCCAGTGGTCGTGGTGTGGATGTGCTCACACGCATTGCCGATGGCGAGGTATTGGGCACGTTGCTGCTGCCTGAGCAAGACCGGCTGGCGGCGCGCAAGCAATGGCTGGCCGGGCATTTGCAGCATGCTGGTCGCCTGCTGCTCGATTCCGGTGCGGTAAAGGCTCTGCAAAGCGGTGGCCGCAGTCTGTTGCCGGTAGGTGTGCGTGAAGTGCAGGGTGCCTTTTCGCGCGGCGAAGTCGTGGCCTGTGTGGATGAGCAGGGCCGGCAGGTTGCTGTTGGTATCGTCAACTACAGTAGCGAAGAAGCTGCTCGTATTGCTGGCCAAGCTTCTGAGCGCATCGAAAGCCTGCTTGGCTATGTGGATGCGCCTGAATTGATCCATCGCGACAATATGGTTGTGATCTAGGTCATGATCGGTCAGCGCGGACGCGTTTTGCTGGCCCTAACATCGCTCTATCTGGTCTGGGGTTCGACCTATCTCGCTATGCGCTGGGCCATCGAAGGTATGGCGCCTTTGTTCATGGCCGGCGTGCGCTATGTTGTTGCTGGCGGCCTCATTTACGGATTTCTCGCCCTTCGTGGGCATGCTCACCCAAGCGCTAGGCAATGGCGCAATGCCGGCTTTGTCGGCACGCTGCTGCTGGTCGGCGGCAACGGTGGTGTCGGGTTGGCAATGGAGGCTGGCATTAACTCGGCGCTGTCCGCCACGGTGGTGGCGCTGACGCCGCTCTGTGCTGCGTTGTTCGCTCGCCTCTGGGGGCAGCGCACCACAGCGCGCGAGTGGCTGGGCCTGCTGCTTGGTGTGCTCGGCATAGTGTTGCTCAAGCAAGGTGATGGTCTGTCTGGTTCCGTCTTCGGTTTTGCCGTACTGATTTTTGCGGCGTTGATCTGGTCATTTGGCTCCATGTGGGGCAAGCACCACGAGCAACCTGATGTTTGGATGGCTAGCGCCGTGCAGATGCTGGTTGGCGGTGTATCGCTGCTGCTGGTGAGTTTGCTACGTGGCGAAGTTTGGTCGCTGCCGGCATCGGCGCAGAGCTTCTGGGCGCTGGTTTATCTGGTGTTCATTGGTGCCATCGTCGGATTTTCTTCCTATGTGTATCTGCTGGCTACGGTGCGACCGGCGCTAGCAACCAGTTATGCCTATGTTAATCCGGTGGTGGCTGTTGCGCTGGGTGTCTGGCTGGGTGGTGAAACGGTGGATGCCGCCGAGTTGTGGGGATTGGCGGTCATCTTGTTCGGCGTGTTGCTGGTGTGCTGGCCGGTAGCAGACAAGTCTCTTTCGGCGACACGGAGGAGTGAATGACGTCGCGTCAGTTGATTATGTTTTTTCTGGTTGTTCTGCTGGCTGCCATGTGCGGTGGCGGTATAGCTGGCTGGTGGCTGTTCCAGAATTTCGAGGCGCGTGTGCAGCTTCGTGATCAGCTCGTAGTTGTTTCGCTGCCAGAGCCCTTGCGCGTGACTGCCGATGTGCTGGAGGCCTTGGATGTTCGCATTGATGGCGATATCGCGACGAAGGTTCCGGTCGATCAGCTCATCACGGTGCCAGTAAAAGACACGCTGCATGTGACTGCCTCGGTTGATAGCGATGTGCCCATCCGCATGACCGTGCCGGTGCGCGAGCAAGTGCCGGTTGATCAGATTGTGCATGTGGACACCAAGGTGCAGGTGCGCGTGCTTGGCTATGATCTGACGCTGCCGGTGCGTGGCGATGTACCAATCAAGGCCGTGATTCCGGTGAGCCTCGATATTCCGGTAGATCAGCGTGTGCGCGTGAAATTTACTACCCCGGCGGATGTGCTCATTGCCCAGCCCTTGAATGTGCCACTGAAGGCCGTGATTGATGCTGTTGTCCCGGTTCATAGCCAGTTGCGCGTGCCGGTTCAATCGGCGTTGCAGGCTCAGGTGCAGGTGCATGGTCCGGTTCGCGCGGTTATCGATCAGGCCGATTTGCGCCTGCCATTGCGCAATCTGGCGTTAGATGTGAAGCGCTCGCAGCCATGACGCTGACATCCTCGCGGATTTTCGGCTTATCGCTCCTGGTGACCCTGACCTGCGTGTTCGGTGGCGGCCTCGGTGTGCTGATTTATTTGCGTCTGGTGGTGGATATGGATGTCAGTCAGCAACGCATTTGGCTGCATCTGCCTGATGGCTTGCGCACACAGGCCGCTATCAAGGATCCGGTTCCGGTCAGGATTGATGGTGTGATCAATGCTTCGGTGCCCATTGATCAGATATTTCAGCTGCCGCTGCAGGGAAGCTATGTTGCGCAAGTGGCTTTCAATGCCGACATCCCAGTGAAAACCCATGTGACTTATCAGGGCAGCATACCGATTCGGGCCTTTGCTGATTTGCGCGGCAGCACCGCTTTAGTGGTTGATTCGCGCTTTCTGCCTACGTTCGATCTGATGGCACGCGTGCCACTGAATTTTGATTTGCCGGTGACGCTCAATGTGCCGATTGATACCCACATTGCACTGGCCTATCGCGGGCCCTTGAGCTTTAAGCTGAATCAGACGCTGGCGTTGCCGATGCGCACGCTGGTGAAGACAAGCTTTCCGTTGCATCGTGATGCGCAGGCGCCAGTGCTGGCGCGAGTAGGTTTGCAGGTGCATGCCCCGAAAGCAGTGATTCCGTTGGTGATCGACCGAGCTAAGTTACGCCTGCCGGTACAGCAGCTTTCGCTGCAGCGTAATTCGCCCTGACGGTGCGGCATCCACTCGGAGTTTGATCTGGATCAATAACGCCAAGGCGCGAGCATGGTGTTATAGCCTCATCAATCGTGATGAGGAGAAAGACCATGTTGATCGAACTATTGGGTACTTGGAGCGGTTTCCTGTCGTTTGTCGTGATCTTGCTGTCGGCGGTGGGCATTCCGTTTGGCGTGATGTGGGCATTGACGCACAAGGTCAAAGGCCCGATCGAGCTGTCGCATGAACCAAAGATTTCGACGCCTGTGCATCACTCCGAGTGGCGCAATCAGCGCTATGAGCATTGACGCTGCAAGTGCGCGTTTAGCTGTGGCAGATCGCGCAGAGTGATGTGGCGTCCTGCCACCGTAATCAGGCCGTCATCTTGCAATCTGTGCAGGATGCGGCTGACCGTTTCGAGGGCCTGGCCGAGGTAATTGGCCAGGTCTTCTCGCGTCATGGTCAGGCGTAACTCATGGGCAGATAGCCGGCGTCGCGCCTGGCGTGCCGACCAGCTCAGCAGAAAACTCACGACCCGCTCTTCAGCGCTGGTTTTGCTGAGCATGTGCATGCGCTGATAGTCGGCGCGAATCTCGGTGCTCATGATCTGGAACAGGTGGCTTTGCAGCTCAGGCAGCTGTTGTGAGAGCTTGCTCATGGCGTTTACCGGTAGCTCGCAGAGCCCAGTTTTTTCGGTGGCCATGGCTGTGCTTGCGCAATTCGACTGCGCTAGATTATCCAAACCAATGACTTCTCCCGGCAAATAAAAGCCGGTGATCTGCGTTGTGCCGTCTGCTTGTGTCATGACGGTTTTCAGTGAGCCTGAGCGCACAGCGTAGATGGCGTTGGCGCTGTCGCCCTGTCGATAAACACTTTCCCCTTTGCCCAAGACCTTCTGTGCGTTGATCAGGCTGCCGAGTTGTTCCAGCGCGCCTTGCTCGAAGCTGGGCGGAAAGCAGATTTTGTGCAAGCCGCAATCGAGACAGCGTGAAGCTGGTGGGGGAGTGGTCATGATGTGCTTCCGCAGAGTGCAATCGCTATTGAGCATAACAGTGCCCATGAAAAAACCGGCCACCAGGGCCGGTTTTTTCTATCCACACGCTTTTCGTTCGCAAAGAACGCCGTTAGGCGCAGCGAACGCAGAGTTTAGGCGAGAGCCTTGATCTGAGCGTTCAGGCGGCTCTTGTGACGAGCAGCCTTGTTCTTGTGGATGATGCCTTTGTCGGCGATACGGTCGATGACCGGTACGGCGGCAGTGTAGGCAGCTTGCGCTACGGCCTTGTCGCCGGCGGCGATGGCGTTCACGACTTTCTTGATGTAAGTACGCACCATGGAGCGCAGGCTCGCATTGTGCAGGCGCTGCTTGTCGTTTTGACGAGCGCGCTTCTTGGCTTGTGCAGAGTTGGCCACAGGGCGACTCCTAAATAAATCGGTGAATAAAGTGTCTCAAATATGCGGGTTTGCATATCTAAAATCAGGCGCGTAATGATGCCGATGCAATCGCCTTAAGTCAACTACTCTGGTGGCGATACCGAGGCGGCTGGGCTAACATCACGCCGCGCATCAGGAGCCGTCATGTCCAACCCAGCTTTGCAGTCTACCAATAGCCGCTTGTGGCGTTCGACCTTTATTGTCAGTGCCATGACATTGTTGTCGCGTATTGCCGGTCTGGTGCGCGATATGGTGTTCATGAATTTGTTTGGCGCCGGTAAGCTCATGGACGCCTTTTTGGTGGCGTTCAAGATTCCGAACTTTCTGCGTCGTCTGTTTGCTGAGGGGGCATTTTCGCAAGCATTTGTGCCGGTCTTGTCGGATGTGCGTGCTCAGCGCGGTGATGCGGCGGTCAGGCAGCTCATTGATCATGTAGCCGGCTCGCTGACTCTGATTATTGGCAGCATCAGCGCCGTTGCCATTGTCTTCTCGCCGGCTATTATTTTCGTGTTTGCGCCGGGCTTTCGCGAGGACGCGCTGCGCTTCGATCTCGCCGCCGACATGCTGCGCATCACCTTTCCTTATCTATTGCTGATTTCGCTGACGGCGTTTGCCGGCGGCATTCTCAATACCTATGGCCGTTTCGGTGCATCCAGCTTCACCCCGGTGCTGATGAACCTGAGCATGATCGGCTGTGCGGTCTGGCTGGCACCGCTGTTGACCACACCGATCATGGCGCTGGCTTGGGGCGTACTCATCTCTGGTATTGTGCAGCTAGGCTTTCAATGGTGGCCGCTGCGACAAATCAATCTGGTGCCGCGCTTCAAGCCCGATTTCAAAGACCCGGATGTGAAGCGGATTCTGACGCTGATGATCCCGGCCATGTTTGGTGTGTCGGTGAGTCAGATCAATTTGTTGCTGGATACCATTCTGGCGTCGTTTCTGGTGGCCGGTTCGGTGTCGTGGCTGTATACCGCCGAGCGCCTGACCGAGCTGCCGCTGGGGCTGATCGGCATTGCTGTGGCCACGGTGATTTTGCCAACGCTGTCGACCAAGCATGCGGAAAAATCGGATGCCGAATTTCGCGGCACCATCGATTGGGCGCTAAAGGTCATTGTCATGGTCGGTGTGCCGGCATCGCTGGCGATGGGCATTTTGGCGGAGCCGCTGATGGCTTCACTGTTCCATCACGGTGAGTTCGACAGCAATGATGTAGTGAAGTCAGCGATGGCTTTGCAGGCGCTATCGGGCGGTATTCTGGCGTTCATGCTAATTAAGGTCTTTGCGCCGGCGTTTTATGCGCGCCAAGATACGAGGACGCCGGTGCGCATCGGCATCATCGCCATGATTGCCAACATGGTTTTCAACTTGATGCTGGTTTGGCATCTGGAGCATGTTGGCTTGTCGCTGGCTAGCACCTTGTCGGCATTCCTGAATGCCGGCTTGCTTTATAAAGGGCTGCATCAGAAGGGCATCTACCGATTTGAGCGGCACTGGATCGCGCTGTCACTACGTTTTGCGCTGGCCAATGCGGTGATGGTGGCGGTGCTGCTGACCATCACGCCAGATAGCAGCTGGTGGCTTGAAGGCCACGGTTGGATTCGCGTGGGCTGGGTGCTGCTGATTTGTGCAGCCGGCGCTGCCAGTTATGGTGTGGCGCTGCTGGCCGTGGGTTTCCGGCCACGCGAGCTGCGCCATCACTGATGCGTATCCTTTATACTGCGCTGCTTTTATTTGCTGATGACTTGACGAGTTTTCCCCCATGCAGCTGATTCGCGGATTGCACAATTTGCGCCCCGAGCATCGGGGCAATGCCGTGACCATCGGTAATTTTGATGGCGTGCATCTGGGCCATCAGGCCATGGTGACTGCGCTCAAGCAGCGTGCCGACGCCCTTGGCGTGCCGGCCTTGGTGATGTGCTTCGAGCCGCAGCCGCAGGAGTTCTTTGCCGAGGCGGCCGGTCGCGATGCGCCGGCGCGGCTGATGACCTGGCGTGACAAGGTCGAGGCACTGGCCGAGGCGGGTGCGGATCGCGTGCTGCTGGTGCGTTTTGACGAGCGTTTCCGGGCCTACACAGCCAATGGCTTCATTGATGAGCTGCTGGTGGCGGCGCTGGGTGCGCGTCATGTGCTGGTTGGCGATGACTTCCGTTTTGGCTGCGATCGCAGCGGCGATCATGCCTTGCTCACCGCTCGCGGCCAGCAGCAGGGCTTCAGCGTCGGGCAGATGCCGACGGTGACGGTGGCCGATGAGCGCGTCAGCAGCACGCGCCTGCGCGCAGCGGTTGCTGCGGCTGACTTTGCGCTCGCCGAGGCGCTGACCGGCCGACCGTTTGCTGTCGCCGGTCATGTCGTGCATGGCGACAAGCTTGGTCGCACGCTGGGCCTGCCCACGGCGAACCTGCTCATGCGTCGGCAGGTCCTGCCCTTGCGTGGCGTCTTCGCGGTCGAGGTTTTTGGTGCCGATTCCGGGCATCCCGAGCGTGCCTTTCCGGGTGTCGCTAATGTCGGTTCGCGACCGACCGTGCAGGGCGTGCAGGCGCGTTGCGAAAGTTTTTTACTGAATTTCAGCGGTGATCTTTACGGTCGTCGCTTGCGGGTGGTGTTTCGCCACAAGCTGCGTGATGAACAGCGCTTTCCTTCTCTGGATGCGCTGAAAACGGCTATCGAGGCAGATGTTGCCGCTGGCCATGACTACTTTGCGGTGTAACGAGCGCTTTATGGATTACAAGAACACGCTGAACCTGCCGGAAACCGACTTTGCCATGAAGGCCAGCCTGGCCACGCGTGAACCGGCGCGCGTCGAGGCCTGGCGCGAAAAGCAGCTGTATGCGCAGATTCGTGCCGCGCGTGCCGGCGCACCGAAGTTCATCCTGCATGATGGCCCGCCGTACGCCAACGGCGACATCCATATCGGTCACGCCGTGAACAAGATTCTGAAAGACATCATCGTGAAGGCGAAGACGATGAGTGGCTTTGACGCGCCCTATGTGCCGGGCTGGGACTGCCATGGCCTGCCCATCGAGCTCAATGTCGAGAAGCAGGTCGGCAAGCCGGGCGTGAAGGTCAGCGCCAA
>JACCDZ010092420.1_pt1 | contig 14046 bp, 10 predicted proteins | sample 7449551 | NCBI WGS metagenome assembly JACCDZ01 (sample SAMN15323452, study PRJNA562643) | freshwater metagenome | isolation source: river surface water | place: USA:Blue River Watershed | collected 2017-08-18
AAAGACCCTAAAAATTATGATGCAATTTTACAACTCGCAAATATATATAGATTACAAGGTCAATTTAATCAGTCACTAAAATTATGTGATCAATTAGATCAACAGAGTGTGAAGCTTTATCAAGCTGGTTGCGTCCTGCAAGTGGATGCAATGACAAAAAATATTTCGGAAATAAAACCTAGAACAAATGAACTCCTTCAAATGGCCACAAGGCTAAATAAAAACGATCAGCAATGGTTAGGTAATATTATGCTGGAAATAGCGACAAGATTTAATGATCCAACTCTTGCGAGCCAATCTATTCCATTACTTAATGTAGATAATTTACCCAACACTCTTGCTAAATCCAATTGGTATATTTCTCAACAAGAATATTCAAACGCAATCAAAATTCTGACCCCATACCGTTATCATGATGGTGCGTTGTATAGAATTATTTTAAGCAAACAGAAACTAAACGATCCTCTTGCAGAAAAAGACCTAAATGAACTAACTCAAAGAGTACAAAATCTACTCGACCATAAGGATCACATACATCTCAGAGAGCAAGCTCAATTCCTATGGGTTTCAAAAAAATATGACGAAGGTTTACGCATAGCTGCCAAAAACTGGAATATGCAAAGAGAAAATGACGATTTTGAGATTTATGCCGCCCTTGATAGTAAAAATCGTGAAAGCACAGAAAAATTATTAAATTGGAGTAATGAGACTGGCTATGAAAATCCGACCTACATTCAAAAATTAAAACAAATGTTAAAGCAACTATAAATCTAAATTTGATAAATAACTGAAAACATGAAATGAATAATGATTTCATGTTTGTGAAAATCACGAAAATTTATAAAGTTAATGGAATAAAAATGAAAAAAAGAATTTTGTATTGCTTGTTGATAGGAAGTAGTCATTTCTATTTAGGTCAGCTTACTCATGCGGGAGGTGAACTTACAACAACACTTCCTACAATTAAAATAACAGCATCATCAAATTTAGATAGTACTTTTGGGGTCGCACTTACTTCGTCCCAAGGAACAATATCGAAAGAACAAATTGAAACTCGACCTTTATCACGTCCAGCAGAAGTTTTAGAAACGATCCCTGGTGTCATTGTGACTCAACACAGTGGTAGTGGTAAGGCAAATCAATACTTTCTGAGAGGTTTTAACTTAGATCATGGAACTGACTTTGCAACATCATTTGATGAACAACCCATTAACATGGTGAGTCATGCCCACGGTCAAGGTTACACAGACTTAAATTTTCTAATCCCCGAACTGATTGAATCAATTCAATATCACAAAGGAGCAGTATCGATTGATGATGGTGATTTTGCATCAGCAGGCACAGCAAAAATTTCGAGTATCCATTCTCTAGATAATCCTTACGCACAAATAACGTTAGGTAATCACAACTTACTTAGATTTTTAGCCGTTGGAAACTTAGTTCTTAGTGACGGGGAATTAATCGGTGCAGTTGAGAATATCAACAGTGACGGACCTTGGGTTAACCCTGAAAATCTTTCAAAACAAAATCTATTCTTAAAATATTTCACTGGTGATCATAATAAAAATCAATCCATCAGCTTTCAACATTATCAAGCACGATGGGATGCTACTGATCAAATTCCAGAGCGGCTGATTGAAAGCGGTGAACTTAATCGCTTCGATAGTTTAAACAAGAGTGATGGTGGTAAGTCTGCTCGGACTGCTATTTGGTATAATGCTAAAAATTATGAGAAAACGAAATACTCCACAATCTCCACTTATGCCGTATATAACAAACTGAATCTATTTTCTGACTTTAGTTATTTTTTAAATGATCCAGTCCATGGAGACCAGTTTGAGCAAGCTGAAGAACGAACGACACTTGGATTTAAATTTCAAAAAGGTTCATTAAGTGAATGGGCAAGCAAAGAGCTTTTAAACTCATTTGGATCATCTCTTAGGTATGATTATATTAACAACTTAGGTCTTTACCAGACACAAGATCGCCAGCGTTTCAACACTATAAGAAATGATGATGTTAATCAATGGTCTATTGGAATATGGGGACAAAATCAAACAACATGGCAACCTTGGTTAAAAACCATTTTAGGCGTTCGTGGTGATTTTTATTCTTTTGATGTAAATTCTGATAAAGAAGAAAATAGTGGTCATAAAACTGATCATATTTTCAGCCCTAAAATGAGCATAATTTTAGGTCCGTGGGAGAATATTGAATATTACATTAATTATGCATATGGCTTTCATAGCAATGATGCTAGAGGAACTACAACGCACCTAAACATTGATTCTCGTGATAATAACTATTTAAAACCAACTCTCCCCGTTTCTCCATTGGTAAGAACAATAAATTCAGAACTGGGATTAAGAGCAAAACTTATACCAGAACTCACTTCAACAATAGCTCTGTGGCAACTTGACTCAGATTCAGAACTGGTATTTATTGGCGATGCTGGTACGACAGAAGCAAGTCGGCCAAGTAAAAGACAAGGTATCGAAATTTCACAATTCTATCAACCAACAGATGCTTGGATTATCGATCTAGATCTGGCTTGGTCAAAAGCAAGATTTAAAAATGAAAATTCGGAAGGAAATCATATTCCTGGGGCAATAGAAAAGACCATAGCTGCTGGATTTACTTATAAACTGAATGACCAAATTAATTTTGGAGGACGTTTGCGTTACTTTGGTTCTCGCCCTTTGATTGAGGATAACTCAGTTCGTTCCGATTCATCAACTTTAGTTAACTTACAAGGAAGCTATGAATTTAATAAAAATTTTCTAGCACAAGTTGAACTCTTTAATGTATTCAATCAAAAAACAAATGATATCGAATACTACTATGCATCATGCACTCGTCAAGATCTCAGTGAGCCTACATGCTCACCTAACTCTTCAGAACGTGAAGGAATTTATGATAGGCATATTCATCCTACTGAGGGCAGAAACCTCAGAATGACCTTCCGCTATTTATTCTGACCTGAGCGATAAATGCTGAGGAGAAAAATATGTTGTCTCAAAATAAACTCAATATTTCACAGAGCGCATTTCTCTTTAGCATTATGATGCATGTTTTTATTGTAATCCTACTTTTAAATTTTGCAGTTAAAAAAAACGATCATATAAATTCAAATATAAAGATTACGTTAGTTTCGGCATCAAGTGTAAATCATAAAGATGCAATGTTTTTGTCTTCAAAAGATTCGCAAACAACAGCAACAATCGATCAACCTCAACCTCAACCTCAACCTCAACCTCAACCTCAACCTCAACCTCAACCTCAACCTCAACCTCAACCAATCAGTGAAACAATATTTGATAGTACAGCACAAGTAAATGCATCAACAGAAAATCAAGTACCAGAGTTCTTTAGTATCGATGAGCATGTAAATTCATCAAAAATTGAGCATACTTATGACCCGCTCTTGGATGCACAAAATAGAGCAAAAAAAGCTATAAAAGAAGCAAAAGACGTATCAAATCTTTATCAGTCAAATATCAAACCGATGGAAACTGACTTCTTAGAAAAGAACCAATTATCTTCTTTAAAATTAGAAACTGACTCATTTAGTTTTTACAAAGTTGAAATTATTGACACACCAAAGGATTTTGAACGTTATTCTGCTCAAATTCATGTTTCTAAAACCACATCATCAAGTGAAGAAGAAATTAAAATTAATCAACTTAGTGAACAAATTACAGAACTACTTCATGAAAATCGCTTAGTTTTAACCAACAAAAATCCTGAAACTATTGAATTTATAATCGATCCAGTTAATCGAATTATTCTTATTAATCTTTCTTCAGAATCATTGAAAGTGCATCACAATCTCAAATCATTATTAGAAAACATGTCGTTTGATGCAATTCTAATAGATAGCAATCTGAATCAAAAAGCTTATTCTTTTGTTGTTAATATTTAATTTTCAACATAAAACAGAGATTTAAAAAATCTCTCTTTTGGGGAATTATTTGTGATTCAATCCAGATAGCACAATCATTAATATACTTTTATGATAGCTTTCTTCGCTTGAACTTGCACCCCATGATCAACAATACTTTTAACAAGTTCCACAATATCTTTTGTTACAATCATATCTACCCGTCTATCTCCTAATTTTTCAACGATATCAACATATACTGTTCTTCTTGTTTCATACTGCTGTCTTTTAAAATTACGAGAATCCTCGATCTTTTTTAAAGACCAGTAGGCTAGTCAACAATTATTCTACTCTCATTAATTTCTATCAAATAACAAACTATGACATTTTTCAAATTTCATTTTTTTATTAAAACTGCTGTTCTAGGTTTAAAATAAGATTTCACTCACTATTGGCTCAATTCTTAGATATAAAAGCTATACTTCTCCTTAGATGAGATCCTGTTGACTCCCTATCAGTTAGACAATTAGACTTTCTATATTTTAATTTATTCAAAAATTTAAGGACTTAATACGCATGAACAGCGCTGAAATCATGGCTGACTTATCTTCTCACACACCTATGATGCAGCAATATCTCAAAGTCAAAACAGACTATCAACATGCATTGCTGTTCTATCGTATGGGTGACTTTTATGAACTATTCTTTGAAGATGCGCATTTAGCAGCCAAACTACTCGGCATTACGCTGACTCATCGCGGTAAAGCGAGTGGGCAACCGATTCCAATGGCTGGTGTGCCTTATCATTCAGCCGAAGGCTACCTTGCCCGCTTAGTTAAATCTGGTCGCACAGTTGCAATTTGTGAGCAAGTTGGTGAAGGCGAGAACGCAGGTTCTCGCGGTAAAGCACCTATGGAACGTAAAGTAGTTCGTATTCTAACACCAGGAACTTTGACTGATGATGCATTACTTAGCAGTTATCAGTCTTCAAATCTGGTTGCTTTATGTATTCAACAAAATCAAATTGGGTTTGCATTACTTGATTTGAGCGCGGGTATTTTTAAAGTTCAACAACAAAACTATAAGCCAGAACAATTGGCGATTGAGCTAGCTCGTTTAATGCCTAGCGAGATTCTCATTGATGAAGATCTGATCGATCAAAATATTATTGAACAAATTAAAAAGAATTTAGACTGCCCAATTACTAAACGTCCAAATGTTGATTTTAATTTAAATAATGCACAAAAAACTTTGTGTGACCAGTTCTCAGTTTCAACTTTATCAGGCTTTGGTCTAGATCCACTCCCTTTGGCAAAAGCTGCAGCCGCAGCATTAATTCATTATGCCAAAGAAACACAAAAAACGGCTTTACCACATATTCGTTCCATTCAAATTGAGCAAAGCACTGACTTTATTGCACTTGATTCAATTACACGGCGTAATTTAGAAATTATTGATCCGTTATTTGAACATGGCACATCTTTATTCCAACTGATTAATGACTGCCAAACCGCAATGGGTGGCCGTTTACTCAGTCGAACGCTTATGCAACCGATTCGTGATACTGCCATATTAGATGCTCGCTTAGATGCCTCAGAGCAATTATTAAAAGGCTATCATGAATCACCTGTGCGGCTAGTACTGAAAGAAATTGGTGATATCGAACGTGTATTGAGTCGTGTTGCTTTGGGCAGTGCACGTCCACGCGATTTAGTTCAACTGCGTCAAGCATGTGCACAAATTCCATTTTTACGGCATGCTTTAGCACCTGTGCTAAAAAACCAACAATCTCAATTATTAAATCAGTTGGATAATCAATTAGGTGATTTCAAAAGTCTACATCAACATTTAATGGCTGCAATTGTTGAAAATCCGCCAGTATTATTACGCGATGGTAATGTGATTGCTGAAGGTTATGATGATGAACTGGATGAATTACGTAAAATTCGCGATCATGCAGGGCAATTTTTAATTGATTTAGAAATTAAGGAACGTCAACGGACAGGCATCAATACCCTAAAAATCGGCTATAATCGTGTCAGTGGTTATTATATTGAGTTGACACGCGTTCAGGCCGAGCAAGCACCAGCCGATTATATTCGCCGTCAAACCTTAAAAAATGCCGAGCGTTATATCACTCCAGAGCTCAAGAGCTTTGAGGACAAAGTGCTGTCGAGTGAATCCCGTGCATTGGCACGTGAAAAACTCCTGTTTGAATTATTGCTGGATGAATTGCGCCAAAATATTGCTCAATTACAAATGATGAGCGCAGCAATTGCGCATATTGATGTACTGGCAAATTTTGCACATCAAGCCAGATTAAATAATTGGACAAGACCTGAATTTACGGCTGAAACCAGCATCAAAATTCAAGCTGGTCGCCATCCTGTGGTTGAAGCTTTAAATAAAGCACCATTTACACCGAATGATACGACTCTAGACCCACAACACCGTATGGCGATTATTACGGGTCCAAATATGGGCGGTAAATCGACATTTATGCGTCAGACTGCATTAATCAGTTTACTTGCTTACTGTGGTAGTTTCGTTCCCGCAAAATCGGCAAAACTGGGTTCAATTGATCGAATCTTTACCCGTATCGGTTCTGCGGATGATTTGTCGACAGGTAAATCTACTTTTATGGTGGAAATGACTGAAACCTCACAGATTTTACATCATGCTACAAGTCAATCTTTGGTTTTGATGGATGAAGTTGGTCGTGGTACGAGTACTTATGATGGCCTCTCTTTAGCTTGGGCATGTGTACTTGATTTGACGAAGCGTGTGAAATGTCTATGTCTGTTTGCAACACACTACTTTGAGTTAACCGAACTGGGTGGTGAAGTTGGTATTGATAATTATCATGTGACAGCACAAGAACTGAATGGTAATTTAATTTTATTGCACAAAGTACAACACGGTCCTGCAAGCCAAAGCCACGGCTTACAAGTTGCAAAACTGGCAGGTATTCCAGCAAGTGTAATTAAAGAAGCACAGAAACGTTTGAAAATTCTGGAAAAGCAACAGCATCAACATTTACAAAATACAGTTCAAAATGATTTATTCAGCTCACTTGAGCATGAAATTGAAACTCAAGTTGTTGAGAAAATTATTGAAGTGGAAGCTAAATCCCCTGCGCTTGAATTGTTAGATAAAATTGATGTGGATGATCTAACACCACGTCAAGCACTTGAACAGCTTTATCAGCTCAAAGCCTTATTCAAATCCAGCCAAGCACTCGAAAATTAAGATTAAATCATCAGCTTTGGCCCTAGGTCAGAGCTGATTTCTCTAGTTGTAAGATCGCAATTATATTTGTGCGCTCATTTTGCATCATGTAATGCAAGGAGAAATTCGACTATTCATTAAGTTATTGAGACTTATTATCAATAAAAGTCATATAAATAAGCCCATTTCATTGATACGAATAATAAATATCAATAAAAGGAATTGTTTCTATCGGTATTTTTTGCCTAAAATACGCTATGCAAAATGAAAACCATATTTTTTAGGTAGCTGCCGCCATGACCTTTGTTGTCACCGAAAACTGTATTAAATGTAAATATCAAGACTGTGTTGAAGTTTGCCCTGTAGATTGCTTCTATGAAGGTCCAAACTTTCTTGTCATCAATCCAGATGAATGTATTGACTGTGCATTGTGTGAACCTGAATGTCCAGCAAATGCGATTTTCTCTGAAGATGAGCTACCTGAAGGTCAAGAAGCGTTTATTGAGCTGAATGCTGAACTCTCTGAAAAATGGGCAGGTAATAACATCACTCAAATTGGTGAACAACCTGCTGATCGTGAAGAATGGAATGGCAAGCCAAATAAATTGCAATATTTAGAAAGATAATCATAGAAAAGACCAGCATTAACTGGTCTTTTTTTATACTCGAATCACACATTTCTTTGCAATTGCACCATTATTTGTGCGTTATTTTGCATTAAAATAATTCATCTATTACTTATAGATTGTGAACTGCTTTTTTATGATGCGAAATAAATTACAGGGTCTCTTATCATTTTGTATCATCCCTGTGATGATGGTCGGTTGTGTCAGTTCAGCCACTAAAGTGAATCAAAATCAAGATAAAAGAATTTACATTCCTCAAGAACAAGTTACTTTTACTCGCCCAATTCCAAATAAAGTTGAACCAAACTCTTATCGCCAATGGCTCAATCAAGGTGAAAATTACGCGCGCGTCCGCGAATACGAGCAGTTTTTAACACGCAACAATGTGGCGCATATTATTCCAAGTTTTGAATTACTTCGTACTGCACGGGACTGGCAAAAATGTGGACGCTCTGAATATATGGTACCAAATCGTGAGCTATGGAATAATTCACTTTCAACCTTACGGGTCTTTAAATATTTAATCGCTGCTAAGATTTTAACTGATTTCGAAGTCACTTCTGTTTACCGCGATCTACCTTTAAATCAATGTGCAGGTGGTGCGGGTTCTTCTAAGCATTTGTTCAATTCAGCAATCGACTTCCGTATCGGGCCTGAGGTTCCACAACCGCAAGACTATGCATATATTGAACAGACCAAATTTAAACTATGCCAATTTTGGATCCAGCATGGGCAGAGTTTAAATCTTGGAATAGGCTTGTACAGCTCTGGCCAAATTCATATCGATACGCAAGGTTATCGAACTTGGGGGCCTGACCTCACCCGAAATAGTTCAATGTGTAACTTCTAATAAACGATAATTTAAATCGATAAGAGATCTAAACGGTCTCTTTTTTATTTCAATGATAGTGATTAATTCAGTAATCAAATTGCACTCTAAGCATAAATGTTTAAAATGCAGCTAACAGATTCATAGGTAAACTTGATTATGCAACAGATGTGGACCGACATTGATGACTATATCAATTCACATTTAATTCCCACAGACCCAAGACTTCAACATGCATTAGACAATACCGATACTCAGGGGTTTTCTAATCATTTGGCTGTTGCGCCTAATCAAGGCATGTTTTTGCAAATGTTGATTCAGATGAACCAATGCAAACGGGTACTAGAACTAGGAACTTTTGGTGCCTACAGTACTATTTGGCTTGCAAAAGCATTACCTGAAGATGGCTATCTACTCACGGTAGAAGGTCGAGATACTCACGTCATTATTGCTCAGGAAAATATCGATTTTGCCAAGATGCCAACCAATATCGAGCTCAAGAAAGGTCGTGGTGCAGATATTATGAAGCAACTCATTGCTGAAGGCAGTGAACCCTTTGATCTAATTTTTATTGATGCCGATAAACAAAGTTATCGTGAATATTTTGAATTAAGTTTAAAGCTTTCTCACTCAGGTACGATTATCGTACTTGATAACGTCATTCGTGCAGGTGCGATCTTAGATGAGAATAATAAGAAGCCTAGTATTGAAGGGATTCGTGAAGCATTCTCAGCATTAAAAGATCATCCTCAACTGCTCTCTTGCACTGCTCTACAAACAGTAGGATCTAAAGGGCATGATGGTTTTGCAATTGCAATCGTAAAATAGAGATCAAAAAACAATCTAAAATTTTTAATTATTTAATATCAATAACTTATATTTATCCACAATGCTTTTCCATATAGTTATCCACAGTAATTGCGGATAACTATATGGAAGAAAATGAATCACTTAGCTACGAGTAAGGGAACATTGGCATTTCGGAAGATCGTTGTAGTAATACTGCCTAAGAAAAATTGATGAATTTTACTATGGCTAAAAGCACCTAAAACAATGAGTTGAATATCATGTTCTCTTTGATATTCAAAAATATTTTGGGCAACATCCCCGTATCGATAAATGGGTATAACATCTAAACCCGCATCTTTTAAATATTTTTCTGGCTCTGCCAGCATTTCAGGATGATCACCCACATATAGCAAATGACATTGTAACTTTTTCAATAAATCACTTTGGGCAATACGTTGCAGCATTTTTTGACAGGTCGGTGAATATTCATAAGCAAAGATAAAACGTTTCGGTGGTTCAAAATGCTCTCCCACTGTAATCACTGTACAGTTTGCACCTCGAATAAAGTTTTCAACATTGCTACCAATCGGCTTATTCTTCTCGGCCGCCCGTTCACCCACACGCCCGATAATGACAACATCATTCTCTTTTAAAATATTAAAGCTCTGTTCAAGAAAATCGCCTTTTTCCTGAATCTTGGTACTGGTTAAACCATATTGTTTTTCGATCAGCTCAGAAATATGTTTCAGTAAGTTATTACTATAGTCGAGTGCGAGTTCACTTTGCTTTTGCTCAAGCTCGGCCAGCTCCTTGAGCAGCATGGCATTACTTTCAAAACCAATGACACCGCTGATTTCACCTAAATGATAGCTTGCTGGATAATAGTCCAGAATTTGCAACAATACTAATTCTCTTTGCGTTTGCTTCGCCACCCATGCGGCTGCTTCAGCAACAGCATCAATACAGGGTGAAGAATCGATACATGCAATGACACGGTTCATTTTCGCCTCTCTTTAGGTATATACCTTAGGTCTTCTACTTATTTTTAACTTATCACAGATCAAAGTATGGTGGGTTAAATTTATGTATAGAATCTCATGAGCTTTTAATTGATTTTATTCAGTACGATAACGAATCAATCTAGCTGGATTACCTGCTACAATTGCAAAATCTTCTATATTTTTAGTGACCATACTATTCATCCCCACAACCGCATGATGTCCAATTTTCACGCCATCTTTTATACCAACATGAGCCCCTAACCATACATCTCGCCCAATCTCAATTCCTTTGGAGCTAACAGCTTGTTGGTATATTGGTCGGTCTAAATGCATGCCATGATCAAACGCATATAAATGACTATAAGCGGCTATTCGAACCTGATCATGCAGCTTAATGCCTGCACGTCCGCCATCTAAAATACAGTGGTGATTGATCGCCACTTCACTGCCAATCTGCAACGGCCCATGCAAGGTACAATCTGCCGCAATAAAGGTATTGTCACCAATGCTAATCTTTCGCCCACGCTCAGCAAAAATATGTGCTAAAGGGGAAATAAAACAATTTTTGCCAATCTCTATTGTTTCCATTTCCATCAAATAAGCTTGATATTCAGCTTGCCATGCTTCGGCCCATTCTCGATGTTTAGGCTTAAGTGACCAGTACAACCAAGGCATATAATTCAAACGATGCTTATGTTGTTCTCGATACTTTAATAAAGGATCAGTTGTCATCTTCTTGTTCCTCTATCACCTTAAGCGATTCACGTCCACGTGTCACATCTTGGAGCTTATGCCTTAAAGGCTCAATTTGATGTAGTTGTAATCGTGCTTCAATAAGAACACCTGTTTCAGTGTAACTTTCTTGATATTCAATCTGTTGTTGCATCAACTCATATTGAATAATTGCCCATTCATTAAATAAACAGGCAAACTGAATCTGTTTTTTCTCAATCAATTCAATTTTTTCAGCGAGTAATAAACACTGACCTGCACATCCACCATACGCTCTGACCAAACCACCTGTACCGAGCTTAACACCACCATACCAACGGTTGACCAATACAATGATATTGGTTAAATCATTACCCTCTATGGTTGCCAGAATAGGACGACCTGCTGTTCCAGAGGGTTCACCATCATCATTAAAGCGTACATGGTGTCCTATCTTCCATGCCCAGCATTGATGGGTGGTTGATGTATCTTTAGTCTGCTCTAAAAAGGCCTTGACCTGTTGTTCATTTTCAACAACCGCAGCAATCGCTTGGAAACGACTTTTTTTAATGTCTTCTTCAAAAGTAACTGTATTCGCGATAGTGAAAGGCATAAAAATCTAAATAAAAGCAAAAAAGAAATTATATCAATTTTTGTAGATGAGAGAGCTATCTCACAAAGTCTATCGTTCTACTATAAGACAACGATCTCGTCACTAAAGTTATCTTTAACTCGTTGTCCTGCACATAATACAGAATACACCATACAATTTAACTGGTCTTTTGAACCTTGTAATTGGGCTGAAAAATAATCTGACAAATTACAATCTCCATCTGAAATCATTAAAATATCGGCTTTTTGATAATCTTTTTCAGCTTTTATAATGTCTACTGCTCGTTTTAAAGGGGTATCAAAATCCGTACCACCATTAAATCCCTGTTGGAGAAATTGCAATAAATCTGCTAGAGATTCTGCGCCCAACATTTGAAATTCTTTTAACTCACCACTTGAACCAAATAAAATCACATGCAAGGAACGTTGCTCCTGTTTTAAAATATTGGCAATGGCGAATAATAATGCTTTGGCTTTGAGTAGTGGTTCACCCTCCATACTGCCCGAAGTATCTAAACAAGCCACCACTGGACCTGTACGTTTATGTTGTTGCTCTATTTCTTCACCATTGATAAACGTTATCCCTTGCAATTCATAGGTTAATAGATTCTGTTCAAGTAAACGAGCATAAAATAATGTTTCGAGTGTTTCATCCTCAAGATTAATCAATTCGCTTGGGAGTAATCGCATCACATCATCGCTACGATGCGTACCATGTACTTCGCTTTTACTGGCGGTTGGGATTTTATTTTGTTTCTTTTTTTCTTCCGAAATATAATTACGCCCCATTTTTCGGGCTAAGTCTTTAATCACGCTATTATTTTGTAGTTGCTTGGCTAAGGCAGTAAAATCCTCCTTACAATCCTCTAGCTGTTGATAGGAAAACTGTGCATCAGGACAAGCTGCCAAAAAGCCTTTGACTTGTTCATATTTATCAGAAATATTTTGTAGATTTTGTTGAAAACCCTGTAATTTATTTAAAATATCTTGAGGGATATTTTCATCAGAAATTTCCTGTTGATAGTCTTTAGTTTGTTCCAGTTCTTGCTGTAATTGTTCGATATATTGTGGGGTTAAAGGCTGATGTTTATATTGGCGTTCAATATCCTGCCAATCAGGTTCAGGCTCTTGTTGCTGGTCGCCTTGCCAATCCCATAACAACCATTTTCGGGCATTAATTTTATAATTGGCGGCTTTTTTTAAGGTTAATAAATTGGTTGGTAATTCGGTAATCGCATCAAAACTAGACATTATCGAATTAATCAAATAACTTTCCTGTGAATAATTGACACATTTTTGTGAAAAGCTATGACAGTTTTTAAACACTAGGCCATAAAAGCCACGATCACCGACATGATTCATCGCACCATCGCAAACATCAAAATCGCCGACTGGTTTACCGTGTTTGTCACACGATACATAGATTTTTTTACCCAATAAACTGCGGTTGGTAAAATCCCGTGCATCACTTAAACGGACGGTACTTTCGCATTTGAGCAGACTATCGACGACAATATTAGAAATCTGTCCATCGCCAACATAAATCCCCGAATGTTCAACCGCAGCGTAGAGATTGGAATACAATACACTGCCATCAATCGGTTCAACTTTTGAACGAAAATTATCATCGACAAAGTATTTAAGTGGTTTTAAAAAGGGTTGAAAGAGCTTTGTCGCTAAAAAACCTAACATAATCGACAACCTTTTATAGCCAAATATTCGCTTGTAATTGTTGCGTGATTAAAGAGATTTTATTTGCTTTAAGTTCGGGTTGTTTTGTGGTTTTATCTGCTATTAATGGACGTAGTGTAGGATGATCTTTTGGTGTATCCCATTGCCAAATATTTTCAAAATCCCAACCTAAATGATCTTCAAAATATTTTTGGTTAAAAAATGCAGCAGGAACAGTTAAACCATCTTTACCATTTGCATCCGATGTACCACTATTACTATCTATGGATATATTGTTTGTTAAAGTAGTATCTGAATAATTATCAATAAATCTAGTTTTAGTATAAGCATTAATTTTACCCAAAGCATTATTTAAAATAGAGCTATTATTACCCTGACGAACTAATCCAAAAAAATTAGGATTAGCGATATTTCCTTGAACAAAGCAATTTTCTATTTTACTTTCATCAGTAACTCTGTATGAAACTCCCCAATAGTCGCTCGGCTTATCTAATAGAACCAAACAATTTAAAATCAGTGTATTAGAAACCTGTTCCCATAATAATGGAGAACGAGTATAACATTGCTGTATTTTTGAATTTTCAGCATAAATTGCAAAACTATTTTTTGTATAACTACCCAAAATTTCACTATCTGCTATATTTTTTGCAAGCAATACGCCCTCAATAGATATATTCG
>JACCDZ011694824.1_pt1 | contig 14042 bp, 12 predicted proteins | sample 7449551 | NCBI WGS metagenome assembly JACCDZ01 (sample SAMN15323452, study PRJNA562643) | freshwater metagenome | isolation source: river surface water | place: USA:Blue River Watershed | collected 2017-08-18
CTGTCACGGCCACACAAGAGGCACAGCCCCCCATGTGAGCGGCAGGAGAAAACCCCAGGGAACTCGCACGCTCCCTGCGTGATCATTCACCAGTGACGCAAAAGAACGCACACGTCCGTTCTGCGACCTTGATTGATCAACCCCTGCCGACACACCATGACCATCCGCCTGCAAGCCACTGCCCGCCAACGCACCTTCCGTTCGATGGCGCTGCTGCCCGTCGTTGTTGCCGCCGCCCTGGCCGCTGGTTGTGGAGACAAGTCCAGCTCCGAAGGCAAGGCCACCCAGGCTGCCGCCCGTGTCGATGGCAGCGAAATCACGGTGCACCAGATCAACCAGGTGCTGGAGCGCCAGCAAGGCCTGAAGCCCGAACAGGCTGAAGCGGCCAGCCATCAGGTGCTCGAAAGCCTGATCGACCAGCAACTGGCCGTGGCCAAGGCCGAAGAGCAAAAGCTCGACCGCGACCCGCAGGTCGTGCAAATGCTGGAGGCGACCCGTCGCAGCATCCTGGCGCGGACCTATCTGGAAAAGGCGGCGGCTGCGGGTGCCGGTACGCCGACGACAGAAGAGATTCGCAAGTACTACGACGAGAAGCCAGCTTTGTTCTCGCAGCGCAAGGTTTACGCGCTGCAAGAGTTCACGGTGCCTGCCACCAAAGAACAAAGCCAGGCACTGATGGAGCAACTGAAGGCGACTCGCGGCCCGGCTCAGTTCGTGGAAGTGCTCAAGGCCAGCGGCATCAAGTTCAACGCCAACCAGATCACCCAAGCCGCCGAAGGCCTGCCGCTGGGCATCATCGATCCATTGAGCAAGGTCAGCGACGGCGAGGCCCTCTACATCACCGGCAACGACGGCTTCAAGGCCCTGTTGGTGGTGGCCTCGCGCAGCCAGCCGGTCGCGTTCGAACAGGCCAAACCCGCGATCGAGCAGTACCTGACGGCAGAGCGTCGTCGTGATTTTGCGGTCAAGGAGATGAAGGCTTTGCGTACGGCGGCGAAGGTCGAGTATTTGGGCAAGTTTGTGAACAAGCCGGCGGCGGCGGCCAGTGGCGCCTCAGCGGTCACCCCTGAACCCGCCACACCAGCACCGTCCGTTGCCACGCCCGCTGCGCCCAGTTCCAGCGCGCTTGACGCAGCAGCCCTGAGCAAGGGCCTGTCGGGCCTGAAGTAACCTACGCACGGGGACTCAGCCCCCAGTTTCATTTTAATACTCCAGAAATCAGCCCAGGGGCCACGAAAGCAATTTATGACTTTCGATCAGTTCTTCAGAATCATCAAGGCCCGCTGGTTGGTCGCGGTTGCCGTTTTGGCGTTGTTCGTATCCATTACATTGGGCATCTCGCTTCTGATACCCAAGACTTATGTGGCAACAGCCTCAGTAATGACCGACTTCCGCCCCGACCCCGTTGGTGGCATGTCGCAAACTGGCCTGATGCAACCTGTCGCCTACATTGCCACGCAGGTTGACATCATCAAAAGCCCCGCTGTGGCGTCGCGCGTTGTGAGGGCCGCACAACTCGATCAGAACCCACAGATGACCGAGCAATGGATGGATGCAACCAAGGGTCGAGGCGATAAGGTGGCTTGGATTGGCACATTGATCAGCAAAGGTCTTTCCGTTACCCCATCTCGCGAATCCAACGTCATCGACATCACTTATCAATCGGTTGACCCAAAGTTTGCAGCCACGATGGCTAACGCATTTACCAAGGCGTATCTGGATACCACACTGCAACTTCGAAACGATCCAGCGAGGCAGTATTACGATTTTTTCGAGGATCGTGCCAAATTGGCTAGAGAAAAGTATGAACGCGCCCAACAGAAGCTGGCACAAGCTCAGCGTCAAAGTGGGATCGTCATCACAGACGAGCGTCTTGATGCCGAAAATATTAGACTCAATGAAATATCGACGCAAATAGCCGCCCTCAGAGCACAGTCTGCTGACGCAAGCAGCAAGTCCACCCAAGCTGTAACCCGCGCAGATCAGATGCAAGATATTCTGACCAACCCGGTGGTGGCAAGCCTCAAGGCAGAACTGGCACGTACAGAAGCCAAACTGGATGAACTACTTTCGCGCATGGGGGACGCACACCCCCAGGTCGTCGAAGCCCGCGCCACAGCGGATGGTCTCCGGAACCAGATACGCAACGAAACCAACCGACTACGAAGCAGCCTTAACATCAATTCTTCCATCGCAAATACACGCCAAGGGGAAGCACTTGCCGCATATGAAGCTCAACGCGCCAAACTTCTGCAAATGAAGCAGGAGCGCAATGGGCTCCAAGTGCTTGAACGAGAGGTCGAAAGTGCTCAGCGTGTTTACGAGGCGATCCAGGCAAGACAGAGTCAAATGGGTCTTGAAAGCAACAACAACCAGAACAATATCAGTATCCTTCAACCCGCTACTGAGCCTGCAAAGCACACCTATCCAAAGGTATTTCTTAATTTGATGCTGGCCTTCTCCATCGGCAGTCTCTTCGCGATCATCTTTGTGCTGTTGGCCGAGATGTTCGACCGTCGCGTTCGCGGCGCACAGGACCTGATCCAAGGTACAGGCCTTCCCGTTATTGGCATCATGCCCAACCCAAAACCACTTGGTCTGGGTGGTAGGCTGGTCAAGAATCTTAACCTCAACCGACGTATCCAGCACACTGCCATCCCCCTGCCACCCAACGGCTCCACTCCTGCAGTTCGGTCTATCACATGAGTCAGCACCCCAAGAATATTTTTGGCGCATCTCAACTCGACTATCAACCGTCTGAGTTCCAAGAAACTCAAGTGATCAACGAGGCGCGAAGTATCGGTGAGATCATCAGTCAGGCGAACAACCTGTCTCCTGATCAAATCGAGCAAATTTTGATTCATCAGCGCACTCACGGCGTTCGTTTTGGCGAAGCAGCCGTTGCGCTGGGGATGGCGAACAGTGATGACGTGCTTTGGGCACTCGCTCAACAATTTCACTACCCCTATTCCGTCGACAGCAGCACCAAACTCAGTACGGAGTTAATCGTCGCAACAAAGCCATTTTCGGAGCAAGCCGAAGCGTTCCGGTCCATGCGTAGCCATCTCATCATGCGCATGTACAGCGACAATGCACCCCGCAAGGCAATATCGATTCTTAGCGCTGACAGTGGAGACGGTAAAAGCTATTTTGCTGCCAACCTCGCAACAGCCTTTTCGCAACTATCGGGCCGCACGCTTCTCATCGACGCCAATATGCGCAGCCCAAGGCAGCACGAGATTTTTGGACTTAAAGATTCAGCTGTTGGTTTGTCGTCCATCTTGTCTGGCCGTGCGACGGGCAGCGTCATCCGACCGGTCAAGGAACTCCCTAATCTGTTCGTTATGCCGGTTGGGACAACCCCTCCCAACCCGTTGGAACTTCTTGAACGTCCAGCCTTCGGCATGTTAATTCGGGAATTACTCCCGAAGTTTGATCACGTCATCGTCGACACCCCCTCGGCAAGCCAAGGAGCGGACTACGCCGTGATTGCGGCTAAGGCAGGAGCGGCATTGCTTGTTGCACGCCAGAACAAAACACACATGTATGCGCTCCAAGAAATGCAGCATACTGTTTCGCTGGGTCCAACCGCTATTGCAGGCACAGTGATGAACGAATATTAATCAGTCGTCAAAATTTATAACCGACTGATATATTGACTCCAGTTGCTGCAAATTAGTCCGCGACCCATAATATTCTTCATAGCGGGCTCGAGCAGCCCGCCCCATCAAGGTCATCTCGGTAGGGTGAGACTGAGCCCACTTCACCTTTGCTGCGAGGTCGTACGCATGCCCAGGTTCAAATAACAAGCCTGTGACGCCGTCTTCGATGATCTCTGCCATACCGCCTAGGCGGCTCGCGATCACCGGCAATCCCATGCAAAATGCTTCAGCGATCGTTCTGGGGAAATTTTCATAACAGATACTGGGCACGATTAGAAACGCAGCATCTGCCATCTTCCGCATCACATCATGCAAGGGCATTGAGCCTTGGTAAATTAACTTACGCGAGGCTCGCACATCCTCTTCCAATGGACCATGACCAATCACATGGACTGTGCCTTCCGGCCATGAATCCGCCGCCGAGATGAGCACGTCCACTCCTTTTTCTGCGGACAGTCGTCCTACGAACAGGCCGCCAAGTCGATTTTTCTGCTGAGTCATTCGGGGTGTGACGTGATCCTCAACGAAGTTCGGTTTCACCACAATTCGCTCGGAGGGCAAGCCCCCCTCAATGAATTTCAGACGAGCGAACTGACTAAGTGCGATGAATCGATCAACCTGGTTATACGTACCGATCCCACGATGCAAGGCCACACCCGCCGACAGCACGGCAGACTGCAGAGCCGATTCGCGATAACAACGACGCATCACGCTCCGCCACGGCAGGCCTCCAAGGCAGTCCTCACAGACACGTCCATCTCGTAAAAACATCGCTTGCGGGCAGAGCAAACGGAAGTTGTGCAGGGTCATCACGCACGGAACCCCTGCACGTCGAGCGGCCCAAAACACTGAAGGAGAGATTAAAGGCAAGGTGTTGTGAACATGCATGACATCCGGCTCCAACTTGCACAAAAGATTTCCAACCTCCCTGCTGGATTGTTTCGACCACAGGCTCTCAAATGCCGCACTTGGGCGACTCATCAGTGTGATCTCGTCGTTATGTCGTGAATAGGTGTGCACTTCATGCCCAGCAGCGCGCAGTAAGTTCACCTCTGACTCGACGACACTGTCCTCACCCCCGCGGATCTGATAAGCGTTGTGTACAACGAGAACTTTCATGCCAAATGCTTCCTTGCCCGTTGCGTGAGCCTTTTGCGCGCAAGCAAGCGCAGGCGAAGCGAAGACGGGAGCAACAAGGACGCTGCCGACACTACATCTCGCATCTTGACTCTATCCAAGCGAATTGCTCTTACCAGCTCTTCCATACACATCAAACGCTCATCGCGCTGCAGATATAAGACAGCCCGCATACGATGCCACAAGGCCAGAAAAGACCTCAAACCCGCGCGTTGCGTCACGTGCAGCGCCATCAATGCTGTCAGATGAGCTCGTACCAAGTCAGGACGCTGAGGCAGGCGACCACGATCGTCCAGAACTGCTGGCTCCTCATAGATAGCATTGGGGCGGGCCACGTAAGCAACGTCCCCACTGCAACTGAGTGACAACCATGTCATCCAGTCTTCACCGTTCGAAACTCCGAGAGGAAATCCCCCGATTTTCAGCAAGGCTGACCGACTACACATCACAGACGAAGCACATATTGGCAAACCATATTCAGCGGCATCTGCGGCCAAGGAAGTCAGGCACCCCATATCGGGCTTAGAAGAACCCCACCCTACAGGAATTGGTGAACAACGTCTTCCACCGTTGGGCTCAATCAGCCAATAGGCTGATCCACATAAAACAGCGTCCGGAAAATTCGTGGCCAGCGAGATCAAAGCAGTGAGATGCTCAGGCAGCCACCAGTCGTCAGCGTCCAACAATGCGACCCACTCGCAGTTCGCGGCGCGAATACCGGCGTTTCGTGCAGCAGCCACGCCAGCGTTCTCCTGCTGTATCAGACGAACACGAGCATCTTTGCAAGCCCGCACCACATCGGCACCGGAATCAGTGGAGCCGTCATCAACGACGATGACCTCGATATCTCTGAAATTTTGTTCAAGTACAGAATGCAAGGCACGTTCAATTGTCTCTGCCTTATTGTAAAGCGGTATTACAACGGATATCACAATCTCACTTGCCTTTGCAGGATAAGTCGCCATATAGCCAGAACAACTGTAACCAGATAACCCGCAGCTAAACCAAGCGGAACAACCCACAACAACTGGTCCACCCACATCCAAGTCACTCCGAGTTGGACCATCAACCCTGCCGCACTACAAATTAACCATGTGTGTTGTTCTTGGAGGCATACATATAGACGCTCAAAGATCATGAAAATTGACCCGATCAATGCAGGCGCAGCACTCCACCAAATCAACATCGACAACCCCTGATCGCTCAGTCCGTACAACTTCTCAATCCACACCGCGGAGAAAGTGATACACGATACGACCCCAACGGTCACGGTGAGATTGCGACGAACCAAGCGCAGGATGACAGCCCAAACAACCCGCTGACCTCCCTCTGTGTGGCTGCGAATGATTTCATGAATCACCATTCCAGACCAACTCGTCACTGGCATCAACATCACGGTCAACCACTGGGTTGCAATTGCAAGCACGGCCAACGCCTCAATGCCTTGCCCTCGCTGAACGAGATAAATTGTGCACAACCAACCAACGCCCCCCTGCAGAATCAATGCGAAAGCGCCAGGTGTACTGGCCAGCAAATGACGAGTGATCATCGCGCCAGCATCAATATCTTCCTGAGAAAAACGCGGAGAAGCCTGCTGATAACGGAAAACATGGAGCAAAGCACTGCCCGACACCGATACAGCAGTCAGGGCCGCCAGTATCAAGGCGCCTTGAATGCCCCCCCAGACAACCAATGGCCAAGAAAGTGCCATCAAACCAAGCGCAGTAAGAGAAACGCTTCTGGCTAAAGGTAAAAAATGCCCCACACCAGCAAGCAAGGCAGATGACGTCGCCAACGTCAAACTACCCAACATGATCATCAATCCCACCACGCCAAGAAGCCACACTGGGACTGCTGCTTGAGACAGGCCCCCCGACGCATGTAAACCCCAGGCAAACACACAACACATGGGAACAATCACCAGAAGTGCCCGACGTGCACACGCCCACCACAAAGTGGATAGCCTAGCATGATGTCCCGGTTCGATTGCTCCGAGTGTCGCTCCGTTTGCAAACACACTCAGAACAGGTTGAACAACAGCCGCAGCCGTATTTACCGTAACCGAGTAAAAACCCAGACTAGCCGGCCCCAACCAACGCGCCACCATGAAACTTGCGAGAAACCCAGCACCGCGTTGAGCCAAGGCCGCCACGATGGTCCAGACGTGGGGGCTACTCCACAGTCCACGCACTTGCGCTCTCAAGAAGGTCGTAGCCAAGCGCCCCGACAATGTCAGCCCTCCTGACAGAACAGAATGGGCAACGTTGTCAGGCGGACCGAACTCTCGCCATCCAACAAAACCACGGCCCCTAGGGCATCCACGCCTTTGCGGAACAAAGTGAGCAGTTCAGCAGGCAACTGCACCACGCCCTCTTCTGCCCACCACACCGTACATTTTCCCACTTCTCCATTGAGGCCAATACGGCGGACACCCACCAGCCCAGAGTCCTCCGACCTCACCTGCGCCCCGTCCAACCAATGGCTCAACTGACGCAGTACAACGCCAGCACTGGTCTCTGTATGGAAATCTGACTTCACCAATGGGAGACCTCCCGCGTCAATCACACCCCCCTCCCACGTGTAATAGCTGACATTGGCAACTCCCAACACGGCCTGACCCAGATAGGCCTGCGCCAAAGCAGAGGCGCCATCCAGAGGCGTCATACCAGTCAGTAGCGTGTGGCAATCCACACCAGTCAGACAGGATGTGCCAGCCTCAGTGTTCCATATTGGGTGCGTCAGTCCTTGGCCAAACAACAACTCACGCAAGTTACGCAGTTTAGACTGGACAACGTGAGGAGTGCGGCCGATATAGCCATGCACGCTGAATGCATCGACGTGATGAGCCCCGCCTAGCCGGATAAAATCACTCAGCAAACGATACCCCATTGTCGTAACATTAGGACCAATCACCACGTTAGATGGATCCACAATCTTAAGTTCATCTGCGGCGGCCGCAACAAACGCAAGCAACTGCGCGGAAGAACCGGACCAGTGCATTCCCAAGTCGGCTTCATTCAGGATTTCCCAGTATCGTATGCGCCCTTTGTAGCGCTGCGCCAAACCTCTTACATGCGCCCTCCACTCCATGAGATTCGCTGGAGGATGACACGCTTTTGCTCCGTAGTGAGCATGGGCACAATTAGGCTCGCCCGGGGCGGCTGCCCATTCGGGCGTCATACCCAAGGTCATTAGCAAATCCGCAGGTTTAGGTGCCTTTTGAACATGACGCCAAAAATAGTCCAACCGCGATACATGCTCATTACTCACCCATGCGGTGTCCTCGCGTTTGGGCTGAAGGTCTGCCCAAGTTGTCCCGGTATCCCACATACGGACAACGCGCGGGTGAAAAGAAGGCCAACCGTTATGACGCCCCAGCTTATTCAAATGAACACCCATGAACGTCGACGGCACAAGATGCCATCCTTCGCGAGCCCCCACCTGCCGCTCATTCACGTAGATCAGGGTTGGTTTGCGCAAACAAATCGCCATTCCTTCGTCACGCAGGGCCAAGCGCACAGATCCTGTTGTGTTTGCGTCATAGATCCCGCGCAACGTCACTCGCTGCCAATCAGTGGAGGTTTGCACGGTTCTTATCGCTGTAGTCTCGTAAGGAGCGCCGGCACGCCTGAAAAACACGTCGAGCCAACCCTTACCAGATAGCCCGCGAAACTCAACAGAGAAACTATAAGCACGACCAGGTTGCAGCACCCCGGGCAAAGTCAACTCATGGGCACCACTACCACTCTTCGTCAATGCAAGGTAATACCCACGCGCACCACAAAGTGCCGTGTCCTCGCGCGCCACGGCCACCGTGGGCACTGCACCCCATGTGTTCGGAATCCACACAGGAAGAGGCAAAGCGGCCCACGAAGGCGACAACAGCCCCATCAAGAGACAGGCAAAAAGGCGGATCACACTGACTCCTCTTTATCTGTACGCCAAGCACTTAGTATCACCAGCAGGAAGAAAATGAAAAAATTATACGAAAGAACGTTATCCGTCAAAAGCATCACGTTCATGACAAGAAAGCCGACTCGAATGCCATACGAAGGACTTCTGTACATTGCCCAGATAAACGCCATGAGAAAGAAAACGCCGAACTCGTAAAGAAGCTTGAGCGTATCGCTATGCAGCAGAATTTTCTCGACCATCCAAACACTGACATGGGTCAACTCGTAGACGGTCCCACCCCCTTGCCCTAAGATAAAGCGCCATGGCTCATCGATCAGGGCTGCGAAAACGGCATGTTGTAAAACTGCCCGCCCCTGTCCGAAGTGATTGGCAGACTGCCCCGTTATTTCAAAGATCGCCGCATCGAAAACCCCATTCACGTACAAACCCATGATTACCAAGGCGACCATATTGGCCACAATCATGAACGGCCAACTCAACAAGCGACGACCACGACGCTCCCCCAGCAAGACAAAAGCCACGCCAATCAATGCAGCCAGAATGGCAATTCGTTTGAGCGACAAAACCGCCAAAGCCAGTGCCAAGAGTGCCAATGCGTAGCGCTTACGCATCACCGCAAAAGGTACCAGCAAGGCAAATACAAATGAAAAATTACCCTCGAAGGAGGATATCGAACGCATGAAATCAAACTGCACACCACCGACAAAATTACCAAATATCCCATACAAAAAGGTGAACGCAGTCGTCAATGCAAACATGACCCACCATAGTCGCAACCGTGGCCAGTCCTTGAGAAAAGCGACACAAACACCCGTCAGTGTCAGATAGACATCCTTTGCACCCTCCTGGGTGTTCAAGGGGGACATCAAGACGCCCATCACCACCAACATCAAGAAAGGCCAAGCTTCATCGGGAATGCGTCCGTCAGCATCACCGATCAACACAAGCAGGACCAGCACGGGCATAGCCAAAAACAAATAGCGTGCGGGGGGCAACGCCATCATCATCCACGCCGTGCCAAATGCAGTCCAGAACAACACATGACGCACGGTGACATGGTCACGGTGGAACCATACTCGCCGCCCGAACGTCCGCAGACTATTCATAGTGATCGAAGGCCTGGAACCCAGCCAACTTCACCAAGCTGTCTCGCTTCGCCGAGTTGTAATCACTGACCACCATTTCTTTGACCAACTCTGCCAAAGTTATCTTCGGCGTCCAACCCAACCTTTCCCGAGCCTTGCTTGGATCCCCCAACAAGGTTTCAACCTCCGCTGGCCGATAATATCGGGGATCCACTCGAACCACCACGTCGCCCACCTTGCACTTGGCGAGCAAAATTCCTTTCACAGGCTCTACAGCCCCCACACGGGCCACCTCCAACTCACCTTCCCCCTCAAATGTGAGGGTGATGCCAAGCTCTGCCGCCGCAAACTCCACGAACTGGCGAACACTATATTGCACCCCCGTAGCAATCACAAAATCCTCAGCCTGCTCCTGTTGAAGCATCAACCACTGCATTTCAACGTAATCCCTGGCATGCCCCCAATCACGCAACGCGCTCATGTTGCCCAGATATAGGCATTCTTGGAGTCCCAACGCGATACGACTGATGGCCCGCGTGATCTTGCGTGTCACAAAGGTTTCACCACGCACCGGACTTTCATGGTTGAACAGCACACCGTTGCATGCATAAATCCCATACGCCTCTCGATAGTTTACGGTGATCCAATATGCATAAAGTTTGGCAACAGCGTAAGGACTACGCGGATAGAAAGGAGTCGTCTCCTTCTGAGGAATCTCCTGAACCAAACCATACAACTCGGACGTTGATGCCTGATAGAAACGCGTCTTTTTCTCCAACCCGAGGATGCGAATGGCTTCAAGCAAACGTAAAGCGCCAATACCATCGGCATTAGCTGTGTACTCGGGCTCTTCAAAGCTAACAGCCACGTGGGATTGCGCCGCCAAATTGTAAATCTCGTCCGGCTGAACTTTCTGAACGATACGAACAAGACTGGTTGAGTCCGTCAGATCCCCGTAATGCAAAATAAAATCACGGTTATCCACATGAGGATCTTGGTAAAGATGATCAATTCGATCCGTATTAAAAAGAGATGCGCGCCTCTTAATACCATGCACCTCATAACCCTTCTTAAGAAGAAACTCTGCCAGATAAGATCCATCTTGACCGGTGACACCTGTGATGAGGGCAACTTTTTTAGACATTGTTTTCTTTTCCGAAAAATCGTGGGCTATGCTTCACAGGCACAAGTGCCTGCCACTGCCGAATGAAATGCGCTTGCTCTTCATACGACTCAGGGGTGAGTGGCGCGAATGATGAAACACGGACAAGCAAGCCATCCGCAATCAATCCTTGAAATGCATACTTGATCTGCTGATACTTGTGGGATGCTGGCGTGCTCACAGGCTGGTCACCGATTACCATCCAGTACGTGACAGGTTCAACGCGCGCCCCTCTTTGGGTCGGAACATGCTTAACCGGTATCATCCAACTCCCCAAATTCAGTTGTGCGTCTACTGCACGCCCCACCTCAAATCCTTGAGCGGCATAGCATACTTCAGGTCGATGAACTTTGAACCCGTCTGATTGATCCTTACCATAGGCAACCGTCACCATCATGCGCTGCCCCGCGGCATTTACATAGGTGCGATCAACCACCTCCGAATATAAAGCCTGCACTTGGGCTGCCACATCTGGTGGCAAAGGCACGTTAAGGGAAGTTTTATCCAGCACCCAATCACCAATGCGTTCGGGAAATGCAGCGGACAAGGGCGCCCGGGGCATCATGTCTGCCATTCTTGTCTTAGGCTTAGCCCAATCCCCGAACCAAGAAACCGCCATCATCAGTACCATGGCAATCAATGCGCTCAATAGACTTTTCTTACTCATTCTGAGTGCCCGGATTTTGAATAAGGCCGCCTTACAAACATCAATCCGTATAATTGATCGATAAAGTAGATGCCGATCAAAGAGACGCCGAACAACACGACGCCTGAAAAGCTGTGAACAAAACCCTGCCCCACCTCATCTCCAAAGTAATAAGTCACCAAGACAAGAATAATTACACGCGTCACATTAGCCAAGAAAGAAGTGGGGATGATGGCGATGGCAAGAAATATATTTCGAGACCTCGATGTGTAGTTCATCAATCGCATATAAAGCAATCCCAGCGACTCTAATGTAAGCAGCGAGTTCATACCTGAGCATGCATCAGCAACCAACAACTGATATTGCCCAATTGTCAACATAACCCCTGCACGCCCGATCGGGTAGCCCGCAGCGTACATCACATTCTCCGTCACCACTGACACCGCCTGTTTTAGGGGCATGGTTATGAATTGCACCACAACCTCTGGCAAAGGCACCATGAAAATCATGAAAAATAATGGGAACCATGCGCGCCGTAGAGCACCCCAGCCGTGCAAAATCAGCAAACACGCCCCAAAAGCGACTGGCTGAACCAAGGTGGTTAGCATATTGATCGATTGGGAGTTGCCAAATGCGTGTGCGATCAGTGCAAGGAGCAGGAAGGCAAAGCCAGAAACCCTGTCCGGCTTGGCATCAGCTTCAAAAATGCGATGTCGATCAAACCACAGCAACCATAGGCAGACCCCCAGAATCATCGGACCATGACCGTGCGCATCATCGTTCCATGCTGATGCGGCCAACTGGAGGTAAGTCGGTATGTACAACGCCGCCAACCCCGTCAAAAGTACCAGCAAGCCAGTGCGATCAACGGTCGTGGGCAGTGAGAGCATCGACGGCGCCCTTTCGGGTACGGATGTAGCAGTCATGTGAAGGCCTGTTATGCGTCAATTGATTGTGCCCCCGCACCTTGCCGGAGTTCCCCGTGATCCACTAGGTTCTTTCCCTCTACCGCCCCTCACATGGGGGTGCATTGGCCTCAGCAGAGACGACACTTCGATCTACGATCATGCTCGAATGTCGTGTGCCTGCCTATGAGGGCACGTTCATCTGACTGCACGTGCCATAGGCTGGCGCCGCGTTTTGCGACCAAATTTTTTATGACATCTGGCAACCCGCCCGAGCGCCACGGCGCCTTGATCCTCGACACCCATATTGACGCACTCACGTGGTCTGGGTCGCTGGACCTCATCAGCCGTTGGGCAACGAAGCACGAGTCCAGATTCGTGACTTTCTGCAATGTGCATTCTGTGGTCACGGCCAGCCAGGATCCTCATTTCCACCAGGTACTGGCTCACGCTGACATGACGTTGCCTGATGGTGCCCCGATTGCATGGGCTCTGCGTCGTGCAGGGTTCCCGCAGCAGCAGCGCGTCAACGGACCTGATTTGACATGGCGCTACCTGGCACATGCAGAAGCGCTTGGTCAGTCCGTCTTTTTCTATGGCAGCTCTGACGACACGCTTGCGCGGCTGCGTGAGCGAATACGTCAAGAGTTCCCAAAGTTGCATATGGCGGGGATGGTCTCACCGCCGTTCCGGGAGTTGACTTCTCTAGAGGATCAGGCCTACGTTGATCAAATCAATGCGTCTGGTGCCAATGTGGTGTTTGTAGGCTTAGGTTGCCCGAAGCAGGAATGCTGGATGGCAGCGCATGTTGGACGCGTGCATGCGGTCATGCTCGGTGTCGGGGCGGCTTTCGATTATCACGCCGGCGTCATTCAACGCGCACCTTTGTGGATGCAGCGTGGCGGCTTGGAGTGGCTGCATCGACTCAGCAGTGAGCCACGCCGGCTGATCGGGCGTTACGCTTCGACCAACTCAGTGTTCGTTTATCGAATGCTCAAAGCACTGATTGGTTTAGAACGCCACCCGAAGAACTCAAGGCGCTGCAAGGACACGATCTCACACTGAGCCCTCAATCAGCCTCTCAACTACTGAGAGCTTTGATGAGCAATTCACTGCAGCCATGAAAATGCATCAGAACGCCAAAATCTTCGTCGCCGGCCACCGTGGCATGGTGGGCTCCGCCATCGTGCGCCGACTCCAGCGCGCGGGCTACCAGAACGTGATCATCCGTGCCCGGCAAGAACTCGACTTGCTGAACCAGCAAGCGGTTCATGATTTCCTGAGCGCAGAGAAGCCCGACTACCTGTTCATTGCGGCAGCCAAGGTGGGCGGCATCCAGGCCAATAACGTGTACCGTGCCGACTTCATCTATCAGAACCTGATGATCGAGGCCAACCTGATCTACGGTGCCCACCTGGCGGGCGTCCAGAAGCTGATGTTCCTGGGTTCAAGCTGCATCTACCCGAAGATGGCACCGCAGCCCATGAGCGAGGACGCCTTGTTGACAGGGCCTCTGGAGCCCACCAACGA
>JACCDZ012021869.1_pt1 | contig 14041 bp, 8 predicted proteins | sample 7449551 | NCBI WGS metagenome assembly JACCDZ01 (sample SAMN15323452, study PRJNA562643) | freshwater metagenome | isolation source: river surface water | place: USA:Blue River Watershed | collected 2017-08-18
AGCGCTGTGACCTTTGTGGCCGCGGGCACCTTTTTGGAGCGCATGGGCCTGCACTTGCCGGGCTACCTCGTCGCGGTGATGGCCTTTATGGAGGCGCCTGCGATCGTTGTGGGCCTTTGGCTGGCTCGCCGCGCGGGGGCTTCGGGCGGAACGGGTTCCTGGCTCCGACACGCCCTGACCAACGGGTCGGTGGTCCTCGTCCTCGGCAGCCTTTTGGTGGGATTCGTCACCGACGACGCCCAGGCGGAGGGCATCCGGCCGTTCACCAACGACCTGTTCAAGGGATTTCTGGCGGTCTTTTTGCTCGACATGGGCCTTTCGAGCGGCCGCAACCTCAAGGCCCTTTGGGGCGCGGGATGGCAGCCGTTTGCGTTGGCGCTGCTGCTTCCGCTCGCGAACGGAACGCTCATGGCGCTGCTGTCGTCGGTCACGGGGGCGCCGGCCGAAGCCCGCTTCATGCTCAGCGTCTTGGCGGCCAGTGCCAGCTACATTGCGGTGCCCGCCGCCATGCGCATTGCCTTGCCTGAGGCCAACCCCGGAATCTACTTGCCGATGGCGCTCGCCCTGACCTTCCCGGTCAACATGACGCTGGGGATTCCGTGGTACTACTGGCTGGTGAGCTAGTTGGCGAGGCGGTCTCGGGGCAAATGGCAGTTGGGACGCTAAACTCTAAACGGGTTTCAAGCGTAGTGTTTTGAATATGTGGCTGATGCGTGGTTCGCTTGCGGAGTAAAAAAGTAAAATCCGGATATATCCGAATGAACGGACGAGGGTGATTGCCCCATTTTTGCCACGAGCTGCTCGTTGCCCGCAGCTTGCGAGCGAAGCGAGCTGCCGAGCTAAATGAACCGGCGAACTTTTTTCACGTAGTCGGCGTAGTCCGGGTACTTGCCGGCGCTGATGCCTTCGCTGAAGTTGGCGCTTCCGTGGAAGAGGAAGATGAGCAGTATGCAGCCGACGATGCTGGCGTTGAGCCATTCGCCGGTGGCGGCGCCGGTGAAGAGGTAAAAGACGACCCAGATGGACTGCTCGCAGGCGTAGTTCGGGTGGCGCGAACGGCCCCAGAGGCCGGTGTGCACGAAGCCTTTGCCGTAAACGGGTCCGAGGTCTTCGCCCGCGGCGAGGCGGCGGTGCTTTTCGCGTTGGAAGTTCCATTGCTGCTGGTCCGCCACGAATTCAAGGGCGATGAGGGCAATCATGGCGAGGGCGAGCAGGGCGTCGAGGGTGGTGAGCACGCTGGTTCCGCCACTCGGACGCCAGGCGTAGGCGATCGGCAGGGTGAAAAGCAGGATCAGGCCCATTTGGTAGACGCAGATGAAGAGCAGGTGAAAGATTTGCCAGACCACGGGGCGGTTGAGCGGAGCCATTTGGCGCAAAACCTCCCAGCGGTAGTCCTCTTCGCCCTTCCAGGGGAGCCAGCTGTAGCCCCCGCGGCGCGCAAAGTTGAAGGTCAGTCGGGCGCCCCAGAGGCCTACGAGTCCGGCCATGAGGGTGGCGCGCGGATCCCATCCGGTGAACCACGCGGCGTAAACGGCGTAGACGATGGGCACGGTGCTCCACAGGCGGTCGACTTGGCTGTGGTTGCCGGTCAGCACCCCAGCGAGGTAGGTGTAGGCGGTGAATCCGGCCCAAATGGCCACCAAGTTGCGGAGGAGTTCCGTCTGCTCGGGCTCGAGCGCGGGGCTGTAGAACCAGGACCAGGCGACGGCGCCAATGAGGGTGAGGCCGAGGAGGAGGGCGGTGCGGATCATGCGTTTGAAGCGTTTAAAGTGTTTAGGCGACGCTAATGTAACCAAACGGTTAAATTCAAACGTTTTTCTATCTTGGGAACTATGAAATTCAGCTTTTTGCGCGGCCGTCTGGCCAAGCGCGGTTGGGAGTACCGCGATTCGTTTCCCACGGGACTGCGTCAGTACGTGCTGGTGTTTGGTCCGCACACCCACAGTCGGGATTTTTGGACCGGACTCTGCATTCGCGAAGATTTGGGCCTGCACCACCTGCACGTGCTGGGCAAAAAGCCGCTTTTTCGCGGAATTCAAGGCTGGTTTTTGCGCCAATTGGGCGGAATCCCCGTCGACCAGCACGCCGCGGGAGGCGTCGTGGGCCAGGTGGTGGAACACTTTCGAAGCGACCCTGACTTTTGCCTCGCGCTAGCCCCCGAAGGCACGCGCGCCAAAGTGGACGGGTTGCGCAGCGGCTACTACGAGATCGCCAAGGCGGCGGGGGTTCCGATTGTCGTGCTCGGAATCGATGCGGGACGCAAAATGGTGAGCATCAGCGCGCCCATTATGCCTTTGGACACCAAGGAGGCCACGGACGCCCGGGTGCTCGAAATTCTGGGTCCGCTCGAGGGATTTGTGCCCGAAAAAGGCCTTCAGCACCTGACGCCCGACCGCGCGAGCCGGCTGATGCCCGAGCAGCTGGCGTGGAACGCCCAGACCTTCCCCACCCGCTTGTTTTTGGACCAGCCCGTCGACGGCGGCCGCATTCAAATGACGCACGCCGAGGCCTACGCCGAGGCGCAGCGCTTCGCCCGCGGACTCTACGCCTTGGGCGTCGCGCCGGGCGATCGGGTGGCCCTGATCGGCAAAAATTCCGCCCACTGGCTCATTTACGACTACGCGGTGTCGCTGGCCGGAGCCGTTTCGGTGCCCATCTACCCCACGATCGACGGGCCCACGGCGCGGGCGGTTCTGGAGCACTCCGAGTCCAAAGTACTGGTGCTCGGCAAGCTCGACGACGCGGGGCGCTACCGCGAATGCGTACCCGAAGGCATCGAGGTCGTCACCACCCCGGACCACCAGCGCGCCGACGCCCGCAGCTGGGAAGAGGTTTGCGCGATGGGCGACCCAGCGGCGGTGTTTCCAACCCTGCACCCCGACGACCTGATGACCATCATCTACACTTCGGGCACCACCGGAATGCCCAAGGGCGTGATGCACAGCTACCGAAACTTCCAGGAAGCGTTTCGCATCATTTTGACGCAGTTCAGCTTTTTGCACCAGGAGGTGTTTTTGAGCTACCTGCCGCTCTGCCACGTGGCGGAACGCATGATCATCTCGGCCGCCGGCGTCTACCTCACGGGGCGCGTGCACTTCGTGCAGTCGCTTGAAACGTTTGCCGCGGACCTCGAACGGGCGCAGCCGACGGTGTTTTTGGCGGTTCCGCGGATTTGGGAAAAGTTCGGCGAAACCCTGCACCGCAAGCTGCCCGCAGCCTGGCTGCGCCGGGCCTTGGCCCCCGTCCTGCGCAAAAAGCTCGGGCTGTCCCGGGCGCGCTTGGTGCTCAGCGGCGCCGCCCCCATTCGCGCCTCGCTCATCGAGGAGTTTGCCAGCCTGGGCATTGTGATTCAAGAGGTCTACGGCATGACCGAGAACCTCGGCATCACCACCGTGAACTTCCGCGGGAAAGTCCGCATCGGCAGCGTCGGCCAGCCCTTTGCGGGCACGCGGGTGACCCTCGGCGAGGGCGACGAAATCCTGTTGGAGAGCCCGACCAACACCCAGGGCTACTACCGCGAGCCCGAGCTGACGGCCGAACTATTTCGCGGCGGCGCCCTGCACACGGGCGACGTCGGACGCTTCGACGAGGACGGCTACCTCTTCATTACGGGCCGCATCAAAGACATTTTCAAGACGGCCAAGGGCAAGTACGTGGCGCCGGCACCGATCGAGGGCCGCATCATGGAGGCCGACGAGGTCGAGCAGGTCTGCCTTTTTGGCGTCAACCTTCCGCAGCCCGTGGCCTTGGCGGTGCTCACCGAGCACGCGCTCACTCAGGCCCGCGAAGTTGTCGAGTCCCGCCTTCAGCAGCTGCTTGACGCCATCAACCGCGAGCTTCCGCAGCACGAGCGCCTCGCCCAGCTCATCGTCGTGCGCGAGCGCTGGGAAGTCGACAACGGATTCATCACGCCGAGCCTTAAAATCAAGCGCAACCAGGTCGAAAAAGTCTACCACGACCTCGTCCACGGCGTGGCGGCGCGCGCAGAAAAGGTGGTGTGGGCCTAAGTAACTAGTTGCCAGACGCTAGCGACTGGCTAGGGCCTCGTCGTGAACGCGTTCCAACGCTGTTGGTCAACCACGCTGAGCTGGTGCGGACGCGTCACCGTCTCGGTTTTCACGGGAACGTCCAAGATCACCTGGGTTCCGCCCCGGGTAACCGGCAGCTTCATCATGCCGTCGACGGCTGAATCGCGTGCCGCCACGAGGTCCTTCATGGCCACTTCGTCGCCCGCCTTGAGGCCGGCCCACTCGTTGGGTCCAACTTTTTGGACGATGCGGGTCAATCCTAGGTTGCTTGCCTTGACCTTGAGGTCGTTTTTGCCCGCTTCCAGCGGATTTAGCGCCTTGACTTCGCTTCCTTGAGCGCGGTACTCGAGGCCCACAAGCTTCAGCGCGTCGGCGTACGGCAGCGGTTCGCGACCTTCCACATGCTGGGCAAAAAACGCGCGGAGTCCTGGGGTTTCGGCAACTTCGCAGAAGGCGTCAAAAAACCCGGCCTCGTCAAACGGACGGTCCGGTCCGTACTGGGCGTGCAGGGCCATGATCACGTCGATGAGCGTCCGCTGCCCGTCGTGGGCGCCCCGAATCTGGGCGTCGATCAACCAAGCCATCACCGCGCCGCGGTCGTACACGTTCAGGTAGGCATCTTTGTAGGGCTTGTCGAGCACGTTGCGCGACATTTCGGTGAAGCTGAACTTGCGGTTGGGGAACTTCTCGCCTTGAATCAACTTGCCGCGCATCGCGTCGAGGTACTCTTTTTCAGTGAGGCGTCCGCCCTGGTAGCGAATCAGCTGGGCGAAGTACTCGGTGACGCCCTCGTACAGCCACAGGTGCTGGCTCATGCTCGGGTTGGCGTAGTCGAAGTCGTGAATGGCCGGCGCATGGAGGCCCAAGGGCGTGATGATGTGCATGAATTCGTGGACCGCGGCGCCGAGGAGCTGCTCTTCGACGCGGAGATCGGCCGGCATGCGCTCGCCCGAACCAAAGTCGCCGAGGTAGTACACCGACGAGGTATTGTGCTCCAGGGCGCCAAAGCCTTGCTGGCTCAGGGCGCGGACCACCTTGAGGATTCCGCCGACGCTGGGTTTGCCGCTAAAGAGCACGTCGCCCGCCCAGCGAAAGTCGCCGACCATGGTCAAAAAGGTGTAGCGGTCTACCGGAAGCTGCGGCAAGAAGCGCGCGACCGCGGCCATGTCGGCCTCGAGTTCGCGCTTGAACTCGGCGGCACGGGCCGTGCCGTTCAGGTCCAAAACCGCAACGGTTACCCGCGTATTGGCCACCCAAAACCCCGCGGTATCGGGCTTGGTGAGCAGCACCGGATTGTCGAGTAGCTCATGGTAGCTTTGGGCAACCAGCTTGGTGCGGTCGCCCAAGACCTCGCCTTCGAGCGACGTGGCGGCAAACCAACCCTGGGGCGTGCCCAGATCTACGGTGACCGGTCCGCGCTCTTGGCCGGTCCAGAAGCCGTAGACTCCGCCGCCGTTCAGCACCGACCCTTTTTGGTCGTCGTGGAACGTGCTGGCGGGTTCAAAAATCTTGTCTTTTTTAACCTTCAGCTCCATGATGCTGGCCACGGTGTAGCGCACGGCCACCGGAGCCGCATTGCCCTTCACGGACCAGCTGTTGTTGCCCATCTTTTTGACTTTGAGGGTGTTGCCCTGAGCGTCAACCGCCGTGAAGTCGGTAACAAACCGGCCGTAGTCCAAGGTGGCGTAGGTGCCCGGTACCGTCTTGGGCAGGTGGTAGGTCGCCGCAAATCCGTCGGCAAGGTTCGCATCAGGTGCCGCAAATCCACGGTGTTCCACGGTCGCACCGTCTGCCTTAAGGTCAACTTGGTACACCGACTGGGCGTTGGCCACGGTACCCGTAAAAAGTCCAAAAAGGGCAAGGAGTTTAGCTTGTTTCATAAGATGGAGATGCGGATTGGTGATGATGGGTTGCACGTCGGTGCATTTAGTTGCGCAAAGGTCTTAAAAATTACGCTGCGCTTGGCGCTTCGCGCGGCAACGAGCAGCCAGCAACGAGCAGCTAGCAACGAGCGAACCTCGCTAATAGTTCCAGCGCCCCCGGTAGCTGTCGTAAAAGTCCATGCCGATTTTGAGCCGGAATCCAGGAACTTCAGGTGTTCCGCGGTTGGTCCAGACGCGGTAGGCGCCGATGCGGGCGCGCTGGTCCCAGAGGCGAATGGGGAGCTCGAGTCCGCCATAGACCTCAGCGTGAAACACCTTGGCCTCGGCGACGTAGACCATGCCGCCCCCCACAGCGGGCACGAGGTGCAGGGCGCGCACGAGCGGAATGCGGTCCAGCAGCGAGCGGTCAAAGTGGTGAATGAGGTAGGCTTCAACCCAAGGGCGGGCGGTGTGGTAGGTCGAGTCCAGCGCTTGAAGGCTGGTCGTGGGGTTGCTTAACAGGAGTTGGTCGGAACCGCGAAAGAACCGGTGCTCGATGAACCGGATCGAATCGAGTTCTTTGGCGAGGAAGGTGCCAAAGCCCGCGTTCCAGTTGGTGGTTCCCCAAAAGCGGGACTGCCGAAAGTCCTTGGCGTTGAGGCGCAGCGACGTGAAGTTGACCATTCCGCCCAAAAGGCCGGGAATGCCTTGCCGGGCCTGAAACGTGAAGGTGGGCCACGTGCTGCCCAGGGCGATTTTGCGCGGACCCTTCATCACGTAACGCTGTCCCGGCGTGTAGCTCAAGTCGGCCCCTATCAAGGCGATGGTGTAGGTGCGAAAGGGCGTAGGGGCGTTGAGCTCCCCAAAGAGCTCGTTGGACCAATCCTCGAGCTTGAGGTCGGTGATGGCCTGGCGGCGCGAGAAGTCAAAGGAGGTGCGCAGGTAGAGGCCGTTCACCAATTCGATGCGGTGCGAACCCTGAAAGAAGGTCTTGCGGACGTAGTTTCCGCGGGCAAACGTGCCCAAAATCGGCTCGTAGGTGTTGACAAAAGCGTAGTTGTCGCCCAGTTCCAAGCGAAGGAGGCCAAACTTGCGCGGTTGGTAGAGGTAGCTCAGGGTGAGGTCGCCGCGCAGGTCGCGGTTGACGACGCCGTAGTCGAGGTTGCCTTCGACGTCGAGGCGGCGCTGGTCGGGCAGCCGACGACCAAAGCTCCCGCCGAGGTTGTGCCGGTAGCCTCCGACGCCAAAGAAGCGCATTTGGGCCACGACCGGAAGTACGAACCACTCCACGCCCTTTTTGCTGGACCGAAATCCGACCCCCGACACCAGCGGTTCCCACCAGTGGAATTTGTTGTAGACCGCGTCGACGCTGTCTTTGTAGCGGTCGGAGTCGTAGTACAGCGTCAGGCTGTCCTGAAAGGTTACGTGCCGGGCCTCGCCGGGCTCGAGGGCGATTTTGCGGGCGGCCGCCCAGTCGGTGGGGCTGGCGTCGAAGGCATCGTCGGCGTAGGCTACGGCGGCGAGTCCGAGGTCCTTGGGTCGGTAGGTGACGTCAAAGGCGTAGCGATCGTGCAGCACTTGGGTGCGCGCGGTGTCGCCCGAGGCGTCGACCAGCTCAAAGCGGCGCTCGGCAACGACGGAACGGCCTTCGGAGAACCCGTAGGTCTGCCGCACCCGCGCCTGGGTGTAGCGCACCAGGCTTTGGCGCGGAAGTTCAAGGTCGGCCCGCACCACCGTGAAGCTGCTGTCTTCGATGACGAGGGTGCCGCGCACGCAAGCGCCCGCCGAACTGCGCGGTTCGACCGAAATAGTCCAATGAACGGCGTTGCCTTTGGTTTCGGCCTGGAGGACCCGCGCCCGGTACTGAAGGCCAGCGTCCCATCCCAAGGGCGACGGCAGCGGAACCGACACGAGTTTGGGCAGTTCCATGCTCCCGCGGTAGAGGTCCAGGTGCCCGTCGGGGTAGGATTCAAAAAAATGCCGGCCGGGCGCGGCGGCGCGGTCTTGGGGCACGAGGTCGTCGTTGCGGCCCACGCTGAACTTGACTTCGGCGCTTCGCCCGTCGCTCAAGCGCTGCCCCCCACGGTGCTCGTCGGCGAGAAAAATCCGTTCGCTGTAGCGGTCGGGCGCCGCAAACATGCTGATGCTCAGCGCTTCGCGCAAGCTTAGGCCGCTGCGTGAACCGTAGCTCGATTTGACTGCCGTGCTGCACTGAAAGCTGGGAAGAGGGGCGTTGCGCCGCCCTGCCTCGCGCAGCACTTCGTAGGCTTTGTCAATCGGCTCCGCCACGACCAGGACGGCGTCGAGGTTGACGTTGCGCAGGGAATCCTCCTCCGATTGGCCGAAGGCGGCGAGGCTGCTGCACAGCAGAACTCCGAGGAACAACTTGACGCGAGGCACGCCGCGAAGGTACTCAAGTGCTGTGCCAAACGGGGCCCAAGGTCCGTCAGAGCTCAAACAAGAACCCCTGCTTCGCCAGCGACGTGTAGCGCTGGGTGTCAAAGCGGTACAGGCGCGCGGGACGGTGGCGCACCGCTTGCTGGGTCTTGTCGAGGGGTTTGAGCACTTCCATGCTCAGGATTTTCTTGCGGAAGTTCGCTTTGTCGAACTGCGTGTTGAGCACGGCTTCGTAGAGCGTTTGCAGCTGGGCGAGCGTGAACTCTTCGGGCAGCAACTCAAATCCGATGGGGTGCTGCCGCACCTGGCGCTGAAGGGCGTCGAGGGCGGTTTGCAGCAGCTCCCGGTGGTCAAAGGCCATTTCTTCGAGGTCGCTCAGCGACTTCCAGCGCGCCTTCACCGCCCACGAGGCAGGGCGGGGATTGTACTTGGTTTGGTTGATGAGCGAGTAGAAGGCGGTGGTCACAACGCGGCCCAAGGGGTGGCGGTCGACCCGGCCAAAGGTTCTCAGTTGGTCCAAGAACACGTTGTCGAGGCCGGTGAGGTCGTGCAAAATCCGCGTGGCGGCCTCGTCAATGTCCTCGTCCATGCGCACCAGGTCTCCGGGAAGGGCTTCGTAGCCAAAAAAAGGCTCGGCGCCCCGCTCGATGACGAGAATTTGCAGGCGGACTCCGTCAAAGCCAAACACGACGCAGTCCACGGACTGGCCGAATTGGAAGTAGGGGCTAAGCCGCGCGCGTTCGGATTCGAGGCTCATGGGGTCAAGGTAGTGGTCCAAGTTAAGCCTTCTTGGCTGTTGGGCCCCACGGTGAGCGTGAGGGTTCCCTGGGTGAAGGCCACGCTTCGGCCCTGCCCGTCGCGCTGGGTGAGGGCTTCGCGCGGAAGTTCGAGGCGCACGCGCACCTCGCCGCCGGGTTCTAAGTACACCCGTTTAAAACCCTTAAGCGCTTTGACCGGGTACAATTGGCCGTTGCCCTGACGGCCCACGTAGAGCTGCACCACGTCGCTGCCGGCGCGGGTTCCGGCGTTGCGCAGCGTTACCGTGGCGGACCATCCCGTGGCGCTGGGCTTCACTTCGAGGTCGCGGTAGTCAAACTTCGTGTAGCTCATTCCGAAGCCAAACGGGTAGGCAGGCGCATTCGACTCGTCGGTGTAGTGGGACCAAAACACCTCGGCCTTGGGTCCGGGGCGGCCCGTGGCGTAGCCGTCGTAGCTCATCGGAATCTGGCCTTCGTGGCGCGGAAACGTCATAGGTAGGCGGCCGTAGGGTTCCCGGCGGCCGGTCAACACGTCGGCGAGGGCGCTTCCGCCCAGGGTGCCGGGCTGCCAGGCCCAAAGAATGGCGGCGGCTCCGTCCTGAATCCAGGGCTCGAGAATCAGCGGACGCCCCGCGTAGACCACCAGCACCACCGGTTTTCCCGTCGCCAAGGCCTTGCGAACGAGGTCCTGCTGGACCGCACTCAGGCGAAGCGAAGCGCGGCTGCGGCCTTCGCCCGATTCGTATCCGTGTTCGCCCACGGCCAGCACCAATACGTCGTGCTTGCGGAGGGCTTTGATGGCCGCGTCGTTGGCGCGGGTGTCGGTGTGGTTGAGGGTGAGTTCCGCGTGAAACGCTTCTTGACCGACCGAGTGGGGCGAAGAGGCCACGTAGGTCCAAGTTCCCGCCACGGCCTCTGCCAGCGACTGCGCCGACTGGTCTTTGGCCGAAACCCGCCAGTTGCCCAAAACGCCATTCTTTTCGGCGGCGAGGGGTCCCGTAAGCCCGACGCGCAGGCCAGCCCCCAGGGGCAGTACGCCCGAATTCTTGAGCAGCACCGACGACTTGACCGCCATTTCGTAGGTGTCGGGGCGCACGTCGGGCCTAGCCGTTCCGCAGTAGCGGTAGGGGTCGTCCATCAATCCGAGCTGGAATTTCAACGTCAAAATGCGGCGGGCGGCCTCGCGAAACCTCAGGCTGTCGGCGGGGTTGCGTCGCGCGAGCTCCACCCCAAAGCGCAGGTAGCCGTCGGACTCCATGTCGACGTCGCATCCGGCGGCCAAGGCGCGGTCGGCCGCGTCGCGCAGGTCGGCGGCGTAGCCGTGCGCGGTCATTTCGCCCATGGAGCCCCAGTCCGACACGACCACGCCGGTGAAGCCCATGCGCCGCCTCAATTCGCCCCAAACAAGGGCCGAGTCTCCCGTCGCGGGGATTCCGTTGGCGGCGCTGAAGGCGTTCATCATGGTGGCGGCTCCGGCCTTAACGCCGGCTTCAAACGGCGGCAAGATCCAGTTGTACAGGGTGTGGGCGCTGTATTCGGTGGTGTGGTAGTCGCGTCCGGCGACGGCAAACCCGTAGCCCGCAAAGTGCTTCAAACAGGCCGCTAGCGTCGACGGATCGCTCAGGTCGTCGCCCTGAAATCCGCGCACGCGGGCCTCGGCGATGCGCGAAGCGAGGTAGGGATCTTCGCCCGCACCTTCCATTACGCGGCCCCAGCGCGGGTCGCGGCTGACGTCGACCATGGGCGCAAAGGTCCAGTTGATGCCGTCGGCCGTGGCTTCGCGCGCGGCAGCTCGGGCGGAATTTTGGATCGCCTCCAGGTCCCAGCTCGCGGCCTCGGCGAGGGGAATCGGCGCCAGGGTTTGGTAGCCGTGGATCACGTCCAAACCAAAAATGAGGGGAATTCCCAGACGGGTCTCTTCGACCGCTACTTTTTGCAGCGCGCGAACCTGTTCCACGCCGGCGACGTTCAGAACGGAACCGACTCCGCCCTGCTTCAGGGCGCGCACCCGCTGCTCGACCCAGTCGTTGCCGACGGGGAGGGGTCCGGTGGCGTTCCAAAATCCGTTGTACTGGTTCGTTTGGCCGACGAGCTCTTGCAGCGTCATGAGGGCCAACACGCTGTCCACGCGAGCGGAAACGGGCTTCACCTGGGCGGCGAGGAGCCCGGGCAGCAAACTGAGTACGAGGAATTTGTAGCGCATAACTAGGGGGTAAATTAAAAAGGGGAGGGGCAAAACCCCTCCCCCTAGGGGTACATCAACACCAAGTTTGTTTACTGTACCGTAACTCGAGCAGTGTTTTGACCGCGGTCGCTCACCGTGCGCACGAAGTACACCGCCGGAGCCCATCCTTCGGTCGCAATGCGCGCGATGCCGTTGGCCGCTTCGGCCACGTGAACGACTTGACCAGTCAACGTGGTTACTTCGACGCGGATGGCTTCCGCAACACCCGACTCCACCACAAAGTAGCCTTGGGCCGGGTTCGGGAATACGCGAGCTGAAATCAGGCCCTCAGCCAACGAAGCGTCGGCACCGCATGCCAAGCACGAAGCGTAGCAAACTACCGGAAGGGTCGTGTTTTGGCCCGTAACGCTCTGCAGGACGCGGTTGGTAAATCCGCCCGACGTCTTGGTGCACAGCGAGTCGCTGGAGTTGGGAGCGAGTTGCTCGCTGCTGGCCCAGTTGTCCATAGAGAACTTGTACTCCCACTGGCCGGTCAGCAAGGGAAGCGTTACCGTGTACACGTTGTCGTTGTCGGGATCCGTCATTTGGTTGGCGTTGCCGCTCCAGCTGTTGAACTGCCCGCTGACGTACAGGTTGGTGAAGGTGCTGGTAAGGCCCGTCATGTCGACCTGGAAGGTGATGTTTTGCGTGGTGGCAGGCGCTGGGCAGCTTCCGTCGGTGGTGCACTCGCCAAAGCAGGTGCGCAAGCGGAAGTCGCTGTTCAATGCCGTCATGCCGCGGTCGTTGTAGGGTCCAACTGCGCAGGGTTTTCCGGCGAGGATTTCTTTACATCCCCAGCTCGGGCAGTTGCCGTTGAGGAAGGTGAAGTCTGAAGACCAGCCCGTGGGCTTGCGCAACGTCTTGGTGTAGCGCGTCGTTCCCGCGATCAAGGCCATTTTATGGTCGCCAGGGGCGCCCATTCCCGTACCGCCGGCAATGTACACGCCGGTGGTGTCTACGGTTTGGTTGGCCATGTTGACTTGCCACGTGGCGTACTTCACGCCCGTGCAGCTCACGCAAGACTGCCAGCACACGCCGGTCAAGATCGTGTCATTTAAAAGTCTTGCATATCGATTTGTATACCCTCCTTTCGTTTTGGTGCAGCTAGTACCAGGGGTAAAATTCTCTTGTTGACTCCAGCCATCTAAGGTGAACTTGTAATCAATTGAATCTTGAAAGGCGACTGGAATCTGAATTGTTGCAGTCCAAACCGAATCGTTTTCAGGGTCAGTTAGTGGGTTGCAAGATCCACACCAGCCATTGTAGTCTCCATTTACGAAAACGGAGGTGTATGTTGGACCGGTGTAACCACGCATGTCTACGATAAACGTGACCTGCCTTTGTGCAAAACCGGCAAACGCCGTTAAAAATGCGCTTAGTGTAAGTAGTTTTTTCATGGTTAAGAATTAGAAATTTAAATTAATCAAACTGTAAGTTATTGAAATACGCGGATGTAGTCCACGTACATGGATTGCGGAAAAACGGTGCTGGCGTCGGGCGCTCCGGGCCAATTGCCTCCCACCGCGATGTTGGCGATGAAGAAGAACGGGGCGTTGTGGCGGTAGGTCGCCGGGCTGACGTGGCTCACGTTGATCGTGTGGTAGAGTTGGTCGTCGACCAAGAACTGAAGGGAATTCTCAACCCATACCAAGCTGAACACATGGTAGGCTTGCGAAAAGTCGCCCTCGCTGAGCGTGTAGGTCCCCGTGCGGTAGGTGCTCACGCCGCTGCCCTGCACGCCCCAGTGCGCCGTGCCGTGCACTTTGTTCGGCTGGTGGCCGATGAGTTCCATGATGTCGGTTTCGCCGCAGGCGGGCCAGCCGACTTGGCTAATATTGGCTCCGAGCATCCACAGGGCGGGCCACAGTCCTTGCCCCTTGGGCAGCTTGGCGCGGATGTCGATGCGCCCGTACTGAAACTCGTGCTTGCCTTTGGTCGTCACGCGGGCCGAGGTGTATTCGGCGCCGCCGAACTGCTCCTTGCGGGCCGTGATGATCATGCGGCCGTTGTCGACGCGCACGTTGCTCGGGTCGTTGCGGTAAAACTGGAGCTCGTTGTTGCCCCATCCGGTGGCGCCGGTCTCGTAGTTCCACGAGGAACTGCTCAGCGACGAACCGTCAAACTCTTCGGCCCAAACCAGGGTTTTGCCCGGGTAGCTCGTGGGCGTCACGTAGCCGCTGTCGGCCCCAGCGTAGGAGTCGTCGTTCTCGAGGGTAACGGTAAAAAACGGATTGGGAAGCAGCACGTGCTCCGGCTCTGAAAACGAGACCCACAGGGTTTCGTCGGGCTCGTAGGTGCTGTCTCCGCGCACCTCGAGGGCGAGCTGCGCCACCTTCTCGCCTTTGGGCCACGTCACGGTTCCCGAAAAGGCGGTGAAATCTTCGCCCGCCGTCGCGGTTTGCCCAATGAACTCCACTTTGGCCGAGGTTGCGCGGCCCGCAGGTTCGCTCAGTTCGACGTTGAGCTGCTTGATTTGGGCCGTAGCGCCTTCAGAAAGGCGCACGTCGTCGGCTACCAGGTTGGGCAGCTCGACGCTCGCGCATGCGGTCAGGGCGATCAAGGCATTCAGGCTCAGCGCCATGTTCCGCAGCATTACGAGTTGGACCTTAGGGTGAAACGCCACAGACCGGTGCCCCAGTTCACTTCGATTTCCATGCTGCGCACGCCGGTGGCGGGGTCTTCAGCGGTCCACAAAATGTCGTAGGTGATCGAGTTGATGGGGTTGAACACCTCGCCGCCGTTGGCGGCCTTGGGCAGTCCGATGAAGGCGCC